>Ga0181567_10000232_pt1 | contig 39755 bp, 22 predicted proteins | sample 101ome_14_FD_133761 | JGI IMG/M metagenome (GOLD analysis project Ga0181567, IMG submission 133761) | Coastal salt marsh microbial communities from the Groves Creek Marsh, Skidaway Island, Georgia - 101403AT metaG (megahit assembly) | ecosystem: Environmental > Aquatic > Marine > Intertidal...
CGTGAGACCGAGCGCGCGGCGTCCGACGACGCGTCGCGGAGACGACGAGGAACACGCGCGCGGGGAGGCGAGACGCGCGGCGGAGAGGGCGTCGAGACGCATCGGGACGAAACGCGATGTGAAGACACTCACTAAATAGGAAATGGACAATACAACAGAAGGGCGCGCCAAAGGGCTAGAGCGGAGCGTGCTCGCGAATATTACGTGATGCAAGAAGCAATGTTTTGTGTGTCGTGTCGTGACGTGTCGTGACGTGTAGTCGTCGTCGTCGTCGTCGTCGTCGTCGTCGTCGTCATCGTTGGAATCACGCGGCGATGATGGAGACGCGACGGCCAAACGCGCGCTCGTCTTTAACGAGCTTCCACGCGTGTTCGACGAAACGAAGCGCTTGGAACATGAATAGCGACGTCCAGAGGTGCTGGAGCGTGATCGCGGCGCCGAACGCGAGTTTAAAGCAGCAGAATAACAGGACGAAGAAGGCGGTATTGACCATTTGCGCCGTGGCGACGAACTTGGCGTTTCCGGTTCCGATGACACACCCGTCGAGCGCGTAAGACGCGCACGACAACCCGATCGTGGACGCGACCACTGGTTTGAGATGATTCAGGTGCACTCGCACGTTCGGGTCCGCGGATAGCATGGACGTCCCGCAGACGTAATACGCAGCGGCTACGAGAGTCGTGCCCATGAGAATGGCTATGTAAAAGAGCGCTCGGCGACTGGTGAGGAGCGCCTCGCCCTTGCGACGAACTCGCGGTAACAGCACGTTGCCGACCGTGAAGACCGGCTCGGCGCACAGGCCGCAGAGTATGTACAAATCCAGCAATGTTTTATTCACGGCCGCTTGAATGACGCCGATATTAGTGGCGCACGACGTGATGATGATGTACGTCGACATGCGCGCGCACGCACTGATGATGAGCCAGCCGAACTCACTTGTGATTTGCCGCTCGTTCAAGCGTTTGTACATTCTCGCGAACACGCCGCCGTCGGCTTTCGCGTTCCTGAACACACTTCGTAACGAATACGTCCCTTGTCTATGCGCCAGATACCACAGGTAGAAAAAGACGAAAGCTTGTCCTAGCGTGAGCGCCAGTCCTGCCCACACGACGGCGCTCGTTGGATCGAGCTTTGGCGTGATGAAAAATAACTGTAAACATGCCGTCATGACACCCGACGCGAGCCAGCCGACCATTGGCACGATCGCGTCCTTGCTTCCTAGGAACACCCCCTCGAGCGCGTTGGCGGCGCTAAACAGCGGCAAACCGAGACAACGCACAATAGTGTACGTGCGCAGCAACGCATCCACCTCCTGCGGCACGACCATGATCTTACATATGGGCCCGTACAACGCCTGCAATCCCAACGCACAGATGGTCCCACAGATGAAGGAGGCAAACACGCTCAGACTGACCGTCTCTCGTACCTTTTCCTGCGTATCCGCCTCCGCTCTGAGCGTGCTCACGGCCGTCGTCACGACGACGCCGAACGCAAAACACACCTCCTCCACGAGTCCGAACAACGCCGACGCCGGCGCAAGCGCGGCGACAAAGACAGTCCCAACTCTCGCCACGAGCACCGTTTCCAACATAGACACCACGGGCTCGTTTAAACTATTCATCAACGCGGGAAATCCGAGCGTCACGAGCGCCACCAGCAACGCGCGATACGTCTTCAGCTCGAGTCTCCGCAATCGCGCGCTCCCGATGCGAACGTCTTTCACGCCGCGCGCGCGCAATCTACTCGAATCGTCCGCATCGTCCGAACTCGCGAGACTCAAGCCCGCGCGCGACGTCGTCCGTCGTCTCGCCGTCGCCTCGCGCGGCGGCGGCCTCGACCGCGTCTCTCGCGCGCCGCCGCGCGCGCGCTCACCCCTCGTCCACAGCGCCCGCGCGACGCGCACCGGCGTCGAGATACACCGTCCGCATCGTGCCCGCGCTTCACCGCCTCCGTCTCGCGCCCCCGCGCGCGTCGTCCACCGCACGCTCGCGGCGACACGAACAGGCGGCGGCATGCGTCCCCTCGCCCTGAAACGAGCCCTCCGAGCGACCGGACGACCGCGCGCGCGAACACGGAGGATCCACGCGAGACCCACCTCGCGTTCGCGCGCGCCGCCGTCCGCGACGACGGAGTGACGCGCGCGACCGAGGCGCGCGCGCGTCGCGCCGACCCTTTTCGTGAACCCTACCCCCCTTCCACTCGATCCACTCAAAGTCACACCTTGTACCCTTTTTAAGACTATCAAACCCAACGTTTTCTCGAGATAAACCGCACCGCGTCCCGATGCCGATGGTCGAACGCCTCGATCGACGCCGACGCCGTCAGTCGACGACGCCTCGAGAGCCATGGCCACCGGAGCGTCGATGCCGATGATGACGCGCGCCGTCGCGTCGACGACGACGACGCCGACGTCTCGCGCGCGCGCGCCCGGCGCGACGACGAAATCCACGACCCGCGCGCCCACGCGGTGGCGACGTCCCTCGTCGCGCACCATCGTCGCGCGCGCGGGCGGATGCGCGCGAGGGAACGATTGGGACGTGCACAAGTGCGTTATTCATCGCCGCGACGCGCGACCGCGACGACGCTCGACCGCGCGCGAGAGGACGGCAGACGATCGTCAGGTCGGGACGATGCCGATGGATGACTGAAAACCTGAGGGCGAGGGCGACGCCGGTCGACGCCGACGAGGGGCGACGGCGGAAGGCGGTGGCTGGCGGGTGGTGGCGTCGATGCGACGCGACGCGGTGTGATGCGATGACGCGTGATGCGCGACGCCACGGGGCGACGTCGAGGCGCGATGACTGACGAGGCGCGCGCGGGACGGTTTTTCTCGCGTAGGTTCGGCGGGACGTGCGTCGGAAGCGCCGAACGCATCTCCGGCGTGTGCGATTTGTTGATGAAGAATGATTCGCCGTTGACGATGGGCATCGTGTCCGCGATGGGCGTGGCGAACAAGGGTGAGCCCAAGGTTACGGATTGTTTGATCAACGCGACGGATATGGCGGCGAACCGCGATGGTTCGTACGTCGAGGAACTAACCAAGCTCGAGGATAAGCACGTCTCGACCGCCAAGGCGTTGTTGACGGATAAGGCTGAATACGACGCGTACATCGAAGTTTTCCGGAACGAATTGAACGATCTTCGAGCGATGTTCAAGGCGATTTACATCGCTGGATGCTCGACGGATGCCTTCGGGGATTTCGTCGTCGGACATGGGGAACTCTGGACGGCGCGACTGTGCGCGGCGACGATTCGATGCAAGGGTGGAAAGGCGGTCTGGATCGACGCGCGAGACATTCTCGTAGTCACTCCGTCTGAAGACGGTGGCGTCGATGTCAACTACAACCTGTCCAACGCCAAGTTGGACAAATGGTACGAAGAACACATGCAAGAGGGAGCCGTCGTCATGGTGACGGGTTTCATCGCGCGAACCCCGGAGGGCGTGCCGACGACGCTCAAGCGTAACGGCTCCGATTACTCGGCCACGATTTTCGGCGCGCTCACACAAGCGAGGAACATCACCATCTGGACCGATGTCGACGGTGTTTTCAGCGCCGATCCGCGTCGCGTCAAGGGGGCGAGATGCTTGAGCTCCATTTCTTACAACGAAGCCTGGGAGCTCGCGTACTTCGGCGCCAACGTGCTTCACCCTCGCACGACTTTGCCGGCGATGAAGTACAACATCCCGCTGACGTTGCGCAACTATTTCAACCAAGACGCTCCGGGTACGTCCATCGGTATGACGTGTTCGTTGCCCGCCGGCGAGAACAACATCGGCAAGTTTGAGACGCGAGACTCGAACGGCGATCTCGTCAAGGGTATCGCGACGATTGATGACGTCTGCCTCATCAACGTCGAAGGTACTGGTATGGTCGGTGTTCCGGGAACCGCGAACGCCGTGTTCAAGGCTGTGAAAGAAGCCGGTTGCAACGTGGTTATGATTTCGCAAGCCTCCTCTGAGCACTCCATTTGCTTCGCCGTGCGCGCTCACGAAGCGGACGCCGCTGTGAACGCTCTCAACAAGACTTTCGAAAAGGCCATCGCTGCTGGACGCATTTCACGTATCCACGCGCTTGATGACTGCTCCATCTTGGCCATCGTCGGTCAAAACATGTGCCAAACGCCGGGTGTCTCTGCCATGTTGTTTGAATCGCTCGCGCAAGCGGCGGTTAACATCATCGCCATCGCGCAGGGTGCGTCTGAATACAACGTCACGGTCGTCGTGAGCAAGAAGGATATCAACAAGGCGCTCCAGTCTGCCCACGGTCGCTTCTACCTCTCGAAGACGGCCATCAGCGTCGGTCTCGTTGGCCCCGGTCTCGTCGGTAAGACGTTGCTTCGTCAAATGAAGGAACAACTCGAGACGCTCCAGGAAGAATTTCAGGTTGAATTGCGCACCGTCGCCATCACCGGTGGCCGCAAGATGCTCCTCAGTGACGAGACGATTGATTTGGACACTTGGGAGGAGGAGTACGCGAACGGTGGCGCGGCGAACATGGAAGAGTTTACGCAACACGTGCTCAATTCCGAAGCGCCGAACCGCATCATCGTCGATTGCTCCGCTTCCGACGAAGTGGCGAGCCATTACAAGGAATGGTTATCCAAGGGTTTGCACGTGGTGACCCCGAACAAAAAGGCGAACAGTGGACCGCTCGCGTTCTACAAGGAGTTGCGTTCGATTCAGCGAAACTCGTACACGCACTACTTTTACGAGGCAACCGTCGGCGCTGGTTTGCCGATCCTCTCCACGGCTCGATGCTTACTCGATGCCGGGGACAAGATCAAGCGCATCGAAGGCATCTTCTCCGGTACCCTGTCGTACATTTTCAACACGCTCGAGCCAGGTGTGGCGTTCAGCGACATTGTGGCGCAGGCGAAGGAGGCTGGCTACACTGAGCCGGATCCCCGCGACGACTTGAGCGGTATGGATGTCGCTAGAAAGGTGACCATCTTGGCGCGCGAGTGTGGTCTTCAACTCGAGCTCTCCGACGTTCCGATCCAATCCCTCGTTCCGGAGCCATTGAGAGACGTCGAGAGCGTGGATGAGTTCATGAAGGAACTCCCAAAGTACGACGGCGACATTCTCAAGCAACAAGAAGCCGCCGCCGCCGCGGGCGAGGTTCTCTGCTTCGTCGGCGTCGTGGACGTCGAGGCGGGCACGGGCTGCGTCGAACTTCGCCGATACCCGGAGGACCATCCGTTCGCTCAACTCAAGGGTAGCGATAACATTATTTCCTTCACCTCTCGCTACTACACGGACGCGGGTCCGCTCGTCGTGCGCGGTCCGGGCGCTGGCGCCGAGGTCACCGCCGGCGGTGTCTTCGGTGACATTCTCCGAGTTTGTGCGTACCTCGGCGCCCCGTCGTGATCACCCCGACAGCGATGCAGCACCTAGCCCTCGATATTTGATTTTATTCCGTATCATCAATGAACCGTCGCCGCCGCCAAACCGCTCGCGACGTCGCGCGCCGCCCGACTCCTGAACCCGCACACGCCGCCGCGCCCGCGCCGCGCCGACGCACCATCGCGCCGGCGCGCGATGGCGTGTCCACTCCGGAAATACGTCGCGATGCTCTCGGTCGTCGCCGCCCTGTTCGCCGCCCTGTTTCCCTTCTTCGCGCGACCCGAGACGCCGGACGTGGATTACTTCGTCCCGGACGGTGCGAGTCGCGCGACCGAGGCGGAGTCGTCCGAGACGACCGTGCAGGCGGCGAAAGGTGAAAGCGGTGCGAGAGGTGAAAGCGTCGCGCGTCGTCGATCTGTTCGCGCGGGATGATGGCGCGCGTGGGCGTCTCTCGAGCGCGCGTCGTCACATTCGAGGCGGGCGTCCAGTTTTCGAGCTCGAGGTCGCGGAGCCAGAAATCGTCGAAGGATGCTTCGCGCGTGTTCGCCCTCGAGCGACATCGATAAAGTGTTGGTGTGTTTTCCTCCCTCGGGCTGCGGGTGCACGTGTTTTTCCGGACCGTTTGCCAAAGCTGTCGGGAATGCGTTTCGGTGCGTCGGCGTCGACATCCCTGGTCGACCGGGAGCGGTTCGACGCGAACCACTCAGTGTTCACACGAGTGTTCAGCAAATCGCGGCAACTGTCGCTCGAGAGATCGATGAGACGTATCGAAACGTCGAGGTGGCCTTGTTCGGGCACTCGCTCGGGGCATGGATGGCGTTTGAATGCGCTTTGGCTCTGACGAGCTCGAGCGTTCGCGTCTCGGGAGTGTACGTGTCCGGCGTGAGAGCGCCGTGTCTCGCGCACTGGCTGAACGATCTCGATACTGTAAACCCGCGTTTGTCGACGCTAGAAGACAGCGATGCGTTTTGGGATGCGTTCGATCGACGGTACGGCACGAGTGACGAGTTGAAACGAATGCGCGACGATGCATTTCTTCACTCTTTGCGCCAAGACTTCAAAGTTTCTGAAAGCTATCAAGGCACGGAGCGAGTTCTTCCGGAAGAAATCCCATTATTTGCGATCGGAATATGTGGGGATTGTCGGTACGACGAGCCCATGCTCAACAGTTGGCGCGTTCACGGGCGTAACGCTCGAGTTGAGTGGTTTAATTCTCCCGACGCGACGCATCAGCATCGGGTGTTGTCATCACGACCAGGAGAATTCGGAGCTTGGTTGTCTCGTGAAATCTTCAGAGTTGACTAAGAATTGTATTTATTATTACGTTGTGTCTAATCTTCCTCCTCTGCGCGTCGCTTCACCTCCATATCGGCTCGGCGCTTCTTGGCATCAGACTCTTCGTCGCGAAACTTGCCGGCGCGACGTTTTGGTCCCCAGTTTTCGGTCGGATTCTGAGGGAAACGAGCGACGCCTTCTTGTCTCGCTTTGCTTTGCGCTGACGATACGCGCGTGAAGTTGGCCTTGATCGTTGGCTCCTTCGCTAAAATTTCGCTTCCCGGCGTCTTCTCAGACACCGCTTTGACGGGATGTTCCTTCACCCAGCATCTCAGAATGTCCCAGAGCACATCCACCGGGGCGTCGGTCTTGATGCCTTTCGGGTTCGAATGACACGAACTCACTCGATATCCTGCATTGATGATGGCGGATTTAAACAGCCAGTGCGTCGGCGGCGTGCACTTGAGTGTACCACCCATGGCGTGCAAGTCGTAGTGCAAGGGCACGTCCGGGAGCTCTTCTTGCGCCATGGTCAACAAGGCGTGCACCTTGACGAACCCTGGATACGTGCTCTTGTTCTTCTCCACCTCTGCTTTAATGCTATTGACCCAATCCTTGTCGTGAATGGGATCACTCCAGATGGGTCCGCCCATGTTGTAGTGCCAGCCGCAGCTCGGACATTTCTGCGGAACCACCGGACCCGCACCGGGCTGGTATTTGGTGACATCCCCTTTCATGGCTTTACGGCCGACGGGTTGGAGCTTGTGCGCATCGCAACCGACGCATTGGAACACGTAGCTCAGCTTGCTCGGCGAGCTCTTCATCTGTAACGGGCTGGTGTACACGCGCACAAAGACGCGAATGTAGAAATCAATCGACAACGACAGCACAGGAACGATGTGCCGCTTGTGTTTGATGGCGGCGTTTTCAACCGACGCCAAAAGCGTGCGCACCGCCATCTCGTGACAATACTTGGCCCGAAGTGGGTACGATTGATACTTTGCCCACGCCACTTCTGAGTTGTTGCCGCACAGCACCGCCATGTCGGTGGCGGTGACGAGTAACAAGCCTCCCTCTTTCACCGCCGTCACAGCGCTGTCCAAAAGCGTCGAGGGTGTTCCATACGGGTCCAAGTCGACGACATCGAACATTTTTTCGTGCTTCATGCACACCATTCTCACGTCTTCGTTGTGAGGAATCACGCGCGAGATGGCATGAGCCTTTGCCGGCGAACACAACGCGTTGTACGCCTTGTTTCTCTCGATCGCTTCCGCCGCCGTCGGATCTAAATCGTTCGCGACGATGCACCCGACGTCTCGGAGTTCCTGCGCGTATCGAAGCGCTCGCAATCCCGTGGCGGACATACCCTCCAAAATCGTGACATTCGTCAAAGGCTTCACCACCTTTTCAGTCTCGCCCTCTTCGCCCTCCTTCTCGCCTCGCGCCTCGCGCTCCGCCGCCTGTTTCTCGAGCATCGCTCGGTGTTCCTCCGCCGTTCGAAACAGCGCCGCGACGTCGTCTTCATCGAGGAGCCTCTTCACCAACGGGTCGTCCCGCGGCGTCAAGCAACTCGTCCCCTTGGCTCGCTTATTCCTCTTCACCTTTCCCTCCGCGTGTTCCGCCGCTCGCACGCGCTGAAACTCTCGAATCACCGCGATAGACATGTCTCTGTTCACCACCTGCGGCTTATTATAGAAGACATCATCCGTGTCCGCGCGCTGCAGCGCGCGCGCCTCGCCCTCTCGCACGACGTCGTAACCCTCCGGCGCTTTTGGATCGCCCGCCATCGTCCCGAGCTCGCGTCGCGCCGCCTTTGCCTTCACCGACGCGTCTCTCGCCCCTGACTCACTCGTCGACCACCCCTCGACGCCTCCGCACCTCTCGCGCGACGCCTTCGTCCACCGTCCGCCGCCGCCGCCGGTTCGCGAGTCCGCGCGCCCCGAGTCCTCACGCCGCGCGCGCGCCCCCGCACCGCTCGACTCGTCGCGCGCCGTCGACGCACACCCTCGCACACTGTCTCGCGCGAGCGTCACGATCGATCGTCCCGCGAGCGCACGTCGCACCGCGCGCATGCGAGTGGGGTCTGTGCCCAACCACAGACGACGACGCCCCAGCCCCGAGACGGACGATCGACGACTGATGAGTTCGGACGATGTGCCCGTGCTGCGGTTTAAGAACCAACAGCTCGGTGGACAGGTGCGCGATTGCGGGACGCGCGCGCGGTCGCTGAGGGCGACGCGCGCGCGCGCGCGCGCGCATTCGCGCCGAGAATCGAAACATCGTGAGACTGACGAATGCTTGGGCGCGACGCGCCGTGATCGCTCGCGCGCAGCTCGAGGCTCGGAGACGAGAGCTCGAGGACGTGGAACGTAAACTCGAGACGTGTGAGAAGCGACGAGAGCGATATGAGGCGGTGTTGGGAGTGGTGACGAATGAATGGAACTCAGCGAGAGACGCGATCGACGCGCTGGCTACGAAAGTCGGCGCCAAGGCGTCGACGACGGCGGCAAAATCGGACGGCGGTGCGCACGTTGACGCGTTCATCGCGCGTTTGGTCGCTCTAAGCGGCGATGATAAGGCGTTGGAGGGCGCGGGGAGCGGGAAGAGGAAACGAGGCGAAGGCGAGAACGGCGTCTCGGTAGCGGAAACGGCGGAGGAGCTCGAAGACGGGAACTCAAGATTTGAAGACGAAGATCGCGAGAAATTGGTCGCGTCGCTTCGAGAGAAGGCAGACGAAACCAAGGCTGCGTTGGTCGGCGTCTTGGACGCGCTCGAGGCGAAGATGGTGGGCGTTGGGGACGACGCGTTGAAGAAGAGGATGGACGCGCTCGAGGCGAGTAGGTTAAAGACGAAGAGAGATTACGACGCCCTGTCGCACGCCTACCTTCGAGATTCCTCGAAGTGTAAGGAGCTGCAGGCGGAATTAGACGAGATGGAAGTCCTTCTCATGGGCACGCGTCGACGATTGGCGATCGCCAAGGCGAACGGGGGCGACGATACCATTGAAGGTTTGCCGAAGATGGCGACGGCGGAGGACGCGCGCGCGGCGGGCGCCGAGGCGCAGGCGAAAGCGGCGGCGGCGGCGGAAGGCAAATCGGGTGGATCTGCGACACCAGTGAAGACCGAATCGAGACCCGGAACGCCCGCGCAACCGGAGGCGTCTGCCACCGAACTCGCCAAACTCAACGGAAGCATCGCCGAGCTCGAGTCAAAGGTGAAGCTCAACGAGAAAACCATCGCTGATTTGACAAAGGAAAAGACCGCTTTAGCCACTCAGGTGCGCACGCTGAGCGACGGTCAAAATTTTAGCGCCGGTGGTGAACAGTCTGTGCAGTACACGGCGCTGAACACTCGATACGAAGGTTTGAAGACGGAAAACGAAAAGCTCAACGAAGACTTGATTGGAATGCGACGACGCATGGATTCCATCGTGCAAGAGTCGATTCGCGATCGACAAGCCGCCGAGCGCGGTGACGCGGCGATGAAACGGTTGGACTCCGCGGATGAACGAGCGGTGGAATTAGAGACGCGTCTCGAGCACATCGTTCGCGTGCGAGATGAGTTGGAACGTAAGGTTCGCTCGTTGGAGACGCGCGACGTCGTCGGCGCCAACGAGGAAAAACTCAAGATGCTCGAAATCGTACAAAAGGAAAACCAAGTGCTCAAGGATGAGAACAAGAGATTCAAAGAGTCGTACGCGGAGTTCGACAAGGCCAAGATTGAGAAAGCGGCAGCGGATGAGCGCATCAAGTCGCTCACGGAATCTATCGCGAGTCTTGAAAAATCCGCGGCCAAGAAATCGACGGCGAAGACGGCGGATCTTGAAAAGCAAATCGCTGAGTTGAAAGAGAAGCTTGCCGCCGCGGAAGCGACCGCCACGGCGGCGAACGCCGCCCTCGAAGAAAAGCAATCGGAAGTGATGATGTATGTAGAAGAGATAGAAGCCATTTCGGGCGCGTACGCCGAAGCGCAGGAGCAAAGCACGCGTCTGCTCAGTCGCATCGCGGCGAGCGAAGACGCGCAAAACAAAGCCATAAGCGAGCGAATCGCGGCACAGTCCTCGGTGAAGCAGTTCGAAGACGAGTGCGAACGGGTGAGGGAGCAAGCGGCGTATTATAAGCGTGACCTCGAGAATGCGTACGAGCGGACTCGCGAACTCGAGGAGCAACTCGCCGAAGCGACGACGGCGTTCACCAAGATGCAAGAGGAAGCCAGCGCAAACAACGAAAACGTCGATCGTTCCAAGGCGCAGCTTCGCGCGATGGAGAGACAAGTCATGGAAGTGCGCGATAAGCTCACGGCGTCGGAAAAGAACGTTGCGACGCTGGTGAAGCGTAGCGAAGGAGACATTGCAAAGCTCGAAGCCGAAAAGGCGGCGCGCGTCAAGGCCGAAACGACGGCGACTAGTTTGAAAAAGAAATGTGACCGTCTCATCAAAGAAGGAGGGACCAAGGATTTGCACGCCGAGGTCGAAGCTTACAAGACGATTCTCAACTGCAACGTGTGCCAAGGAGAGCGTCAAAAGGCGGTCATCATCACCCGGTGCGCGCACATGTTTTGCGAGGAGTGCGTGCAAAAGAGAATCGCCGCTCGCTCGAGAAAATGCCCAGGTTGTTCGCTCCCCTTCTCGGAGAATGACGTCATGAGAATCTACTTTTGAAGACACAAACATCGCTACTGTAGAAAACACGTTGAAACAATGATTATGAACATTTCGACGGTGTCACGAGATCACGATCACTCCTTTACGCGCCGAAAAACCGTTGCGCATTTTCGCGCGTTATTCGCGCCGCGTCCCGAACAGACCATCCTTTGATGTCCGCGATGATCGCCAACATCGTTCTCAATTCTTCCTCCGCTCGCGTTGGATCGCACAGATCACTCTCTAAGAGGAGACGATTGTCCGGAACAGCTCTGATCACCGCGCGAGTCTTCGGCGAGCGCAAGTTTATCACCGAACTAAAGCCAAAATAAAATCGTGTGCCGACCTTCTTCATCTTGACCAACTGCCTGAGAAAATCCTCCGATCCTCCGAAAGAATGCATAAATATTCGCGGTGGGAGCTCGGGCGACAGTCGAAATATATCCGACATGTCTTTCGTCGCCTTGACGCTGTGCACGACGACGGGTCGATCAAGCTCGATCGCGAGCGCAAACTGTTTCTCAAAACAATCGAGCTGATTCTCGTAATCCGGCGCGGCGTCGGGAGGCGTCGCCACTCGATCCAAACCGATTTCGCCGATCACTGAATGCGGAGTCGATTCTATTTGGCGCCTCAGCTCGGCCATCCAAGCGTCTTTCTCATCCTTCTCCAAGTGCGCCCACCACGGATGCACGCCGAACGCGATGGGAACGTTGACGGACAAATCATCATCGCCGATACGAATCGCGCGCGCCGCGGCCCAATCTCCAGGCCGCGTCGTCGTCATCCCGGCACCCGCGAGTCTCGAACAGAGTCGTCTCACGGTGGCGTGATCACCGTCCAGATGCCAATGACAGTGCGCGTCGTACATTTCTGACGCGTCGAGCTCTCGCGCCGCCGCCGCGCTCGCCGTCGTCGGACGTATGTCACCTCTTTCATCGTCGACGACGTCGGACGAATCATCAGTTTGTTCCTTCGTTGGTTCATGCGTTTGCTCATCATCCTTTGCTTCGTCGTTCGCTCTCGCGTCGTCCACCACACCCGTTTTGCGCGCGCTCTCGCACGCGGCGTCGACGGCGTTCGATCGCGTTCTCGGCGTTTTCGGCCACACGCGCGATCTCCATCCACTACTCGCGGGTCCGTCCACCTTTGTCTTCGAGTGCGTTTCATCCATCAAATCCAACACGATCTCCGACGCCGCCTTGAACCCGATCGCGCCCGTGACGAAGACGGCGGACCCTCCGACGCCGTCGCACCCGATGCCGCCGCGACCCTTCGTCCCCGCCGTCTTGAACCGATTCTCATTCTCCGGCGCGTACACGCACTTGATCCCCCACTTCCCCTGCACCTTACGCTTCCCCTTATTCGCGCCGGGAAACGACCCACCGCCCCCCGTCTCTTTCGGAAACGCGTACTCTTTCCGAAGCGTCTTTCTCGTCGTGCTCAGCAATCGATTAAACGTCGAATTCGCCAAATCGTCGGCGCGCACATCCTTCATGTGATCCACCCCGCCCGCACCCCCCGTGACGCACAGCGGTATCCTCGCCCACACGCAATACGCCGCGATCGCCGCCTTATCGCTCTCCTTATCGATCGCGTCGAGAACGTAATCCGGACGCGTCCACGTCTCGTCGTCCTCCGTCGTGGCGCCGAAGACCTCGACGCCGTCGCCTCGTTCCACGATGCCCTCCACGTTGTATCCCTGCACGAAATCCCGAATCACGCGCACGCGACATTGAGGATTTATCTCGAGCACGCGCGACGCCATCGCGTCGCACTTGAACGCCCCGACCGTGCGCGTCGTCGCCTCGACTTGTCGGTTGACGTTGGTCTCGCAGACGCAGTCCAAATCCGCGAGCGTGAGCGCGCCGACGCCCGTGCGCGCGAGCGCCTCGACGGCCCACGATCCGCACCCGCCGAGACCGACGACGAGGACGTGCGCGCGCTCGAGCGCGGCGAAACGCGTCTCACCGTACAGGCGCGCCGTGCCCTCGAACGCGAACGACGACGACGGGCGGCGCGCACACGCGAGCTCGCGGTCGCGGTCGCGCTCGTCGTCGACCGTCGCGCCGCGAGAGACGGCGCGCGCGCGGCGGGACGCGCGTCGAGTCGCGCGTCGCGGCGTCTCGAGTCTCGGCGCCGGTCGCGGGACCGTCGACGCGCGCATGCGCCGCGTCGAGTGACGACGTCGGGGGCGGTCGGTCGGTCGGTCGTCACACCTCGCGGTCCGGCGGTCGACGACATGCGCGCGTCGACGGTCGCGAGGACGAGGACGAGGACGAGGACGAGGACGCGCGGCATCGTCCGTCGCGCGTCGACTTCCGTCGCGCGCGGCGTCGTAACGCGCGCGAGACGGGCGCCGAGCGACTGTTTCGGTAACGGTGAGTCTCCCGAGACCAAGGCGGCGCGCGCGTTGACGACGCTCTTCACCGTCGCCGCGACGCGCATCGTGTTGGACGAGGAGTACTCGTACGATAACGAGGGCGGGCACACGCCGCTGACGCAGGAGTTGACGCAGTTTCTGAGCGAACGGCCCATGCGCGGCGACGGCGACGCGTGGCTGAGAGAATTGTTGAGCGAGAGTCACACGTTGCGTTTGGCGGCGCTTCGAATCATCGAATTGCGCGAGAGTTACGCCAGAGAGGATTTTGATTTCGAACGCGTGCGTCGAACGGCGCTGGAGGAGGTGAAAACGGCGAACGACGCGCTGATGGTGGAGTACGTTCAACGCTCGATGTGAAGCCGACGCGCCGAACGGCGTATTTTTTAATCGGTACCGGTGCGTCGCGGTGCGAACGTGGGTGAGACGACGAGTGAGATGACCGGGTGTACACTTTTGAATTACTTTTTTTCATTTATTTTGTAACAGCGCGTCGCGCGTGTACTCTCACTCTCGAACGCCCGCGAAGCCGCGCCTCACACCTCGGAGTTTCTCGCGCGTCCATGACGACTGCGAGCAACGATGTTTTGACACCATTCGTCGAGAATTACGTCGACGTATTCCGCGAACACGTCTTGTCTCGTTTGATCGACGCGTGGAGACCGTGTCAATGCGTCGACGCGCACGATGACGCCGTTCCCGGGAACTTTTTCTGTTGTCTTGTGTTGCGCGCCGTGTCGAGGGCGTTTCGAAACGTCGTTCCATCGTACAGAGCCTTGGTCGAGGAAGAGGACGACATCTACGGGGAGATCTACCCGATAGGTTTCGTGCCGACCGCCGAGCTTCGCCGTCTTCAATTGATTCGATCGATGCGCGAGTCGCCGAGCCTCGAGCGGTACATGCGGCGTCTTTTATCGGAGACTGCGAGAGCGTTTGTGAAATCGCCGACGACGCGCGCGGCGTTGAAGAGGATCGAAGAGAGTGAATGTTCGAGCACGAAATGTGAGTTGTGTCAACAAGCAAAGGTTGGATGCATCTATTGCGCGAAGACGTGTCGGTGCCGTACGCACGTGCTCTGCTGCCAATGCGACGACCTCAGTCTGACTGGCAATCCCGGGATCGCCGTGCGGGAGTTGAGTCATGGCGTGAATCGACTCGTGTGCGCGACGTGCTGCAATTGCGAACGCCTCTTCTGTCCAGACTGCGCCAACGGACCCACGGTGACCTGTCGCTCGTGCATGGCGTTACTTTGTCAAGAGTGCTCGGAAGATGACGGCGCGCTTGAGGATGGCGGTGCGCTTTGTTGCGACGCGTGCGGTGAATACGCGTGTGAAACGTGCCAGGAATGGCGCAATGATCCACGACGTAAGTGCCACGTGTGTGAACTCACCGTGTGCGATCTCTGCGCCCCGGAGCCCGCCGTGTTTTGCTCGGCTTGCGACCGCATGGTGTGCGTCGAATGCCTAGAAGACGACGAAAACTTTGTCGAATGTTCGATGTGTCAATTTAGAGCGTTGAAATCGTGTGCTTTCGATGCGGGCTTTCGCCGGATGGATGCCGAACCGAACACAATTCTTTGTTCTCAGTGTCTCCCGGTGTACCGGTTCGAACGGTTCGAAATAGAAAGAGACGATTAACGGCAAATGAATAGACACGCTCTGATCGAATCGAAAAATGTTAAAAACTGTTTATTAATACGTCTGATCGGAATGGAATCACTGATACTCCGAGTCTCGCCGCATGTGTCTCGAGTCGCCCGACGGGCCCGGACCTTTATAATCGCCTCGAAGCGGACGAACGTCCGTCGGTGTCATGTTACGTCGCGGGTATCGCTTCTGCTGACCGCTCGCGTCGTCATCCTCAGTACTCATGGCGTTCACGTCTGGAATCGGTCGCGACGCCTCACCGGCGCGGTGCGCGACGACGATGACGTCCGGCCTCTTGTTGCAATAGTTCTTCACCGCAAAACGAATCGCGCTCGAGACGGCTCTCTCCACCGTGCTCAACTTTGTACCGACTGGCATGTCCGCGCTCGCCGCGATGGCCGCCGATCGAACAGACTCCAACAGCCGCCCGTCGTCAGTCCACATTCCTCTCGACGTGACGCGCGCCTTGGCGTGAATCAAATTATTACCATCGTTTGCGATCTCGTAATCGCACACGATGATGCCTTCGACGGCGATGCGCATGCGCTCTTCAATGGCCATATCCTCCGACGTCCCGCTTCCCCAGCCGCCGTCGTTAAACATGGTTTGCAGCCTCGCCTTGCCCAAGCGATGGAAATTACCCATCGTACCGTGCGACTTCTTCTTCCTCAGAGGTGTGACCCCGAGCATTTCCCCGTTCCCGATGACTGTCGTGTGTTGCACGCCGGATTGTCGAGCGAGTTGCTCGTGCGCGCACAAAAACGCGTACTCCCCGTGCACGGGCAAAAAGTGTTCCGGCTTTAAGAGTTTAATCACTTCGTCCAATTCTTCCTTGTATCCGTGACCGGAGGAGTGCAAGCAATCTTCTCGACCCATCGCAATCTCGGGTCCACGCTTCGCGATCTCGTTCATCATGCGCATGACGCGTTTTTCGTTGCCAGGAATCATCTTGGCTGAATACAGCAATAAATCCTGCGGCTGCAGCGTCAACAAGCGCGAGCTTCCGTTCGCGGCGAGCGCGAGTTGCGCGCGATCCTCGCCCTGCGAGCCGGTGGTGACGATCAAGAGTTTACTGGGATCACAGTTATCGATCTCCTCGGCGGGAACGAGATTCGCCGGATCCAACGGCGCTATGCCCGCTCGTTTCGCCGCCTCGAGGTACGTCGTCAGAGACATACCGATGAAGGCGATTTGTCGCCCCGTCGCCTCGGCCGCGGCGCGAACGCCGTAGAGACGATGTATGTTCGATGCAAATTGCGTGGTGATGATGCGTCCTCGATGTCCCAAGACTCGACGCATGATGCCTTCGCTCACAGCGGATTCGCTCACCGTGCGACCCGGCGACAGCACGTTGGTGCTGTCGCTCATCATCAGCGTCACGCCCTCTTTCCCGACGCGCTCCCACGACTCTCGATCGAAGTGTCGACCATCGACTGGGTTCTCGTCAATCTTCCAATCACCGGTGTGCACGATCGTCCCGTGTTCGGATCGGAAAATGAGTCCGCAACAATCCGGAATGGAGTGCGTCACACGAACCGCCTCCATGTCAAACGGTCCAGCCTGGAAGCGTTCGTTCATCTCAAAAACCTTAAATCTCTGATCGTTCCACAGAGAGAATTCTTGCATTCGTCTCTTGATGAGTTGCATGGTGAACAGTCCGGCATAAATAGGCGTGGACGGATCGAGCGCGGGAACCACCCACGGAAGCGCGCCGATGTGGTCCTCGTGTCCATGCGTGATGAGCACGGCTTCGATTTTATCCCTCCAACGCGCTAAAAACGACACATCCGGTAAAACTTTCTGTATGCCCAACTCCTCGTGACTAGGGTGCGAAAAGAACGCGCGTCGTAGGTCGTCAGTCGTCTGCATCCTCGCGACTCTCGCGTCTCTCGCGTCTCGCTCGCTCGCGTCTCGCTCGCCACGCACTCCGGAAACATCAACCCCGCGTCCAACAACACGTATCGATCGCCGCTTCCCACCAGCATACAATTCATCCCAATCTCCCCCAATCCACCCAGAGGTAAAATTTTCAACGGCGGATCGTCCACTAAATCCCCCACCACCGCCTCTGTCCCCGGAAAAGACTTTTCGCTCGCGTAGTCGAGCGTCTGCCCCAGGTGTTGTTTCCCATCGCTCTGTATCCGCACGCGTCCTCGTCCCCCGCGTCCCCCGCGTCCCCCGCGTCCCCCGCGTCCTCGCCCGCCTCGCGCGCCTCGCGCACCGCCTACACCGCGTCATCCCGCGCCGTCGTCAGTCGTCGTCAATCGTCCGTTCGCTAACGACCGAGGGCGGCGGAACGAACGAACGAACGAACGCGCGCGTCTCGCGTCTCGCGTCTCGCGTCTCGCGTCTCGCGTCTCGCGCACCTCCGCGTCCACCGCGCGCGCCCGCGTCTCCACTCCTCGATCGCCGCGCGCGGTCCCGCGCGTCGCCGTCACCGACCGGCGCGTCCCTCGCGCGCGCGTCCCTCGCGCGCGTCCCTCGCGCGACGACGAATCGTCCACCCGTCGTCGGCGCGAACGTCGGCGCGCGGTCCCGCGCGGGCGTCACCGTCGGTCGCATCGCGCGCGTCGTCGTCGCGACGCGCATCGTCGTCGGCGGTGCGCGGCGAGGCGACGAATCGCGCGCGCGCGGTGGGCGTTCGTTCGCGCCGACGAGATCGACCCCGACCCGACCGGCGGCACTGAATCGCGCGCGCGACGGCGTGATGGTGCCGACGGTGCCGACGGTGACGTCGACGATGCCGACGTCGACGGTGACGCGCGGGATGTCGACGTCGACGGTGGCGCGGGGGGCGAGCGTCTCGCGCGCGCGCGGGGGGGCGCGCGGGGCGAGGGTGACTCGGACGACGAGGTCGAGCGCGCGCGCGATGACGACGGCGGTGTGCGGGGTGGGATGGCGCGCGAGGAGCGCGCGAGGGGTGTCGGTGAAGACGGGGGCGGTCGTGCCGCCGCCGGAGACGGGGGCGGTGGAGGAGGAGGCGACGGGGACGGGGACGGGGACGGGGACGCGGCGCGTCAAGGTGACGAGACAAAAGGCGAGCGGGAGCGGGAAGGTGAAGAATAAGGAAACGCTCGAGGCGGATCGGGACTTTTGTCGAATGGTGACGAGGTACGACCCGGAGGCGGTGCGGAAGGAGGCGTTGGCGAGGCCGTTGGATTTGGCGAGACGGTCGGCGCGGTTGGCGGTGGTTCTGGGGCGGTTGAAGAATAAGCAGGCGCGGCTGCAGGCGTTGGACGCCGACGACGGTGGGTCGCGGTGGGGAGAGGCGGTGAAGGAAACGCTGTGTCAGCTCGGACCGTTGTTTGTCAAGTTGGGTCAGAATTTGGCCAACAGACCGGATTTGGTGAACGAAGACTTGATGGAGGAGCTCACGAAACTGCAGGATCGCGTGCCGCCTTTCAACTCGAGCTTGGCGTATAAAATCATCGAAGAGGAGACGGGAAGAGTGATCGAAGAGACGTTCTCGGAAATTTCCGAAGAACCGATCGCGGCGGCGTCGATCGGGCAAGTGTACAAGGGAAAATTGCGAAAGGATGGGACGGAGGTCGCCATCAAGGTTTTGCGTCCGAACACGCGAGCGCAGTGCGTGCTGGACTTGTTCTTATTGAGAGCGGCTGCTCTCAGGTTTTTCGACGCGTTCGCGCGTGAGAACTTGGGGTGCTCGGCATCGCTTCTCGTGGACGAGTTCGCGGAGAAACTGTTGGAGGAACTAGACTTTGTTCAGGAGGCAAGAAACTTGCGAGACTTTGCCTTCAACTTTCGCAACGACGCAAACGTGCACATTCCTCAGGTTGTCAGTGAGTTGAGCGGACCGCGCGTGCTCGTCATGCACTGGCAACCCGGTGTACGCTGCACGCGCGAGGATGCGTTCAACGACGACGCTTCACGCGCTCGATTCATGATCAACGGCGTCGAAGCCGGCTTGAAGCAACTGCTCGAGTTTGGTTTGTTTCATGGAGATCCGCATCCGGGCAACGTGCTCGCGCTGCCTGACGGAGACATCGCGTATGTTGATTTTGGAAACGTCGCGGAAATTTCGCGCGCGAATCAAGAGAGTTTGATCGACGCCGTGGTGCACGTGATGAATAGAGATTACGAAGCTCTCGCGGAGACGCTGGCGGATCTCGGCTTCTTGCAACAGGGAGCCGACATCGGTCCAGTCGCCGAAGGCTTGGCCGATGTGTGGGGAGACGAGGCGCTGCAATCATTGGCGAGCACCGAGGCGTTCTCTTTTCGTGGACTCACGCGCGAGTTCAACAAATTGTTGTATGAATACCCGATTCGGGTCCCGGAGCGTTTCTCGCTCGTGATTCGTTCTCTGCTGACGCAAGAAAACATTTGCTTGACGCTGAAACCAGATTTCAATTTGCTCGACGCCGCGTTTCCTTACGTGGCTCGACGACTTCTCACGGATCCCGATCCCGCACTTCGACTTCGATTGCTCAAGGTGGTGATCGTCAAGGGGAGGTTTGAGTGGGAGCGTCTGCGAAATCTCATCGACATGGCCGGCGTCGGCGTCAAGGGCGGCATCAACGTGCCCATCTTTGCCCTCGCCAAGGACGCAGCACACATGCTCGCCACCGACAAAGCGATCAGAAAAGAATTATTCATCGGTCTGCGTTCGGTGTCGCTCGCCGAACACATCAAGGAATCGTTCTCCTTGGGCTGCGTCTTGCTCTCAATCGCCGTCGGTCGCCTCACGCAGCCGATTTTCGACGCCGCGCGCGGATTCAGACGCAAGTTTTTCCGCCGCACCATCGCGAGACGCAGACGCAGAACCAAGGAAGCGTAATCGACGCTTCGCTGTTTTTTTCCCGCACGTGCGCCCGCTCGCCGAATTGTAAGACATACGCAAGCACGTGCAAACAACCTCTCAGTGTCCGCCTCTCGGTTCGGTCGCGCCATGTCGGCGTCTCGTCGCACGCTCGATCGATTGGACGTCGACCAGACGCTCGTGGCAAAGCTCGAGAACCGAGGGTGTCGCACGGCGGAGGACGCGCTTCACCGCGCGCCGCTTGACGTCGTCGAACTCGCCGATTGCTCGCACAGACGCGCGCGAGATTTTATAATCAGCGTCGCCAAGGCTGTCGCACCGAAGCCGACGACCGCGTACGACGCGCTCAAAAGATCGAAATTCGTGCCGACGACTCTGAGAGAGATCGACGCTGCGCTCGGCGGTGGGCTGAGCGTGGGGTCGGTGACCGAAGTCGTGGGCGCGGCGGGCGCCGGGAAGACGCAACTGTGCTTGGCCGCGTGCGCGAGCGCGGCGGCGCCGGAAGCGTGCGGTGGATGCGATGGAGGGGTCATTTATATCGACGCGGAACGCAAGTTTAGCGGTGCGAGGATGGCAGAGATCGCGCGAGGGAAATTCGGGGACACGTTTGACTCGAACGACGCCGTGAGCGCGCTGGCGAGACGGGTTCAAGTCATCACGCCGACGAGTTTGAGTGATTTAGGAAAGCGCCTAGCCGCGCTGGAAGAGGCGATCATCGATCATAAAGTTCGTTTAGTGATCATTGATTCCGTGGCGCACCTGGCGAGAGCGGAATTCGGACGCGAGAAGGTGGTCCAGAGACAGAGTGTGTTGGGAGCCGTGGCGTCGACGCTGAAGCGACACGCAGAAAAACACGCTTTGGCCGTGCTCGCGGTGAACCAAGTGACGACGAGGATTGGAACATTTGCGAAACACGCGAGCGACAAGGACAACAACACTGATGACGCCGGTTCAGAGGAGTCGAGCGGAATCACCGCGGCGCTCGGCACAAAGTGGGCGCACTGCGTCAACACTCGAATAGCACTAGAAGTCGTCGGCGAGCGTCGACGAATAAAAATCGTGAAGAGCCCACTGGCGCCACTGACATCGTTCGACTATTTCGTCGATGGATCCGGTATATGTATATCTGGCAAGACTGACGAGAACGAAATGCTTGCCTCGGACGCCAACGTACACTCTCGCATGCAAAGATAGTAGAAGGAGAAGAACGACTGTAGCGGTGTAGAACGAATCTGTATGAATATTACAAGCAATTGAATCGAATCAGCCTCGGTAAAACCCTATTTCGCGCACGCAGAGCTCGAACGGTCCGACTTGCGAAGGCTCCCCCTTGAGGATCATCAAGCCAAACTCTCTGAGGCTCGACAAGGCCAGCGGGTTCCGAAGACACACACGACCCATGCGTTCGGCTCGCGAAAACGCGGCGAACGGAATCTTGACGCGCGCGTACTCCGAACCAGCCTTAAAGTTGACCTTGAAATTGATTTGTTCTCTCAGACAATCCTCATCTTTGAGAATAAAGAGGAACTTTTTCTCGGGAGTCGACGTCTTCGCTTCGATGTACACGCCGTCGAAATCTTCTGCATTTTCGTCCACCATCGCGCGCACGCTCGCAAACCCACCGTTCCTCTCGAGACTGACGTTACCCATAAAGCTACCACCGTCGTCCCCGGCTCGTCGCGCCATGAATCCATCCGACATGCCTCCCATCACTCCGTCGTTGAGCGAGCGAAACTTGGCGACGTCGTCGTTCTTCGTCAAGTTCAACCTCACGTCCCACGTCTCGTTCGCCTCCGGCGCCGCCTCGTACGTGACGTCCGCCAGCGACGCGTCCGCGTCCCCGGCCGTCGCCAACAATCGCCGCATCGCGACATCGAACGCGTTTCGCAACGCGGCCCACCTCTCGGCGTCGTCGCGCGCGCGGTCCGCCTCGGCGACGCCCTCGCGCAGCGCTCGAATCGCCTCCTCGTCCACCCGCGCGAGCGTTGCGCCGAGAACGTCGTCCACCGCGCGCCGCATGACGTCGTTTCGTCCCGCGTAATCGCCCGCGAGCGCGCGAACGCGTCCCGACGACGACGCGTCACCCAAACGCTCGAGAACGTCGCGCGCTTTCCACGTCGTGTCTCGCGACGCCATGACGCGCACGACGGAACCGCGAGACTGAGGACGGTTTCCTCGACCGCGTCTCGAGGCGATCGAACGCGCGAATCGCGTCAGCGGCGACGGGCAGGTCGCGCGCGCGCTCATCTCTGAGGCCAGCGCGAGAGCGCGCGGGACACAGGGGGGCGCGATGCGTCGACGCGCAGGCGCTCGCATTCGTCTGATGCAGGTGTGTGTGCGTGTGTCTAGATCAAGTGTGTATTGGTAATGCTGATTTCCTACCCGAGCGCGCGCTCGGCGCGCTCGTTCAGGGCTCGAATGTAATCGCCCTCGTGAGGACGCTCGACGGCGCCGAGTTTCGCGGCGCGCTTCTTCGACTTCTTCGACTCGCCTCCGTGTTTCTTCGACTTTTTCTTGATGGAGTCGCCGTCGTCTTCGACTTCGTCTGCGAGAAACTGCGAGGTGAGTTGTTCGTCGGTGAGCGCGTGCGCGAGCCAACCGGGTTGGTCGCCGCTGGACACCGTGGATGACGCCGCGTTGCTCGAAGGCGTCGAAGCGCTGAAATCGGGAAGGGAGAGACCGTCATCGTTTGATGCGGCCTTCTTCTTCGACACGGTCTTCGCACCGCTCGCGCTGAAGCCGTTGTGAGTCGGACTCGATTTCGAACCACCCGACGATCCCAAGATGGAATTTAAAAATTCGTCATCGTCGCCCGCCTCGCTCGCTGGCTGCTTCGCGGCGGCGGCGCTCTTCTTCTTCGCCGCGGCGATGACATTGCCATCGTCGTCGTAACTACTTTCTTCGTCGACGGCGTCGTCATCCTCGCCGCTCCCCGCATCCAGGCGCAAACTTTCACTGGAGAGTGTCGAACTCGGGAGAATTGGATAATCAAACATCTTGAATGAATCCGTCTCAGACGACCCCTCTCGCGCGACGTCATTCTTGTTGAGCACCGGTCGGAGCGTGTCGATGATGTGACTCGCCGCCTGCGATGCGGTTCGATCGATTCTACCCTGCGTCACGCCCATGGCGTAGTTGGCTTGAATGTTAGCCATGAGCGTCGCCAAGTCACGTCGCATCGCCTCGATTTCGTCTCGCTGTCGCCGCTGCTCTTCGTACATGATGATTTGAGCCGCCTCGCCCGATCGCGCGCGCTGCGCACCGGTGGTACCGACACTGACACCAATCGCCGCGGTAGCGTCTTCGGTGCCACCCGCGAGCTTGGCTTCGGGATCATCGCTTTTCAATATCTCCGCAATGCGCTTTGCCATCTTCTTGTCGTGCTCCACGAGCGCGTCCGCCATGATCTTTGCACTCGGACTACCATTCGTAGAATCCGCCATTCGAGCGCTTTGCAACGCGTTTGCTTCGACCGCTTCCGTCGTCATCGCCGTAAGACTCTCCGCGAGCTGCTCCGCGATTTGTTCCTTTGATAAATTCGGCGACACCTTTGCGTTCGTTTCTTCGGTTTTGCCGTTCGTCAAACCAATCGCCGCCGCGTCAGCGTCGGCCTCTGCGTCCGCTTCACCACCGTCGCTACCATTCGCCATGGTTGACTTGCGTCGCATGATCATGTCAACGATGTGAGACGCGATCGCTTTCGCGTTGGCGTTGGCTTGCACCGGCTTCATGAGCTTGGGTTGCAAGCCGTCCACGTCGTCACGGCGCGGCGCGGCGACATCCTCTCCAAGTCCACTCGAACCCGATTCTTCGTCCCCAGACCCATCTTTGAACAGACTTCCGATCTCCGCGCTATCGTCGCGTGTGAGGTCGGGCGCGGGCGCTCGCGGTGGCGCGGCTTCGTCCACTTGCGGCGATTTGCCGTTGTACCCGAGAAGATCCTCGATGCCGACTGGATCGCTGGGACGCGTGGGGTCCGGCTCTGGAGCCTCGCTGGGTTCCGGAGAGGTGGATGGAAATATGGACGTCGTGAGAGGAAGCCCCGACGGTTGAGGCTCAGGTGTTGCGCTCGGCGTGGGCATCGGGGACTCCGACGGCGTGGGAGAAGCTCCGGGCGACAATTCTTGAAACGCCGTCCACGATGCGTCTTCTTCAACCGCCGCTGGTTGCGCCGCTGGTTGCGCCGCTGGTTGCACCGCCGGTTGCGGCGCCGGCTGTGGCGCAGGTTGCGGCGCAGGTTGCGGCGCTGGTTGCGGCGCTGGTTGCGCCGCCGCCAGTTGCTGAGATGCAGCCTCGTTCGGCGTCACTCCATGCCCCCAAGGGGGTAAGCTGTCCTCACCGCTCCCTTGCGCCTCCTCTTGCTCTTCCTGCGAACGACGCGCGCGCCGTTTGCGAGGCGACGGAGGATCCTCTCTGTACTGCACAAAGTCACCGGATGGCGCTTGTCCCGGACGTCTGGAAAAGATGTCGTTGCCGTCAATGTCGGAAGGCGAGACATCATACATCGCGCTGCGGAGAGTTCCTCCCCCTTTCGGGTCCAGCGAGTTGATCATTCGCTCCAAGTTATCATTTTCCCGCACTGTCTGCGTCTCACTCGACACCTGTTTCGATTTGTGATAGGCGCCGGTGCTCGCGACGGCGTTTGCCGCTGCCTTCGTTTCAAACAGCGCCGACTCGTACTGGGTCAGCGGTTTGCGTGGCTGCGTCGATCGGCCGCTCGTCGGCGATCCCGAAGCCGTGTTTGCTTCCTGGCTGCCCGTTATCGTGGGTCGATCTTCCGACGGTAACATTTCTCTGAATTCACTCTCCGCCGCCGGCGCCGCCGGCGAAGCCGGCGCCCCGTTCGCCATGAGCGTCTTTATCGCTGATTCCAGCTGATCGACGGTATCGGGTTTGCCGCTCGGAAACAACGCCGCCGCCTGCGGAACGATCGCGACGAACCGACTAGACAATAAATTCAAAGTCTCCGAACTGATCCCACCGGGACTGAACATGGCTGTTCGAACTTGCAGACGAAGCGCCTTGAGCGCCGTCAACTGCGAAGGCGTCGGCGTCACCCCCGTGAACGACAGTCCCAAGGACGCCATCCTCTCGCCAGTTTTCGACCAACGCGTGATCATGGATCGATCATCTCTTCCAGCGACCAATTCCGCGCCCGGTACCGGGCGCCACGCCTCTTGCAACGTCTTACTCTTGTGCGTCCACACGCCGATCGCGGCCGCGGCGGCGATCGTCGCCACCGTACACACCACCGACATTCTCGTCGACGACGCCGAACGAGAGGACACTCGACGCGCCTGTTCCATCGATTCAACCGCGTCGTCATCGCTCGACGACAGCAGCGCCGTCGTCTCACCGCGCACCGCGTCCCTCATCGCGCTCGCCGGGCGTGATGGGTGTTGGCGCATCCAACACCCGCACTCGACGCCGTCGTCGTCGCGCGCGCCCCCGCTCGAGCGCGACGAATCGACCCGACGCGCGTCCTTTGAGGTCGTTCCCGGCGTTTCCGAGCGTTCGGCTCCCCGGCGCTCGCCACGACGGCCGTCGTCGCGGTCTGCGGACGATCGTCCCACCCGCGAGCGCCCCGAACGAGAGGCACGTGTATGGGCAAACAGTGAGACGCACAATTTCGCACGACGCCGCCGCGCCCGTTCGAACGACGCGGGCGACAGACGCGGACGCGCGACGACGGCGGTGCGTCGAACGCGCGCGCGCGGCGAGCGAGCGAACGCGCGCGCGCGGCGAACGCTCCGAATCGTCGCCATGGAGTCGACGCGCGCGAGTCGACGCGATGCGACCGACGACGCGGGCGACGACGATGATGAAAACGCGGCACCGTCCGTCTCGACGAACGCGACGACGCGCGAGGCGACGGGCGATCGCGCGCCGGCGGCGGTGAAACCGGTGAAAGGGGCGATATCGCGCGCGTTCGTGAATCCCATGGCGGCGAGACGACCGTTCGTGAGTCCGATGGTACGGAAACCGACGGCGGCGACGGCGGCGAAACGGTCGAGACCGACGCCGACGGCGGCGACGGCGAGATCGGCGATAGTGACGGCGAGATCGACGACGGTGACGGGTGAAGAGAAAAAGGCGTTCGTGTGTTTGTACGCCAAGCGCAAGGCGGGGGCGTCGTCGGGGAAACAGAGACAGGCGAAGACGTTTTTGGACGGTGTCGTCGTCGCCGACGTCGTCTCGAAGACGGCCGAGTTGTATTCGATTCAAGGAACTCGCGTGGCGAAAGGCGCGGCCGGAACGCTGGTCGAGGGCACGACGACGACGTGTGGGGCGTATGAAGTGGAGGTGATGGAACCGGTGTCCACGACGGACGTGCTCTCCGGTGCGGTGTTTTCTCGCGGAGGCGGGAGCGCGCCGACGGCGGAACAAAGAGAGTTGGTGTCCGAGCAAAGACGACCCAAGGCGTTCGTGGCGCCGGTTCGCGGCGCGATGAAACCGTCCTCGACCGTGGGCACCTATCTGTCGACGTCATCGAAGTCGTTCGCGACGGAGGCGCCGCTACACAGCGCGGACGTCGAGAACGCGTTGGTGCTGTCGACGCTCGACACCAACTTTTACCGCCGCGACGCCCGCACGGCGTGCGCGGTGGTGTGCGATCCGTACATCTCTCGACACCTTCGTCCGCATCAACGCGACGGCGTGAAATTCATGTACGAGTGCGTCATGGGTCTTCGAACGTCGGTGCACACGAGCAAGGCGCACACCGGCTGTTTGCTCGCGCACGAAATGGGATTGGGGAAAACGCTGCAAGTCATCGCATTGGTTTGGACGCTGCTCAAACAGTCGCCGTTCAAGCGCGGCCAACCGACGTGTCGACGCGTCGTCATCTGCGTACCCGCGTCGCTCGTCGGGAACTGGGGCGCCGAGTTTCAGAAATGGCTCGGATCAGAGCGATGCGAACCGATGGTCGTCGAGGGCGGCGATAAGGAGGCGAAGTCGAATCTGCAAGATTTCGCACGACCGTCGCAGAGACGATACCAAGTGTTGATCACGTCATACGAAACGTTGCGCGCGCAGGCGGACATCGTCGCCGGTGCGAACATCGATTTACTCGTGTGCGACGAAGCGCATCGATTGAAAAACGCGACACAATCGACAAAGGGCGCGATGGCGCTCGAATCTCTGCGATGCCTTCGTCGCGTCTTGCTCACAGGGACGCCGATTCAAAACGATCTGGACGAATTATGGAGCGTCATGGATTTCGCGTGTCCTGGACTGATGGGTGATTTAGCGTCGTTTCGACAAATTTACTCGATACCGATCGAACGCGCGAGAGAGCGCGGCGCCAAGGAGGAGGCGATTCGAATCGGCGACGCGCGACGCGAACAGGTTGGAGTTTTGATAGATCCGTTCATTCACTCGAGAAAAGCGGACGAGATCAACGCGCGATTGTTACCGCCGAAGACGGAGTACGTCGTATTCGTGCGTCTGACGTCGAGACAAGAGAAGCTGTACCTGGATCAATTAAAGAAAAAGTCGTTGCAAAGCATGTTGGGGAGAATCGGCAAGTCGGACGACGTCGAGCCGATTTCGCCTCTCGCCGCCATTCAGACGTTGCAAAAGCTGTGTAACGCCGCGGTTTTGGCGTCGGAAACGAATGAAAACGACTTCGTGGAGACGTCGAGTAAATTGGTCGTATTGCGTGCCTTTTTCCGCGCGCTTCCATCCGACGAACGAATCGTCGTCGTTTCTGGTTTCACGACGACGCTCGATCTCGTCGCGCGACTGTGCGAAAGCGAAAACATGAAGTACGCTCGTCTACAGGGATCGACGCCACCAAAAGAGCGCACGTCCATCGTGCGCGTCTTCAACAATTCCGGTAAGATTTTACTTCTGAGCACGAAAGCCGGCGGCGTCGGTCTGAATCTCGTCGGCGCGAATCGATTAGTCTTAGTGGATTCGAGTTGGAATCCCGCGCACGATTTGCAAGCGCAGGCGCGGATTTGGAGAGACGGTCAGACGAAATCGTGTTACATTTACCGACTGTTGTCGACGGGTACGATCGAAGAGCGCATGTTCCAGCGACAAGAACTCAAAGGCGCGCTCGCGAGAACGCTCGGTTTCAGATCCACCAGCGCCGCGACGAGCAACGCGAGCGCGGGGAACACGACGTTTACGCAAGCCGAGCTGCGCGACTTGTTTTCGTACGTCAAGGATACGCGGTGTGATACCGCCGATCGAATCGACGCCATGTCGGGCGAAACGCCCGAACACTGGCGACGAGACGTCTCCTGCACGTCGGATGATCCGTTGCTGACGAGCGCCGCGCGAGAGGACGAGCGAATATCCTTCGTGAGCGAGCTCCCGAACGCGGCTACGCAAAACGCTGACGTCGACGAAGTCAGTGTTGATGACATTGACGACGAATGACGATGCGTGTGAATGAGTGTGCCCTCAACTCGCTCGCGCGTGTAAATCTGTAGTATGTGTACGAGTATGAAATGTGTAATGAAATTGATATTGATTCTTTCTCCATCACGAGCTGCTTATGAAGTTTTTGAGCTCTTCGGAGAGTCTGCGCACGCCCTCCTCGTCGCCGAGCGAAAACTTTCCCATGAGCTTTTCCAACGCGGGCGAGAGCTTCAAACCATCGGTGCTAAAGTACACGGGTGTCAAGTGATTCCCGAAATCTAATTCTCGGGAATCCACCTTTCCGGGATATACCTCGAATCGCTTCTGTAACGCCTCCATGAGCTCGGCGTTTTGATCCAAATCGTCATCTTTCAATTTCACCAGGCGCGTCCGCGGAGACGAGTATTTCCGTCGCGCGCGCGCCAGCGTTTCCTCGGGATTCGGTGTAAACTCCAAACCCGCCGCTTTCGCCGCGCGCTCCGCGAACGCCGCGATCGAGGGTAACGTTTTAAAGAAATCGGCGTTCGTCCCGCTCGCGCCCGCGCGCTTCTTCAACAACTCCTTCGCAAACTTTTCAATCAACTTGGCGCTCTCCGCCGCGTCCGCGTTGTTAAACCCAATCATGAAACTCCCCGCACACATCACCGAATCTTCGCGCGTCGTCGACGTCGCGATCGCCGTTCCGCTCGTCGCGTCCATCTCAATCGTTCCGTCGTCTCGCTCGTCCTCCTCGCACGCCAACAGCGTCGCCAGTTTACACCCGAGCGAATGTCCGACGCGAAACGTCGGCGTCGCGCGCGACGTCAACCCCTCTCGATCGATAATCTCCATCCTGGCCCTCGAGAACGTCTTCCCACACGCTCTCGCGCACGCGTCGTGGTCCAAATCTAACTCGTACGGCGTCGCCACAACGCACAGCCCCAGTTCGTCGGCGCAGCGTCTGAGAAGTGCGTCGTACGCCACGTCCGGGAAGCTCCCGAGCACCGCCCCTCCCATGAAGTGCACGAATCCCCACGGTCGCGTTCTTGTCGGCGAGAGCACTCGCGCGCCGCACACGTCGGTCCATCCCGCGGCGCCGGACGTTTGCTCGCGCGCGTCTCGAACTTTTTCCAACGCCCCGCGCAGGGACACGAGCGCGGTGACGTCGTCGTCCCCCGCGGCGCGTCTCGCGACGACGGTGCGCGTCGAACGGTGTCGTCTCGACGTCGTCGGCGCCTCTCGAGCGCGCGCGGGGGCTATCAGCGTCGACGTCGACGCCATGACGAGGCGTAATCTAACGACCGTCAGTCGTCAATCCGCGACTCGCGTCATGCCGCTCGGCGCGCGCGACGATCTCGGCGACGCGCGATTCGTCGGCTGCGAACTCACCGCCGACGCCCTCGAGCGCGCGTCACCGCGCGACGCTCTCGAGCGCGCGACGCGAGGTGGTTTTGATTTCATCGTTCACCCAGCCGCCGTCGTCGACGACGTCGACGATGACTCGACGACGCCGTGGGCGCACTCGGACGAGGAGCTCACATCGACCGATTGGTCCACGCGCGTCGTCTTGCGAACGTCCCGAGGCGTCGAGCGCGCCGCGCATCGGAGCGCAGAGGCGAGAAGGAGGTTGGAGAGAGAGATGCGGTGGGCGGGACACGTCGGCGCGCACGCGGTGTGCGCGCGTTTGACGCCCGATGACGACGGTGACGTCTCGCGCGTGGCGCAACTGGTGATGGCGAACCTGGACGCGTTGGTGCACACGAAAGTGTGGCTCCGGACGCGCGTTACGGGGGATTCAAAGATTGACGACGACGCGTATCGAGCGTGGGCGGAGACGAGCGCGGCGTGCGAACATCGCGCCAACGTGTACGTCGCGTTGCACGTCACGGGCGCGCCGAAAACGCGAACCGAGTTGATGCGGTGGATGGGCGAACGTGTGGGTGTCGTACTTTTGAGCGTGGACGCGTTCGTGAAGAATTCGAGAGGGTTTCCAGTGTTGCCGAGAGAGTTGCAGGCGTTTGCACGCGAAGTGTTTTCGAGAGGGACGCAAGTGGTGTTGACGGATCGACTCGACGACGGCGACGACGTGTCGTCGACTTCGTCGACCATCATCAGACCGGGCGACGTACCGGGTGACGAGGGACGGGTCGAGGCCGAATCGGCGCACCCGATGCGTCTGTATTGGGAATATCTCGTCTATCTCTTCCGAGGCGTCGAGCCGCTGAGCGAACAGGCGCTCGCGGAGATTCCGTACAGAGACGCGTTACAGGCGCCGCTTCAACCTTTGATGGATAACCTCGAGAGCGTGACGTATGAGACATTTGAGAAGGACGCGAGCAAGTACATTCAGTACGAGGAGGCGGTGCGATGCGCGCTCACGGATCTCGTGCGCGAGGGCGAAGAGGGAACGGTGATGGTCGTCGGCGCCGGGCGCGGACCTCTGATTCGCGCGTCGTTACGCGCGGCAACGCGCGCGAACAAAAAGATCGTCGTATACGCTGTGGAGAAAAATCCAAACGCCGTCATCACGCTTCAACACTTCGTCGCGAGAGAAAACCTCCACGACGTGGTACAAATATATTCGGGAGACATGCGGACGTGCGCGCTCGACGTCCAAGTGGACGTCCTCGTGAGCGAATTGCTCGGCAGTTTCGGCGATAACGAATTGAGTCCGGAGTGTCTAGACGGTGCACAGAGATTTCTTCGTCCGGGTGGGGTGAGCGTGCCGCAATCGTACGAATCGTTCGTCGCGCCCGTGACCGCCACAAAACTGTACGATGCCGCGGCGGCCAGCGGCGACGTCAAGTCGCTCGAGACACCGTACGTCGTCAAATTCAGTAAAGTGCACCACATCGCCGAACCAAAAAGCGTGTGGGAGTTCGCGCACCCGAATCACGCCGACGTGATCGATAACGAGCGGTACGCTCGGTGTGTGTGGTCGCGCGAAGAGATTGGATCGACGTCGGTGACGCTTCACGGATTTTCGGCGTACTTTGACGCGTTGCTCTACGACGGCCCCGCTGGGAGCGTTCGATGCAGCATTCATCCCGGAAACCACACGGTCGGACCTACGGGAGAGTTGATGTTTTCGTGGTTTCCGATGTATTTCCCGATTCGGGCCCCCATTCTTTTGGACGGGCGCGACGACGCAGACGTGGCGATAACGCTGCACGTGTGGCGTCGCGTCGACGCGCATAAAATGTGGTACGAGTGGTCGGTGTCCAAGCCGACGCAGGGGCACGTGCACAACGCGAACGGTCGTTCGTATTGGATAGGTTTGTAAGGTGACGTAGCAATCAGTCATATACGAGAACATTATTACATCTGTCGCGCATAGTGCGTCAAGACGCGGTGCGCAGTCGTAGTGTATAGTGTAGTTTATAGTTTCGGCGTCAGCGCGTCGAATCAAGCTCGGCGTATTTTCCTAAAGCGCGCGTCGCGTTTTCGATCGCCGAGTCCAATTCCGCGCGTAAACGTTCAATTTCCGATTGGAGTTCTTCGACGAGCTCGTCTTCAGCTGCTTTGTCTCGTTGGAGACTCTCGCGAAGTTCGACGTTCATCTCGAGCTCGGAGCGAAAATTCGCCAGCAGTTGCTGCAGTTCATTCTTCTCTCGAACCGCCTCATCTTTACGTTCGAGCATGTACCGCAATTGTTCTTCGAATTCGATCTCGTTGTTTGACTTGGCTTTGCGAAGGGACTCGACTTCGCCCCAAGCTTGGTCCTTTTCGCCGCGCACGCCGTCGAGCTCGGCGCGAAGCGTTTCGACCTCACTCCAAGCTTGATCCTTATCGGCGCGAATAGACTCGACCTCGCCCAAAGCGCGATCCTGCTCAGCGCGCACACCTTCCAATTCGGATCGAAGCGTTTCGACTTCGCCCCAGGCTTGGTCCTTTTCGCCACGCACGGATTCAGCTTCACTCCAAGCCCGATCCTTTTCGCCGCGTATGCCTTCAATCTCGGCGCGAAGAGACTCGAGTTCACCACAAACTCGATCTTTTTCGCCTCTGACGCCGTTGAGCTCAGCTCTGAGCGCGTCGACGTCGCCGACGGCGCGTTCGAGTTGCTCGCGCGCGTCGGTTTGCATTTGAGACTTTTCCACATCCATCTTGGTGCGAAGCTCTCGTGAAGAGTTTTCCATCTCCTCTAAACGACGGCGCAGCGCTTGAATCTCGTTTGCGCTCGTCTCTCGTTCGTTTCGAAGTTCGTTCTCGACAGATTCAAGATTCTGGCGAGACTCGTTCATGGCGATGTCGTGTTGAGATTCGTTGGCTTCGATTTTCTCGCGCATCAGAGTCGCGTTCCCTTCTGCACGCTCGAGATCTGCATGCAGTTCGTCGATGCGCTGCCTGAATTCGCCCTTGACAGTCATCAGACGTTCGGTCCACTCTTCGTTGAGCGCCTCCGACTTGCTCTTCTCCTCCTCGACGGACTTTCGCCAACGAATGTCACACGAGGGAAAATTCGGATCATTCGTTTCCCAGGCGTGAAGCAACGACGCCACACCGACGGCCATCTCATACCTCTTCAGGTAACTGACACTCGCGACGAGTACAGCGCCGAGCGCCACCGCGAGCGGCACGATGAATCCCGTTCCCGTCGTTTGCGCCTCCGCCTCCGTCGTCGCCTCCGTGGCCGCCTCCGCCGCCTCCGCCTCCGCTTCCACCGTCGACGCCGCCTCGACCTCGTCGCGCATGGTGACGTACGCGTCCACATCGCTCTCTCGCACGACCACGCTCGCCACCGTTGGCGGCGTCATCACCCGCTTAAACGGCCACCACGGCGCGTACGTGCTCGCGTACCCGAAGCCAAACGCCAACGCCAACGCCACCCCGCTCGCCGCGACGGTCTCGTCGTAGTCGCGCCCGACGCGCGCCGCGAACCGATCATCGTCACCACCGTTCGCGTCCGCGACGCGCGCGCGCGTCGGCGTCGTCGCTCGCCGCGCGCGCCGCGCGAAGCGCGTCATCGTCCCAGAACCAATCGATCGCGCACCGTCGCGCGCGCGCACCGTCGTCATCGCGCGCGTCGGCACCACGACGCCGACCGACATGACGCACGAACGCGAGCACGTTCGCGTCACAAAGGTTCGCTCGCGCGCGCTCGAGTCCTCGCGCGCGTCGCGTCCTCGCGCGCGGCGACGATCGGACATCCGCGATGACGCTGGAATGTGCGTAAATGGTTGTTTTGGCGGGAGATGACAAAATTCACACTGTTCGCCCATACGCTCGCCTGGAATCTGAAGAGGCACGTTGAGTCACGAACGGTCGGGAGTAGGTCCTCGCCCGAACGCGTTCGCGCGCGGCGCGGGGTGGAGGATGAGCGACGATGCGCCGGACCATGTCGCGCCCGTCGCCGACGCCGCCCGTGCCGTCGACGCCCGCGCGCGTCGATGCCGCCTCGCGTGATGTCTCGCGCGTCGTCACCCGTCGCGAGGCGTGTCGACGCATCGTCGCGGTGACGACGACGAGCGCCGTGACGCGGCGCTGGACCACCGCGGACGATGACGCCGACGACGACATCCTCGCGCGCGCCGCCGACGACGCCGCCTCCTTCTACGCCGAGTGGTCGTACTCGAAGCCGAGCGATGTCGTGCCGTACGTCGAGCGATACGCCGCGCGGGGTGATCCGGCGTCGGTGCTTCGAGCGTACGACGACTTTGGCGAGAGGTTTCCCACGTACAAGCTCGGCGCCGAAAAGGCGGCGCTGTACGGCGACGTGCTCGCGGCGATCGATCCGACGACGGTGATCGAGATCGGGACGTTTTTGGGGTACAGTGCGATCGCGACGGCGATGCGGTTCACGCGAGATGAGGCGAGGTTGTTGTGCGTGGAGTACGAGGAGCGACACGCCGAGGTGGCGCGGTGGGCGGTGGAGTACGCGGGCTTGGCCGATCGCGTGACGGTGCTCACGCGCGCGGGGTCGGAGGCGGTGGGCGAGGCGAAGGCGTTCGTGGAATCGATCAAAGGAGTCGGGGCGGGGACGGATGTGTTATTTCTCGATCACGCCAAGGAGCGGTATTTGCCCGATTTGAAGTTGTACGAAGACGCGGGCGTGGTGCGAAAGGGGACGACGGTGGTGGCGGATAACGTCGTGTACCCGGGCGCGCCGGGGTACTTGGAGTACGTGGACACGGCGGCGAAGCGATACGAGACGCGATTGATCGATGCGATGTTTGAATACGACCAAGTGTGGAAAAAAGATTGGAAGGGTACGCCGAAGGACGCGCTCAGCGTTTCGGTGCGTCTTTAGCAGCAGAGAATAGCGACTAGACATTTTTTAACACTGCAAAGCCATCAAACAAACACTAATAACACAAGGAATACGGTGCCACAGACGTGCATCGCCGCGCGCGTGTCGCTCGGAGCGGCACTGCCGGCCGGTGGTGAGCCAGACGGCAGATTGGGAGCGGGCACCTGGCCAGTCGGCGTCGAAGGCTCGGGCGCCGGAGGCGGCGTGTAGCTCTCTGGAACCGGATGAGCCACGCAATCTCGTGCGTGCACGCTTTCGAGACGAGGCAAAGGGGCGGTGTACGTCGGCATCACCGAGCTGAGCGCCACACACGAACCCAGACCATCGCACACGTTTCCGTGCACGCCTCCGGTCGCGGCACCGCACGGAAAGCCGAGAGGAGCATTGGTGGCGTAATACGTGTCGGATGCGGTGCACGAATCGTTTCGTGAAAAACACGCCCACAGTTTCAGCGAAGTGGAAGAACACGCGGATGACGTCCCGGGTTGCTGGTTCGTGGTGTACGGCGGGCAAGTGCCTGACGCCTTCTTACCGCCGTGCACGTACGGTCCAATCTTCTGACACTTGTAGTCCCTATTTCGGCACTCGTTGGCCCAGCACGCGCCCACGTCGCCGTTCGTGTCCACGCAGGCGGTACCGTATGCCGTGATGGTGTCCGCGGGACACGATTTACTGACGCCATCGCATGTTTCAGCGGTATCGCAGGGTCCCAAAGAGGCGCGGCAGACCGTTCCCGACGCACGAACGTTGCACGTCGTCTCGTCGCAGCATCCGTCGGTGGCAGAGCACGTCGCGTTCGTCGCAAGCTGACACGTCGCCCCGTTGCAGCAGTGATCGTAGCAGGTACAATTGTTGTTCGGACAATCGCACTGCTCTCCGGGCTCGACGATGCCGTTACCGCACACCGCGTTGCTTGCCGTTTCCGACAGACACTCCTGGTAAATACTTCCGGCATTGGCGTTGTACTCACTGATCGAACACGTACTCCAGTCCACTTCGAGCTCAGACGTCGCCTCCGCTGCCATGATCTTTCCAGTCTGAGGGCACCCGTCGTATCGAGTATCATCCAAGTAATCATGCGACATGCCCAACTGGTGTCCGATTTCGTGCGCAACAGTAATCGAGTCGCGCTGCGACGTCTCTCGGTGTACCTGTGAAATGGCCGCACTCACTCCAGTCAGGCAGCAATAATTCGGTGATCCGAAATAGCAGTAGCCTTCGTCAAGAGGTCCCCCAGCCGGCGATGATTGTGTACAATATTTACTCGCATCGCAGACGGAGCCGCCGCCGAGGGCGCCGTATTGATTCGCCAGCCCGATGGTGGTGCCGTCAAAGTCAAGGCCAGAGAACAAATGCAACGTATCGTGCGCAGTCAGCGTTCCGAGGTTGCTTTTACGCCAAGCGTTGATATCATCGATTAGTTCCTCGGATGATTCTTCTGATCCGGATAAATCAGTCAGTTGATACGGATCTTCCACAGAGAACGTTATCATGTCTTTCAAGAGAATCTTCAATGGTGGCGTGAACGCGTTTTCAAAGAGCGAATTGACAACGTTTACGACGTAGATGGTGTCCGCTTCCAGGGCGTCCATATCGCCGTTAAACTGCAAGTATCGCGCGTGATCGTTGACCACCAGTAATTCCAGGTAACGTTGAGTCGAGCTCTGCAACAGTCTCCTTCTCCCGTCCGTGTCGTCGTTTTCTAGATTCGCCGTACGAGCCGCCACGCGCGCTTCGACTTGTTCGCTAGTCATCAAACGTCCATTTTCGTCCAAATACTTGATGGCGTCCGAACCGAATATTCGAGGACGATCCACGGCGCCTCGATGAGACGGCGTACTCAGACTCACGTTGAGCACGACGTACGCGAGCGGATCCAGTCCCGCAGGCAACAGACGTGTCGACAAATACGCGCCCGCGGCTTCTTCGCTCGCTCGTTCGAAGTACACACTCATATTCTTCGCTCGAATCTGCCCCTTGACGAAGCCATCGCAGAGCGCCGCCGCGACTCTCGCCGACGCCGGCGACGTCCCGTTCACCGCGGCGGTGCCGGAATACTGACAGAGAGACATCCCGCGCGCCCCGGTCGAATTCATCGGAATCACATCGTACTCATCGTCCGCGATCCTCTCCACGTGCGGCACACCGCTGGGACGGTCGGGGCGGTCGGGGCGGTCGGGTTGACCGCGACGTCGCTCACCGTCGGCGTTCCCTCGAGGTCCTCGCCTCTGCCTCTTCGACGAACAGTCTCTCGACGTAAGCTCACCGTTCGCGCGCACGTCCGCGTCGAACGTCGTTCCGAACGCATCCAACGTAAACGTCACGCGAGTCGGGTACGCGTTCGCGTCCTCGCTCGCCTCGCGCGACGCGCGCGTGAGCGTGGTTAACAACCATCGTTCTGGATCGGCGCGCGCGAGCCGCGGGACGAGCGTCGCGCACGCGACGACGAAGAGGACCGCCGCGCGCGCGTGGACGAAGATGTCGTTTTCACGCGCTCGAGCGCGGCCTCGCGCGACGCGCGACGCCATGACGCGCTGGCGTGTGCGGCGCGCGTTCAATCGACGGAAACGACCACGTGTGGGTTAAAGGAGGAGGGGCGGCGCCTTTGCTCCTTTGTTTTTTCGTTTTTATTTGTTTGGAGTAGGTATTATTTAAGCTATTGTCAAGTCATGTCGTCGTTCATCCGTCGTTCGTTCGTCGTGGATTAAAAGTTGAAGCCACCGGTCGGCGCGGCGCCCCCGCCGAAGGCGAACTGGTCGCCCTGCGTCTCCGGAAGAATGTTTTGCACGTCGTCGTCCTCCAACCCAAAGTACGTCTCCAAGATGCGCATAGCCTTTTCGTAAATGTCGTTGTTGGTGTGATTTTGTAACGATTCGATCTTCTCCAAACCCTCAGCCTCGTCGATCAATTGTGCGAAGAGGTTGGGAGCCGTCGGGTCTTGGCGCTCCACCTCGCCGACCTTTAAAATGTTCTCCAAACCCTCCAACGCGACGGTGACGATTCTCGCGTCGCTGCAGTTGATCAAGTCGCACAACGGCTTGATACATTGCATGCTCACGAGATACTTAATCTGCATGTGCGTACCACCACTCGTCGCGTTCGAAATCGCCCAAGCCGCTTCCTTCTTGATGTCAAACTCGGCGTTGGCGAGCAAGTCGACAAGCGGAGGCACGATGCCTTCGTCTATGATGGCCTGGATCTGATCCTTGTTCCCGGCGGTGATGTTCGAGATCGTCCAGCACGCCTCCTTCTTGATCGTCTTCTTGTAGTCGCCCGCTAATAATCCGAGCAACGCCTTGAGGGCGTGGCAGTTGATGATGATTTGCGTCTGATAGTCGTCGCCGGTGACAATGTTACCCACCGTTCTAAGTGCGGGGATCAACACGCTCGGGTGGTTGCTGGCCAAGAGTTCAACCAATCTTCGACACACACCAGCTTCAATGACAGCTTGAATCTTGTCGTTCGTGCCGTCGCTAAGGTAAGAGAGCGCCCAGCACGCGTCGGTGAGCACTTCCTCGTCATTCGAGTGCACCAAACGCGCGAGCGCCGGGAGCGCGTCGCGTAACATGCTAAAGTCCGGTTGCGGCTTGCCCCGGCAAAAATTGGACAAAGTCCAGGTGGCGTTTCGAAGCATCTGAATCTTGGCGTCCGCGTTGAGCTGGCCGAGAAGCGGATGCAACGCATGAGCGTGTAACACCATATCGCGGCATCGAGGGCTGTCGCCGGCAATGTTACCGAGCGCCCACACCGCTTGCTCTCGCACGTCCGGATTATCAGAGCCGAGAAGCGCGACGAAGATCGGCACCGAACCTTGATCAATCACGATGGCCGTGTGTTCGCTCGTCCCGGATGCGATGTTCGTCAGCGCCCACGCAGCTTCAAACTGCAACTTGGGAAACTCGGTGCGCTTCAAAAATTCAACGAAGTACGGCGTCGCCCCGGTTTCAATCACCTGATCGATCGGCGGCGAGCGTTCGATCGAAAGAAGCTTTCGAAACGCAATCGTCGCTTCGAGTTGCACGTTCGGATCTTGATTCTTCAAAGCCTCAAACATTTGTGGCAACTGCGCGAGCTTACTCGAAGCGCCGCCGCCTGGACTGCTCGTCATGGCCGAGGAGTCCGACGCCGCGCTCCCCAGCGCACCATCCCTGCGTCACGGAAATCATTAAGGAATCGTCAGTCACGAGCGTTTACATCTCGAAGCGACCGCGATCACAGTCTCCCACGCGCGCCGAGACGACATTGTTCGCGTTCGTTCAAAGAGGAACTGCGCGCGCGCACCTTCTCTTCTTCATCATCGCCTCCTCGCGCTTATCCTTACGGATCTGAATCATGTTATCTGCGTCCGCGAACAGCCCCGTGAGTCGCGTGCACGTCAGTCGCCGTCATCGAGCGCTCTCTCTCCCCTCGCGTCCGCGCGTCGTCGTCCTTCGAGTCGTCTCAAAGGTCGAGCAGCCGCCAGATCCCCCTCAAACTGTGCATCCCTTTCGTCGCCCTCTGGCGCGCGCGGTCGTCTCGCGCCGCAACGACCCGCTCGCACACGCGCGCAACTGTACCGTCTCTCGCATCGCTCGACTCGCGCGCGTCGATCGCGTCGCACGCACCCTCGCGCTTTCGTCGAGCCTCATCCGCGTCGATCGCCTTCTTGAAGCCTTTCTTGCGCTCGCTCGCTTTGCTCCCCGGACGGAAGCTCATCGCGCCTCGTTCGCGCGTGCCGTCGACTGGAAACGCGCGCGGGCGGGCGTCGAGAGCGTCTGCGCGTGCGTCGACGTCGGCGACGACGTGTGCGGTCGACGACGCGACGCTCGATCGAGTGCGCGGTGCGCGGGCGCACATAAAAACGACACGCCTTCGTACTGCGTCTGTTTTTAAGCTATCACGTGTTCATTTGGATCGGACAGTCGGCAACGATCGCCCGAAGCCATCCATTGTCCGAAGCGACGCGCGCCCGTGACCGCGTCCGCACTCGCGCGCGCGCGGTCCATCGGTGCACGCGCCCGTCGGACGTCATGGGGAACGCCATGCGATTGCCCACGCACACGGCGAACGATAATCGACGTCAACAGGCGCAGCATTTCGCGCCACACATCCC
>Ga0181567_10000240_pt1 | contig 39014 bp, 21 predicted proteins | sample 101ome_14_FD_133761 | JGI IMG/M metagenome (GOLD analysis project Ga0181567, IMG submission 133761) | Coastal salt marsh microbial communities from the Groves Creek Marsh, Skidaway Island, Georgia - 101403AT metaG (megahit assembly) | ecosystem: Environmental > Aquatic > Marine > Intertidal...
CGATCGGGCGACGGGACGACGACGCAGGGGTACGCCGACGCCGAGGACGCGGGACGCGGCGCGCGGGCGAGTCGAGGCGGGGCGCGACTCGCGGGCGGCGCGAGCGCGAGACGAATCAAGGAGGAGGTACGCGCGACTCGCATCGCGGTGCGTCGCGCGACGACGACGACGACGACGACGACGACGACCGCTCGAGCGCGCGGGTCGAGCCGTGCGTGAACGCGAAGCGGCGGCGCGGGTCGGAGGGGGTCGGGTATGGGTCATGACTCGTCGTTTTCGAATCGGATCGATGTCCAACCGACCGGCTGACGAGGTCCTCACCGCCGACGCCGTCGGGAGGCGCGCGAGCGGCGTGGGATGTCGTCGTCGCGCGGTCGGGCGTCGCGTGCGCGAACGCGCGTGATGATGGCTTGTATTTTTTTGTTTTCTTTTCTCTTTTGAGTGATGCGCGCGATCGTGCGAGCGAACGAGGTGACTGACTGTACGGCGCGACGACGCAGGAGGCGATCGAGCGGCGAAACGCGTCGCTGCATAGCGGACAGGAACTCTTGAAGAGGATTCGTCAGAAATACGCCGCGGACGAGCGGCCGTATCAGGCATTTTTACTGGCGTTGATTAAATTCCGAAATAAACAGTTCAGCGCGGAGGAGGTGGTGCAAAAGTGTGCGATTTTGTTTTACGACGAGCCCGAGTTGTTGGAGGGCGAGGACGGGTTGGCCACCTTTGTGCCCAAGACGTGTCACCCGCCGAAGCGGTCGTCGTGGTTCGATTGGTCGCCCGCGGTGCACCATCGATTCGGAAGTGAAAACTTCCGATTATTCGTGCGTACGTTGTTATTGTGCGAGTACAAGAGTCGAATGAACCCACCCGAACCGAAGATGCGTCGGTGGCGCCTGACGGAGGGCGATAGCAGCGAATCCGATAGCGACGATTACTCTTCGTCGGAGGAGAGCGAGACGGAGAGTTCGCAACAGATTGAAAAAGAGTCGGGGACGCTTCGACCGGACCAAATACCACCGCGATGGATCGGTGAGGATAAGGATCGCGTCATGAGTGCGTTTGAACGAATGACGTTGACGCTACAACCGAAGGACGACGAGTACTGTTGGGCGGACACCAAGGCGGCGCGCGAGGCGAAGGAGAACAAGGATGAGATCGAGATTCGTGGGAAACGAGGACGCACCGAGGAGCGCGATTACTCCAGCACCCCTCGCGAGTCCCCGTCGCCGCCACCATCCTTCAATAAACGTCGAGCGAGCGCCAGAATCGTCGCCAAGGTGAACAGGGGCATCGTGTACAACCGCTTTCGCAGCTTGTCCTCGCCCGACGGTTTGGCGAGAGGTCGCATGCGCATGACGCGCTCGATGAGCACGGTGAACGACGATTTACCGGTCAAACCCAAAAATATACTCACTCTGAACCGAGATTCGAGCAAAATGTCCGCCAACTGCGCCGAGAGAATCGGTTTACACTCGCTCCCCGCCGACGTCGTGCAGCGCATCATCGCGCACTACTCGGCCCAAGAGGGCAAGGCGGAGTTGAACCAAATTCGCGAGGTGCTCATCAAATCCTTGTTGAAGAATTATAAAGGTAAATAAATAGCACGTATCATTAATGGTCACATCCATTTTCAGTATATTATTTTTACAATTCGCTCGCGCGCGCCTCTCCGCGCCGAGCGCCGCGCACAGCCCTAAGATCACACTCACTCTCACCCCTCACGTCGTCGACGTCGCGCGTCGTCGCCCGCGCGCGCGTTTAAACGCGCGCATCACGACATCACCCACGGTCACCGACGTCGCACTCGCGCGAACCCATCGCTCAGTGTCCACCGGGGTGTAAAAACTTGGACGCCTTCTTATCAGCCTCGGTGATCCCAGCCGTCGCGTACACGACCGCGCATCCGACGACGGCGATGCCGGAGAAGAAGGGCCACGCGCGCGGAACCTCGCGCGCGAGCGCGGTGAAGAAACTTTGGTTCGAGTACGGCATGTCTGAGTCGAGCGCGGACGCGAGTGCGGACGCACGCCGTGAAGGTGGAGAGGTGGGCGCACATCGTCCGGCGAGGGGACGGAGTGGGTCGCGCTTGGGTCGTGATCGGTGGAATGTGTGAATTGTGGGATTCGTCGTCACACGGTCGCGTACGGTGACTTGAGACGGCTCGGCGCGTCATGGCGAGCGCGGACGACGGTCGGTACGATCATCTCGTGAAGATTTTGCTCGTCGGCGACAGCGGCGTGGGTAAATCGTCCCTCGTGCAGCGATTCGTGCACGACACGTTCGAGGAGGTGAGTCCCACGGTGGGCGTGGACTTTAAGCTCAAATACGTCGACGTCGATGGGAAACGGTTGAAACTCACGGTGTGGGACACCGCGGGACAGGAACGTTTTCGCACGCTGACGAGCTCGTACTACAGAGGCGCGCACGGGGTGGTGTTCGCGTACGACATTACGAGCGAGGAGAGTTTTCGGAACTTGCGCGACGTGTGGCAAAAGGAGGTGGACATGTACGGCACGATTGCGAATTCGGTGAAAATCGTCATCGGGAATAAGATCGATAGGGAGGGTGAACGCGCAATCGCGCGTGATGACGGCGTGGCGTTCGCCAAGGAGCACGGGTGCTTGTTTCTCGAGTGCAGTGCGAAGACCAAGGTGCGCGTGGCGGAGGCGTTCGACGAGCTGGTGAAAGCCATCTTGGAGACCCCTGGTTTATTGGTGGACATCGAGGGCGACGACGATGGTGTTAAGCTCGGGGCGTACGCCGATCGCGCGAACGGGGGATGTTGCTGAGCGACGTCGAAGTGACGCGCGACGTCGCCTCCGCGTTGAAACAAACGTGTAGCAAGTAGTAGACGAAACGACGGCGTGTTGTAGAAAAGAGAGTAGAATGTTTGCCTAGGTTATAGTATTGAAAGTCTTCAAAAGAAAAGCTACATAATTGCCCAGCGCCGAACCATCGCGACGATGGTCCTCCCCGAGCGTTCACAGTGTACACAGTCTCGTCAGCGCGCAACGGGAGAGTCATCCCCTTAGAGCGGCGCCGTGAGCACGGCTTCGTACTTTTTGATTTGGCTCATGAGAGACAAATCAAAGTACTTCTCACCGATGCTAGCCGTCAAACCACCGATCAAGCGCGGGTCGACCACGGTCTCAATCTTGAGCTTGGAACCTTGCGGTGCGTGACCCTTGATGGAGTCTTGCACGTTGGTGAGTTGCTCCGGCGTCAACGCGTGCGCGGTGGTGATGACGCACTTAACTTCGTTTCTAGACGCCATGCACTGCTCTTCGAAGCGAAGAACGATCTTCGGCAATTCGCGCAACCGACCATTCTCAGCCATGGCCTCGACAAAGTTGCTCGTGATGGGCGTGAACTTCGCGCCTTGGCAAAACTCCTTCACCCCCGCCAACTTTTTGCTCTTGGCCATGGACGGATCCATCAAGAATTGCTTAAACTTGAGATCCTTCTCGACCAACGCGGAGAGCTGATGCGGTGTAATCGCGCGCGCGAGCCAACGGTCAGTCTCTCGTCTCACGAATCGTTCGCAGCGCGCGTCGCCGTCGTCCGTCGAGTCGAGCGCGTCTTCGCGCGCGTCGCGTCGCGCACCTGCGCCACTTCACCCTCGACCGCGCTCAAGTTCCCAGCCTTGGTCGCCGCGACGTACAGAGCCGTCGCGTATCGTCCACTCGTGCCGTATTGTTGCAAAGGCGCCTGCACGGACACGCATGACATTCGCGTTCGTCGGTCAGTCGGTCTGCTCTCACCACATCGTTCGAAACCTCGCCTCGGTCACCCTTCGTCGCCCTCTATCGCGCCGCGCACCGTCACCGCGTCTCTTCTCGTCGCGATCGCGCGAGACGTATTACGCACCTTGACGTCCGCCGTCGCCGCCGCGCCCTTGGCCGTCGCGTACGTTCTCTGCGTCGTCGTTCCGTCCGTCGTCAGTCGCGCGTCTCGCGATCGTCTCGCGCGCCCCCGTCATCCTCGTCGTCGTCGTCGGCGCGTCGACGTCGTCTCGCGGTCGCGCGTCCGTCGCGTGGTCGAACGTGTTTTCGCGCGCACCTCGAGCGTCGCTCGCGCGCTCGCGACGCGAGCCAATCGTCGAAGCATCGTCGTCGTCGTCGTCGCGCCGGTGTGAGGGGATCGGCGAGCCGGCGAGGTCTTCGCGATCGTGCGGGTGGTCTCCATAGTGTGGATCTCCGAAGCCCATCTGTGACAACGTGTTTCGTACTCAAGAGGTTTGAGCTCTATCTTTTCCATTTTGGGCATCGCACGCCGACGAGCGATCGTAACACCCACGCCACGACCTGTTCGACGTCACACGTCGTCAGCGACGCCGGCGTCGCGATGCGCGCGCCGTCGAGCGACGCACGGGACGATGCGGGTGCGTCCGCGTCCGCGTCCGCGCGCGCGGACGCGCGAGAGCGAGCGCGTCGCGCGCGATCGCGGACGATGATGATGACTGCGGGAACCGGCGTCTTGCTCGCGACGCTCGGCGCGTCGATCGCGCGCGAGGCGAGCGCGGGAGGAATCGTGCAGGCGGCGTTGCGGGCGACCGGGGGTGAGAGCGCACCGACGCCTTCGCGCGGTGGGAACGAGACGCCGTCGGGACGCGGGGAGAAGGAGTCGACGGGTGGCGGGACGCGCGCGGTGGAGGAGTTGGATGCCAACGCGCGCGAGAGCGAAACCGCGGCGGCGATTCGTCGAGGCGCGCGCGTCACGTTGACGGATGAACGCGCGGAAGAGCTCATCGCGGGTCCGATGATGGGGTTGTACGGTGGGTTGGACCAGACGGGCGAGACAACGAACGCGTTGCACGTGTTGACGGGGAGCTCAAGCGGGGACTACCTCGTGTGGTGCCACCAAGGAGAAGAGACGAAGAGCGCGGCGCCAGCCGTCGCGAGCGCGGGTATGGGTCTTTTTGAGACTGCAAAAAAGGTCATCTTTCACGGCGGGTACAAAGTGTGGGACTCGGGGAGCGAATTCGAAGACGTGTCGTCGACACACGCGTTCGACACCGCCGCCGGCGCGTTTGAATGTCTCACATCCGGAGGTTCGGAAGATGGGAAAGCCGCGCTCGGTAAGACGAACGGGGACTGTCCGAGACTGCACGGCGACCGTCCGAGCAAGCGAGACGAAGAAGTGGCCGTCATCACGGCGAAACCGATTCATTTACCGCGTTCAACCGCCATGGCGACGCTGGGAAAACATTTGGAGAGGCGCGAGTTGCCGGCGCTCGACGTCGACGACGAAGATGACGAAGACGACAGCAGCGTAGCGTCGACGGGATCGCAAGAATTGTTAGATGAGGGTGACGACTCCAAGCTCGGCAAAGGGAGCAAACAACACGCCTTGATCGTCTTTGGCGGCCGAGACGAGGATGACCAGCGCTTGGATACGCTCTACGCGCTCGGTCTCGACGACAAGCAGTGGCGCAAAATTGAATTCGAACGCCCGGATGAACGCGATGACATGGTCCCCCAAGGACCTTTTGAGATGCCGATGATAGTGAAACACGCGCACGAGAACGGTAAGCCGTTTCCGCTCGGACGCTCGGGCGCGACGGCGGTCGTGACCAAGGATAACAGGATGATCATCTACGGCGGTTTCGTCGTGGAGGGACGATTGGGTTTCAACGTCGGTGAGGTTTTGTCGCTCGACTTGGATAAAATGAAGTTCAGCTATCCCATGGTCAGCGGTAGTCTCCCGGTGCGTCGTAACAAGCACTCTGCCATTTTGGACGACAAGCAACGCATGTGGATTTGGGGCGGCTCCGTCTGGGACCACACGGGCGGTAGCTCAACGTACGCGTCAACGGCGACGTACTACGCCGACGTCAGCGACCCTAAATCGATCGTGTGGCATCGCGTGGACACCAAGGGGAAACCACCGAGTCAACGTCGCTTCCACAACGCCCTCTTCATGGACGGGGCCATGTATATCATCGGCGGCGAGGATTACCGCACGCGCACCTACCTCAGCGACGTGCACCGATTGGATCTCAACACTCTCACGTGGACGCAGCCCGCGGTTCTCGGTGGCATCAAGAGTGGTCGCATTCGGGCGAGCGCGTTTCCTTGGATTCCGACTGACGCGCACGTCAAGGAAGCCGCCTTGGGTAGGTCTCACCACCATCACGAGGACGGCGAGGACGACGCGGAAGAACACGCGACAAACAAGCGCGAACATTCGAAAAAGGCTGAAGTCAAAGACTCGAAGAAGACGGAGAGCAAGGAATCCAAGAAGACGGAGGGCAAGAAATCCAAGAAGGCAACCGATGAGAAGGACGAGAAGAAAAGCGACGAGGAGGCGCGAGTCGGGCTCATCGACGCTTCCACATGCGGAACCGGCGAAACCGCTCGCGTACGGACCGGCGAAAATCAACCGGACATCGAGCATCTCATCTCTGTCCTCGTCGACGGTTCGACGAGCAAACTCGGTCAACACGATGCCGACGATGAGGCGGCTTTGGCGTCGAGTCTCACCTCGTCGGGCTGGTTGCCGAACACGGCTCGAAGTTCGTACATCCTCTCCGAGTCTAGCATGATTTGGCGCAAAGCGCCCGACGTCGGTTCGAACGAGGGTCTTCCCGGCTGGATCACAGATAGCAACAGTCGAGATAAGTCGGTGCTGACGGAGACGCTCGCCGCGGATCCAGAGGCGTCAAACATCGAGGCTCGTCTCTTGCAAGCGATCAAATCTAGTCGCGGGACGCCGACAGCCGCGACGACGGAAGACGACGACGATGAATTAGACACGCTTGCGGAGGAAGCGGGCCACATCGGCAAGACCAAAACAAAGACGGCGAAGGACTCGGTCGACAAGCTTCTCAAACGCGCCAAGCGCGACGTCGAAAAGGAGGAGAAAGAGAAGCCGAAACAATCAAAGAAATCGTCTCGACGCTCTGATAAGGATTCCGAAGACGGCGCGGATGACGATGCGTCGCCAAAGCGCGACAAGAAGGGTGCTGAACGGAAAGACGACCGCAAGTCGAAGCGCAAAAGTTCGGATGACGACGACGATGATGATGATGTCAAATCCAAGCACAAGAAGTCAACCCAAAGTGACGACGACGACGAGGATCACAACTACCCGAAGCGCAAAAGTTCGGACGACGACGACGGTGATGATGATGTCAAATCCAAGCACAAGAAGTCAACCCAAAGTGACGACGACGACGAGGATCGCAAGCCGAAGCACGGGAAAAAGGGCCGCAAAGATGAGGATGAGGATGAAGATAAATCGAAAAGTTCCAAGCATAATAAGTCAGCAAAGAAGGGTGAAGAAAAACTTCATCTCTCGGCGGCGGCGAAGATGCTCCAGAAGATTCAAAAGAGAGGAGAGGCGGCGGCGCATTTGGGAGCCGTCTCGAGGGTGACGTCCAATCCCGCACACATCACGTATTTCTGGAGTACGATTTCAGTTTTGGCGATTGCCGCCGTGATCGCGATCAATTTTAGGCCAACGAGAAGTCGAGACCGAGCGGCGAGCCAAACGGAGAGAATACCGTTGGTGCCGAGTAGTTTATCTATGTCAGACTCTCCCAGCACGTCTGCAGCCAAGTGGCAGCGAGACGCCATGGCTCGAAGAGGTATCGCGTACGGAGACTTTGACGAGTTTGTGTAGATCTGCTAGTACGTTAAGTTCAATTATAAAGTACATTAATTCATAAGGGTTCCTCATCATACTTCTGCGCTTCGCGTCAAAAGCGGCTCCTCGGCGTCGTCTCTCGCGTGGAAGAGCTTTCCTCTCGCAACCGCCACAACTAATACGCCAAACATGAGCACCGCGAATCCGAAAACCACATCAAACACAAAATACGCTTGCTCCGAATCCGCAAGTAATTGAACTTTCTCTTGTCGATGTCCGGGAACGTTCAGTCGAACGTAAGATGGATCGATGCCCACAGCAGACGCATCGGAAGACTCCTCAGTCTTCAAAATCCACCCGCTTGTCGGCATCTCGACGAGAGCTTCGACGTCACCCTGCACCACAGAGACGTTTGTCAAAGGGGTTTTGACATTTTCAAAGGTGCACTTCGCATCCGCTTGGAAAACACACTGTGAAAATCCAGTCGGTTCGCATTTTAACGCATAGAGATCGTCGCCGTATTTCCCTTCTTTGTGACTCCAATAATTCCCGGGACGATCCTCTCCACATCCTTGGTCCACATGGCAGGTGAACACGCTCCGTTTTACGTCCGCGGGATCTTGGATTGTCGGATTAATCTGTTTGTTGATGATGTTGAGAACACCCGAGTCTCCTTGAATCATCGCAGATATATTCTCCGACGTATATTTGCTTGAAGTCCCGTACTGTTCCGCCTGAACAGTATTTTCATCACCACACTGATTTACTATACCAATCTCCGGACAGAACCGAACCCCGTGCGACCGAAGGTTGAGGTCATCGCAGTTCTGTGATCGCGAGTTTCGCACATTGAAACACTGCCCAATGTCCAAATTTGGCGCGCACGAACACGTGCACGTACCGCTGAACCGCTGCGTGTTGTCCTCTGTCCACGTCGTATCAGGTTGCAAGGCATCCGATGACGCCTTCGAGGCATCTATTTGATTCTGCGGCACAGAGTTGACCAGATTTTCCATTTGATCGTTGTACGTGGTTCCATCCTGTTGACCGAGGTGGGAAGCCAAAGCGTTTCTCGCAGGCTCGAGTTTGTGATGCATACTTTGCCACAAATTGCCATAGGTTGCGCGCGCACCCCGACGACTGGCGAGACGGCTTCGCTTCATCATCGTCTTGCGTTCATATTCCGTGCAGACGACTGACTTCAAACGCTTCCACACTCGCTGCGCGGTAAAGACGTTGTCGCGCGATAACGGGGTTCGCTCCGATTCAGCGAGACTCGCCTGCTGTACAACCTTACTCGCCGCCGGACACTTGGAAGAAGACGCCCACGTCGTACCAAGACTCACGACGATCGTGTGTCTAGATGGAACGGTGACCATCAGCGATCCGAGCGTGCCCGTGTTGAATAAAACATCGAATTCTGGTTCGTCTCCCTCGAGCACGGGGCCTTCGACGTCTCGGCACTCCGAACCGAGACCCGATGCCGCCGCGCTTGGCTCGACTTTCTCGCTGGAAACCCTCGCGTTATAAACATATCCACCCAGACCGTAGAACCTGTTCGCCTCAGGAAACGCTGGAATGACGATGTCGTCGATGAAGCTTGAGCTGACGAGCTGGTGAACGCGTCCATCCGGCATTTTCCATTTACCTCTGTTGACGATGAGCTGACCGAAGCGCGCGACGTCGCGGCAACTCGCGAGCTGGCCGCCGACGAACGAGATATCGCCATTTTCATGCCCGTCGTGATCGAAAAAATCAGTTAAACCGAGCGGTTCAGCCAAAAACTTTTTCGCAAACGCGGCGGGTCGCTGGCTCGTCGCCCCGCGCAGCACCCCGTTCAACAGCTTCAACGGCGTTCGAGTCGGATTATTATACAGATCGTCGTCGTCAAACACCGTCCCGGGCTCATTTGAACCATCCGAACCAACCTGCGCGAGTAAATCTCGCACAGAGAGCTTTTCCCAATAGTTGTAGTTCCACAAGGCCGGCGTGTCGCCTCCGTGTTCGCTCGCCGCGTCCAACAACCGCTTCACGCTCGAATCCAGGGTCAAGTCTTGCCGAGCGATCGCCACACCGATCGCGAGCACGGTGGCGACTTTACCGACGCCACCCACGTCGAACACACTGTTCAAATCCGCGCCGTTGTAATACTCCTCGTGAACGATCACGCCATCCTTGACGACGACGAAGCAATCCCGAGACGGGAGCTCCTTTCGAATTCGCGTCGCGCCTTCGATGAGATCCGTGCCGACGAGTCCGTGCTCCTCGGGAAAGCTCGAAAACCACGAGTCGTTCGACGGTCCGAGCGCGTCGCGACGACCGAGCGCCTTGAACCCGTCGAGATTTTCATACGCGAACCACGCTCCGAGCGCGAGCACGAGCGCCACCGCGACGACGACGACGCGTGAGCGGTGCTTGGACCACCACGACCGACGGCCCTGCGTCGCCCACTCGCGACTATCGTCGTTCATGGCGATCGACGACGACGCGAGGCGCGGGTGACGCGCGCGCGAGTGCGGACGGGCAGTGTAACACCCCACGTCGTATTTTGCTCGAGGTGCTTGAGTTACATACGGAAAGAGGCGAGCGAACGCGCGGCTCGAGGTTGCGCGCGGGGAAGGTGCGAGAGAGGCTACACGTGGTGACAGTGACGAGAACAATGGACTCACTCAGAGCCACGGGGTGGAGCTGAGATCGCCCGAGGCGGAGCGATCGTCGAGGGGATCGACGGAGCTCCCGCCGGCGACCTCTTTGCCGGCTTTCGCGCTCGACGCTTCCCAGCCTCCGAGAGGCTTGGACGTGTCCAGAAGCTCGGAGAGCGATTCGCCGGAAGGAATGGATCCGGCGATGGCGAATTTCACTCCTGTGCTCTCGAAGATTCGGGAGAGACCGAGGAAGATGTGGTGTCGTAAGCGCATGGTGGTGAAGCCGGCTTGGCGAAACGTCGCGTACTCGTTGTAACAGACGATTTCGAGCACGGCGCCACCCGCGAATGAGTTCATGCCTGTGAGCGTGCATCTCGGCGCGAGTGAGACACCGCGCACGACATCGACGCCGACGGTGGAACGCAAGAAGCTCTCCACTTGCGTTTGTAAGTGTGGCACCTTCGGCAAATCGTCAAACGAAATGGCGAATTGCTCGCGGAATTCACGGTATTGTGCCCTGGATAAATTCTCAACCTTGTACGCCACCATGGCTGAGTTGGGGATGTACGCAATCTTTCCCGCTCGATTGATGAGCTTGGTGTAAAGGTAGCCGATGGACTCGACGCGTCCCGAAATTTCGCGTCGACCGCCAATCAATACTCTCACGACTTCTTTCGGAACGAACCATCCGGCGGCGATCACAATCAAACCTCCAAAATAGTTAGCGATCGTGTCTCGAAGAACCACGGAGGCCAAGATACCGAGAACCACACCGCTCGCGCCGATAATTTGAAGCACGGTGCGAAGCGGAACGCCGAGTGAATCGAGCGCCGCCAAACTTGTGATCCCCCAGATGAGCGCCGCGCTCTCCCTATCGTACACGTGCGCCGGTATTAAATCACGAGGCTCCCTCGAGCCATACATTCTCCGTCTCAGACCGCCGGCGGCGGTGGCGAGATATTTTTTCCGCACGCTGGTCACCACCGAACCGTAGTACAAAATTTTTAACATGCGCACCACACGTTCGGGCGGCAACAACTGATGCGCGTCGGGACTCGCGATCGGAACGATAATTGCGTACACGAACGCCAGCCCGACGTTAAACAGCGCGCCCCGACCTAGCTTGTACACGAATCCGAAAAAACTGTCCTCGAACGCCCCTCGCTTCTCCGCCGCCGTGCGTCTCGCATTCATAAAACATTCATGCATCACCACCAACGCCGGACGCAGCGCCCCCACGGCGAACATCAAAGAAAACGAAAACATCGTCGCGTACGCCAGCACCTCTCCAACTGTCAATCCCGTGGCGCTCTGCAACACCTGCGGCAGATATTTCGCGCTCTGCCTGGCGACTTCGTCCGAAATTGTGGACGCCGTCGCGCGCGTCGACACCGACCTCCGTTCGCTCTTCGCGCGTCCATCGATCGTCGTCGCGCGACTCGCCGCGCGCGCGGCGTCACGCGGCGTGCTCGAGGGTCGCCTCGCGCCCGACGCGTCGACGGTGCCTCTGGGCCAACTGTTGCGCCGAGCCGGCGCGGACGCGGACGCCGACGTCGACGCGCGCGCGGGCGCGAGACGTGCGAGCGACGCGCACGCGTGCATCATTGTCATCGCTCTGTCGGTGACACGGATCGCTCGCGTGGCGCGCGCGCGTGTGACGACGACGCACGCTCGCGCTCGAGTGCGCCCACAAAGTTGAAATTTCAAAGAGGGGGCTGAGCGACGCTTTCTCGGCGAACGCGACGAAGGGTGGCTTCGGGCTGAAGGAAGTGCACGAACGCGCGCGCGTGTGTGAATTGAAATGTGAGTGAGCGAGCGAGCGAGCGAGCGGTGGCGCATCAATTCTTCCGAGGTTTCGGAGGATCTCGGCCGCCGCGCGCGACGAGCACGAGGATGGCGCCGCCGAGCACGCCGCTCGCGACGGCGGTTGGATTTTTGTCGACGATGCGTTCGGCGCGACGACGAATGTTGTGTCGAGCGCGCTTGAGAAACTTGATGACGGCGTTTTTGAGTCTGTGCGCGAGAGGCTCCTTGACGCCGGCGGACATGCGTTCCTTGAAGGGCGCGCGAAGAGGACTCTTGGCGACTTCGGCGTGCACTTCCGCGGCGGCGGCGCGCACTTCGCTGAGCCGTTCCGTGAGTTTCGCGCCGGCGATGGTTTGCTTGGGCGTTCTCGCCGAAGAAGTACCGGAACCTCTGGTCGAGGCGGTGGCGGAGGCGAAGAGATCGACCTTGCGTTTGGCGGGCGGAGGCGTGGAGATGGCTTGCAACGCCTCGCCCGAAGCGATGACTCCTGCGACGGCGCGTTCGACACACTCTCGAATCGCCGCCGCCGTCTCGACGTCCGGAGGCGTTTCAATCTTCACCTCCTTCACAACCTTCTTCGACGCCTCTGTCTTCGCTTTCTTCTCCGCCTCGGCGCTGCTCACTATGACGCGCGTCACGACGGCGGCGACGACGTCGCGAATCACCGCGCGTCTCTCTTCGTTCTCCTCACCACTCGACGTCTCCTCCCGATCTGACAACTCTGCCGCGCTGTGAAATTCATCCTCTCCCGAGCTCGCGCTCGCGCTCGGCGCCTCCGCCGTCGGATCCACCCACAGCGGTCGCTTCGCCCCCGCCGTGCGCGTCTCCCCGGCCGCCTTCTTCACCTCCCCACGCCCAGCGGACGATAGTCTATGCTCCAACGCCTTCTTAATCGGCGATTTCTCCGGATCCACAACCGCACCGCTCGCGCTCGCGTAAGCGCCCTCGCGTTCCCTTTTCTCCGCGATCTCTTGAATTTTATCATCCTTCGCCTTCACCTTTGCCTGTCTCCTCCGACGCTCCTCCTCCGCCATCGCCGCGCCCCTCGCGCGCACCTGCGCGACGCGTCGATTATACGTCGCCGCGCGATCCTGCGTTCCCTTGGCGTTCGGTGTCGTCGGTCTCTTCGCCTGGATGGGTGCGCCATCGGTGGCTGTTGACGTCGAATCACCGTCGCCTTCTCGTCCACGCGTCGCGCCGTTCGACGCCGCGACGCGCGACGCGACGTCCACCATGACGGATCGACGTTCTCTAGATCGTCTCGTGACGCGCGACGGGTCTTACGCGACTCGCGGTGCGCGGTGTGACGACGAATGCGATTCCGAAATCAATCAATCAGGTAATTCACAGCGCGAACCCGTCGAATCGCGGGTCTCGAGGCGGACGCGTCGACCTCGTCTTTAAAACGGCCGAGACGCTCGTGAAATCATACGTGCGTTCGTCGTATGAAAATCTGCTATGATTACTACTGTGCTACACCTTCCTTTCCTTCCTTTTGTTTTGTTTTGTTTTGTTGCGCGTCGCTCTCCTCGGCGGGAAACGCTCGCTCGCCCTCCGCGGCTTCTCGCGGGACGCGACACCGACGCGTCACCAAAAGTCGCAGTGCGCGTTCCAAGTGTCGAGAAACTGTGTCTCGTCGTTGCGAACACTGCAGTTGGTACCGAAATGACGAGGCACGTACGATGTCTCGACGAGTTCGGAATTTCCCAACCCCGTCGAAGACGAGAGGAGCTGGGCGAGACGCTGCGCGTCGAAGAGATTGACGATGAAAGGGGCGTGCCCCGTCTCCCAGAGCAAGTTCAAGTCCCTGTACATGACTTGGCTAAACATCCACCTGTCGAAAATGGACACCTTCGTACGCCAAGGGGACGACGGCGAGCGTTCTCGGCGCACGGCCGCGGCGACGGCGGCGTCGAACGTGTGACGTCGCCAGAAGAGCGACGATCCATACACGATTCGTCCGACCTCATCACGGTGCGCTAAACGATCCGCTAAGCGATCAATCAGCGCGACGACTTCGGACGTCGTCGTCGCATATTTCTCCCGTTTGTGTCCGAACCACGATCCCAAGTTTAAATAAAATACATCCGGGAGAGCGTCGTCGCGTACGTCGTCGATCCAATACCGCATAGAGCGAACGAATTCGCCGTCCGGTCCCGCAAACATGTACGTGATTCGTAAATCGTAATCAGACCTCACGCTCGCCATCATTTCACTCGTATCGTTCGAGTACCCGGTACGACCGTACGCTTTGACTTGCCGCGCGGCGCCGTCCGCTTCGTATCTAAACTGGAAATCGATGAAACCGAGTCGAGCGAGCTGCGTCAAATCGTACGGCTCCGGGCACGCCACTTTGCCCATCGCGCGCAGTTCTTCCGTCACGGCGCATCCAAACGCCACCGCGAATTCCTCCTTGGTCACCGCCTCGCGCAGCGGCGCGGACAAAAATCGCAAGAGCCCCATCACGAGTCCTCGCGTGTCGCTATCGCCGACGAAGTGCACCCACAAGGCGTTCGCGCTCGACGTCTCGATCTCAAACCTGAACAAGCGGTGCGCGTCGAAATAACGAAGCACGCACCCGTCGTCACCGACGAATGTAAAGTTCACGAAACGCCCGCCCGTTTGGTGCGAGGAGCACGACTCTCCGCGCTTTCTCGTCGTTCGCGCCTCCTGCCGCCTCACGACGTTGGCGTAGTGCACGTTTTCGCGCACGCTCCACGTCAACCCGGTGAACGCGATGACGGCGACGGTGCCGAGAGACGTCGCGCCTGAAATCAACGGCGCGATGCCTCGCGTCCGTTCGACTCGACACGCGGTGGCGACCGCGACGTTCGCGAGGAGGAAAAGACACACCGAAAGATGACGCGAGCACCGCATGGTGACGACGCGATCGGGCGATCAGTGCGCGCGGAACGCGGTGAAAGGCGCGCGGTTGACTCGCATGGCGTGCGTGGCCCCGTCTCCGCGCGCGACGCCGACGGACTCTGTCGTCTCGAACGCGCGCGGGACAGCAGTCGAGACGGGTTCGAACGGGAATCGCGTCATTCCTTCGCGCGACGCCTCGAAAAGGCGCGCGGCGTCGTCGCGCGCGGCGTCATCGCGCGTGTGCGTCGTGTCTTCGTCGCTCGGGGCGGTTGACACGCGCGCGCGATGGCGCCGGCGCGCGTCAAGCGCGCGAAATCGTCATCGGTCACGACCGTGCGGGACGTCTCTCGCGCCGTGGCGACGCGCGATGGGGTGGACGCCCGGAACGTGAACGGAGAGGTGGCGATGGACGTCGACGCGCGTCGCGTCGATCTCATCGAGGCGACGCTGGCGACGTGTCGAGCGGCGGAAAAGGCGATGTTCGAGGCGACGTCGGCGAGCGAATGCGCCGAGGCGACGGCGTGCGCGAGGGCGGCGTTCGAGATCGCGCGCGCGGCGAGCGAGAGACGATCGACGAGAGATCGGGCGAAAGCGTCTGGGGCGTTCGAGGCGGTGAGCTCGCTCGCGAGAGCGTGCGCGGCGAGCGCGGCGTGTCGCGCGGCGGCGAGACGCGGCGGCGCGGGCGGAGGCGAGTGGGCCACTGCGCGGTGGGAGACGGACGCGCGTGACATCGCGGCGCTCGTGCGGGCGCTCGTGCGGGCGAGCGGGGAGGATGTGCGATTGTTCGATTCGGTGAGTGTGGACGAGGGAGGGGAGGGGAACGCGGTGGAGTGTTTGACGTGCGTCGCCCTTGCGTCCGACTGTTCGGACGACGTCGATCATCGCGCGGTGTGTTTGGAGTGGTTTTCACGCATTTGGTTCGACGAGGCGTCCAAGATGACGACGTCGCGCGTGTCCAAGTCGGAGATCACGAGCGCGAGCGCCGTGTGCGAAGGTTTCGTGCGCGCGCTCAGCGTCGCAGCGCGCGCGGGGGAAGACGGCGCGGAGTTCGATTTCGAAACCGTTGCTAGATACGTACCTCCATTCGCAAAGTATGTACGTTTCGTCGCGCTCAGCGATCACATCGACGACTATTTCGATGCGGAGACTCTCGGTGGCGCGTGTTTCGCGCGGGTGTTGGAGATTTTCAGCGACATCGTGAATGCAACGTTGCGAGCGTACAGAGCACGTTTCGCCGATATGGACGAGTCCATGGCTGTCGCGCTCGTGTACGCGCTGGACGTCATCGAACTCTTCACCGCGGATACGAACGCGTACAAGATGATCGGTGAAAAGATTCAAGACGAGTTAGTGGAGACGCTGCGCTTGTCGGCGATGGATTTCGCGATCGCCTGGACCGATCCCCGAGCGAACTCCGCGACTGTGCGTCTTCTCGTGCAACGCGACTCGCACGCGGGACGTCCGACGCACGCGCTTTCTCTGTATCGAATCATCGGAAATCTGCACGATAGCGAAGAACAGCGTGTGGATAGCGATCTGTCGCGCGCCGTGAAGAAGAGCCAAAAACAAAAACTCGCATTTTGCGTGGCAAACGCGACAGCACTCGCGGAGGTTGTGGAATCGGCTGACGGCGCGTTCGCTCCGACGAGCGAAGAGCGCGAAAGCTTTGCGCATTTCTTGAGTTGTTTCAAGAAATAGACATCAAATGTAGACTAGTAGCGCATCCATTCAATGATTGCACAAACAGCGTAGAATTACAACAACATTTTGCATTTTGCGCGCCGAGACGTCAACGGCCCTGTTGACCGGCGACACTTCTGTTGGCGCTCGTCTGACCTGGCGGCGCCACGGTGACTCCCCACACGCCGTGAGCGGTTCCGGGCGTTGCGGTTTTGGGACGCACACTGTCCCAATCTTGGTTGGTCCACTCTCCCATGCGATCTCGATTTAAGTGCGCCTCCGATCCGCCCTCGGCGAATCCGTAGTGATGAACGACTTCTCTCTCGTCGTTATTTGACACGAGCTTGTACTCCACGGCTTGTTCGCCGCGAAAGAAATCTGGGAAGAGCGCGAGCAATGATTTATCCTGCGCGCCTTTTTCGACCATATCTGAATCGACGAGTCTCTCGCTTCGAGCACACTCTTTCTCAAAAAAGATTCTATACTCGTCTTGCCACGCCTTCTCGCCACTCTCGCGCACGCGAACGAACGCCTTCTCCAACTCCTCCAAGGCTAGACCAGGATGATCGATCTCCCAGAACTCTTTCCTTCGTTCGTCGGTCGCATCTATGCTCATGGCTTCGACTTCGCGAGCCGCCTCTTCGTTTAGAGAATCCGTCGAGGCTTTGATGGAATCGACCGCGCACGCGCTCGGTGCAAAGTATCTGTGCGCGAGAATTTCTTCACACGACGCGCGCATGGTCGGATCAAATTGGAGCATGCGTCTGAGTAAATCAAGCGCTTCTGTGTCGTCCACGCGTTGAAAGAGAACGTCCAGATTACCTGCGCGTCCGGGCAAGGAGCGCAGGTACTCTCGCCAATGCGGCGACTTGATGCGCGCGATTTCAGCCCACGCGGGGGTGCCGATGACGTTGAAGAGCGTGTCCAGCTGCGCCTGTCGCCGTTCCGCGGACTCGCTGCACTCTCCGTCGTCGTAATGTTCGCCAGTCGGTGGCGACGCGAGCTTCGTATCTTCAAATCCGAAAAGAGGCTTTACGGTGAGCTTTTGATTGAGGGCACCCAAATCGCTCGAGACTTGTCGCTGCAAGAGCTCTGCAAAGATGCACCCCAGCGCCCACACGTCCACCGCGCCGGTATACTCGACTCCACCCATGATCACCTCCGGCGCGCGATAACACGGCGTCATCACGAACTGCGTCAACGTCGCGCTCTCCAACGCTGCCGTCGACGCCGTCCTCGTCAACCGACGCCTCTTCAACCCTTGCCCATCGCCCGCCGCATCATCATCCATCGGACGCGCTCGCGCGCACCGCGCGCTTCCAAAATCACAAATCTTAATCACCCGTCCACCGTACCTATGTTTCCCGAGCAACATGTTCGCGCTCTTGATGTCCCGGTGCCAAATGCCCACGCCGTGCAGATACCGCGTCGCCTCCGCCGCCTGCTGCATCAACCCTCGCACCTCCTTTCCCGACAGTTGTCCTCGAAGCGCGAACACATCTCCACCCTCTGCGTACTCAAAACTCAGATACACGTCGATCGACGTCGACCGAAGCGTCATCGTCGTCGGGTCCAAACGCTTCGCCCCCTCGGCGCTCTCTCGGTAAAACGCGTGTCGCAACTCGCACACGTTCGGATGATTCATCCTGTGCAGCGCCACGATCTCTCGAAGCGTGCGCCTCGCGTCCACCTCGGACGCGAGCGCGTTCGGCACGCGTTTCAGCGCCGACATCGCGCCTCGTTTCGCGTCGACGACTCGACAGACGCTTCCGTAGGATCCATGGCCGATGAGTTCGCGCACGTCGTACCGCGCATCCACGCGCCAAGTTTGCGCGGGCGCGCCCTCGGACGCGCGCACGTAATACACGCCGCCACCCGCGGGGGTCACCGCGGACATGGCGTCCGCGGCGGCGGCGTACACTGGCGACGACGCGCGGAATGCGCTTTTCGTTTGTTCGAACGACCGTCGCGTTCGGACGGCACACCACCGCGCGCGAGGCGGTGAACGTCATCGCGGGACGCGCGACGCGCGACGAGTGAGCGCGCGTCCGCGACCGCGCGTCGATCGCAATGACGTCGTCGACGGCGACGAGCGGCGAGGGCGAACCGCGCACGGGGACGCTCGTCTTTGCCCCGGTCGGGAGCGCGCGGTTGACGCGCGACGGGACGACGAGCGAAGACGCCCCGGGCTACGCGAGCGCGGTGGCGGTGAGCGGCAAGTATGGATACGTCGTCGTCGCGCACGGCGACGCGGCGAGGGTGATGCGAACGCACGAGGTGGCGGCCAAGGTGGCGGAGTGGCGCGCGAGAGAGGCGCCGGCGAGCGAACGCGTGCTCGGTGACGACGACGAATGCGTCGAGGTGTGCGAGCGGGCGAGCGGAGGCGCCGCGATCGATATCGTGAGCATGACGTCGGACGAACGCGCGTTCGCGACGTGCGATCGGAATGGGTTGGTGGAGTTTTACGCAACGCGAGATTCGAGCGACGGCAAAGCCACGGCGGACAAGTTCGGAGAGATGACGCTCGCGGCGCCTGTGCGGGCGCTCAAGTGGTGCACGAACAACTCGTCGTTCGTGGTGTTGTCGGCAGAGTCTTTGGTATACGTCGATGCCGTGGGGAAGGAGGCGAAGGAGGTCGACTCGGGCGTGACGTGCGTGAGCGCCAGAGCCAACGGGACTCTTGCGTGGGCGAGAGGGAACACCGTCTGCATCGGTTCGTGCGACGATCCCATGGCGACGCCGAAAGAGACTATCGACATAGCGCCGTTTCGAGGGCCGGAAGACATCGTCGAAGTCGACGGCTTGTATGCGCAAGCCGCCGATAGATTCTTACTCACCGCGCGGAGCGTCACCGAACCTGACGACTGCTTCCTCGCAGTGTTGAAGAAGGCTGACAACGTCTGGACATGCACTCGTCTCGAGTCCGCCTTCGATATCGATCCCCAAGTCGTGGACTTGGCAGGTCCGGTTCTGAACGCGAACAGTTTCACTCCCTGGAATGTCGTGTTCGCGACACATCGCAAGGCTTGGGACAATCAACTGTTGACCATTCAGCTCACGCGCGGCGAAGAACCGTGTGTGCTGGAAGTGGAAGACGATAGATGTTTTGCGTCGGTTCCGATGACAGAGGACGACGAGAACAATTATGTGACGGGCTTAGGATTAGATTTGACGGGATCGGGAGGTACGATGCTCAATCCGCAGGATAAAAGCGCTCCTGAATTAGAAAAAGGACCGACGCTGATTTTTAGCACCACTGATGGAAGGATAACGATCTTGAAGTGTGCGAACCTTGACCAAGAGGAGGCTAGGATCGGTGCACAATCGATACAAACGCAGCTGACACTGCCGACAGACGAACACCCGGCGAAAGCCTCTGCGAGCAACAGTTCATCGACATCAAGCAAACCAGCGTTTGGTTCATCGACACCTGGATTCTCGTTTACGACTAGCGCTCCGGCGACGTCGACGCCGGCGGCTGCGCCCGCATTCGGTTTCAAGCCCGCGGATCCCGCCTCGACGCCAGCGTTCAGTTTCAAACCGGCGGAGCCAGCCTCGACTCCCGCGGCGGCCTCAACGCCAGCGTTTGCATTCAAGCCCGCCACTCCTCTCGCATCGCCTAGTCATGCTTCAGCTCCAGCATTCAGTTTCAAGCCTGCGGAAACAAAGCCGACAGATGCTGCCCCGTTCGCGAGTACGCCGCCCTCGGCGCCTCCAGTGGCTACGCCGCCAACTCTGAAGCCGATTGAAAAACTGAACACAGGCGCGAGCACGCCGTCGCCGCCCAGAAGCGACCAACCGCCGCGCCCATTCGTTCAGACAGAGACACCAAAGTCTCCCGTCGATAAAGGCATGGAATTGCTCAAAAGACTGAGCGCCGGCACGATCGATATCAGCACGGCGGAGCTCGAACTCAAGGGGCTTATTCTTGAGAGCACGCCGACGCCGAGCCCGAAGCAATGGTCGACGGCGATGGCGCAAAAGTTCACTCCCATTGACACCACTCGTTCCCCCGCCGTGAATTTACAGAACTCACCGCTTCCTTCTTGGGGAAAGAAGCTGAATGAAATCAGGCAGGCGAAGGAACAGTCTGCGGAGCGAGCGGATGGTTTGAAGGCGATCGAAGATGATATGGAATCCACGCTGAAGGAAGTCGAAGCGATGTTGGACGATGTCTCTTCCGTCACTAAGAATCTCATGGGCGAACTCAACGATGGCATGATGCCGGGGAAATCAGACATCGATAAGATTGAGAAATCATCTGCATCGGCGAAGAAAACCCTCGGATCTCTCCTCGAGGGAGGTGGGCAACTGCGCAGTCGACTGAATGAACTATGGGCCGCGAACTCATCGGATGAAAGTCTTCGCAGCGAGTTGGAGAGTTTGATATCCGCGGCCTGTGACGAGTTGGATGAAAAGAATAGCCTGGACGACACTCGCGAATTGAGTCCGGCGTTGAAGGACGTGCAGAAAAATATGCAACTTGACATGCGATCGGTGTTGGAAATGGCGGCTGATCTTGAAGCCTCTGTCGAGCGGCTTGAGGCGGCGAAACGAGAGGCAAATCGGCCGAAACCGAAGAGCGTCATTCGAAGTGGTCTGGTGTCATCGTCGACTGGTGGCGCAAAGAGTTTGACGGGCCAGATGGACAGTATTATGAAGGCCATCACGACGCAAGCTGCCGTTATCGAGGCGCAGGCGCAGAAGCTGGACGCGCTTCTTGAGCGTGTGCAAGACGTCAGCGCGTCTCGTGGAGTGCCGCCGCTGAAAGCATCATCACCGAAGAAGGTTGAACCACAGAAACCCGCCGTTCCTGTGCCGAAGGTTGCGATAGAACGAAACGTCGAGCCAATGACGCTGAAGACCCCTGTGAAGATGACCCCTCCTGAAGACAACTTGGCGAGCGATTTGGAATCTGTTCTCATCTCGCGCGTGGCGTCGACAAGAATCACGACGGTGCCCAAGACAACTCCAGCACCGAAGCCGACTGCTGTTTCACCAATTAAACCAGTAGCGCCCACGATCACGCCTGTACCGTCGCCTGCGGCCGCATCCTCTGCCGCACCCACCATGAGCTTCAACGCAGACTTCCTCGCCAAGGCGAACAAAGGGTACGCGGCTGCCCAGAAAGCTCTGGACGATGATTTGAAGAAAGCTGAGCAACCAGCGAAGTCGACGCCGTCGTTTTCATTCGCCCCTCCGCCGGTGAAAACCGAATCGAAGGCTGACGCACCGGCGTCAAAACCAGCGTTTAGTTTTGCGACGGCGCCGGTTGCCGCTTCAAAGCCGACAAGCGACGTGGGTTCTGATAAAAAGCCGGCGGCTGCAACCATGAGTTTCAGCGCAGATTTCCTCGCCAAAGCAAATAAGGGTTATGCTGCAGCGCAAGATGCGCTCGAAAAGGAACTTGCAGAGAAGGAGAGTGAAAGCAAGCCGACGCAAAAGTTTAGTTTTGGTGTTCCCACCTATTCGAGCGCATCGTCGGCGTCCGCCGCGACGACTGCGAGTACAGGTTTCGGATTTGCTGCTCCGGCTTCCGCACCGGCGGGAGGATTTGCTTTCGGCATCCCTACGGCGAGCAGCGCATCCAGTAAATCGGAAGAGCCAAAGGTGGATGCGAAACCCGTCGCACCACCAGCCAGCGCGCCCGCATTCAGTTTCGTGGCAAAGCCGGAAGAAGTGAAAGCAGAACTGTCAGAGTCCAAGGAGAAGACAGAAAAACCCGAAGAAAAGAAAATGCCAGTGCCTACAGCGGCACCGCCGATGAGTTTCAGCGCGGATTTCTTAGCAAAGGCAAACAAGGGGTACACTGCTGCTCAGGCCGCGCTCGAGGAGGACCTCAAGAAAGCGACGCCACCTCCGGGTACCCCGCCGTCGAGCAGCGTCGCACCGAAGCCGTTTGACTTCGCTTCTGCCGCGGCTTCTGTTCCAAAGTTTGGAATCACAACTGCGAGTGCAGCCACGCCGTCGAGCGATAGCGAGACGCCGCCCAAGCCTGCGTTTGGAATTTCGTCGACGGGGGCGAATGCGGCTTCATCGGCCTCCGCTTCGACGACGAGCATATCGGCCGGATTCGGCTCTTTCGGTTTTGGTTCACCGAGTTCCATGCCAGCTTCGGCATCTGCAGCGGCTTCCGCCGCGACGAGTGCGCCCTCCTTTGGAGCTTCTAGCGCATTCGGCGCCAAGACGAGCCCAGCGTCGTCCGCGGCTGCGACCACGAGTGCTTTTGACGCCGCTTCGCCGACTAGTACTTCTGCATTCGGTGCACCGGTGGTATCGACCTCTCCAGCTTCGTCTGCCGGAGCATCGACTAGTGCTTTCGGTGCGGCTGCTGCCACGAGCGCTCCCGCGTTTGGCGCCGCAGCCTCCTCGAGTGGTTTCGGCGCGGCAACCTCGTTCGGTGCTGCGAAAACGACGAGTTCGCCAGCCTTTGGCGCTCCAAGTGCGTTCGGCGCGGCTGCACAGACGAGCACGCCCGCTTTTGGCGCACCCAGCGCATTCGGTGCCGCGGCAACGACGAGTGCTCCAGCCTTTGGTGCGCCTTCCGCGTTCGGCGCCGCCGCGACAACTAGTTCTCCCGCGTTCGGCGCGCCGTCTGCTTTCGGCGCGGCCGCGAAAACGAGTTCGCCGGCATTCGGCTCCCCGTCTGCCTTTGGTGCAGCCGCCTCGAGCGGTGGCGGTTTCGCCGCCGCTGCGAGTAAACCATCTGGTTTTGGAGCCGCCGCGAGTAGCGCCAGTGGCTTCGGTCAAAGCAGTGGATTTGGTGCCATGGCGAGCGGTGGATTCGGTGCCGCATCAACGCAACCAACGACTGGGTTCGGTGCCGCGGCAACGCAAGCTTCCACTGGTTTCGGCGCGGTGGCCACCCAGGCGACAACTGGATTCGGAGCCGCTGCCGCGCAATCTTCAAGCGGCTTCGGCGCGTTCGCGAGCCAGAGCAGTAGTGGGTTCGGTCAAGCGGCAGCGGCTGGAGGTGGGTTCGGTCAAGCGGCGGCGACGGCTGGATTTGGTCAGCAAACGTCGAGCGGATTCGGTCAACCCGCGAGCCCGGGAGGATTTGGACAGCCGGCTAGTCCGAGCGGATTTGGACAACCGCAGTCGCCGACGGCTGGCGGCTTCGGCGGAGGAAGTGGGTTCGGACAATCCACCGGGTTCGGACAATCCGGTGGTGGTTTCGGGCAGTCGACCGGGTTCGGGCAGTCTGGTGGCGGTGGTTTCGGACAGGCATCTGGTTTCGGACAACCGCAGTCGCCGAGCGGGTTCAACGCGACGGATCCCGCGTTCACTCAAATGAGACGATAGAAAAACGTTTAATGAAACATTCGATTGATATGAACACACGTTCTAATTTCCAATCAGTTGCAGTAGCGTTCGAAGAGCGTGTTCACGTTCTCTTTCAACGCCTTGCCATCCTGAATGCTGTTTGTGCAGGTGTGCAAGTCGTGTTGAAATTGACGCACGAGGGCGGACGTGTCCGCGCTACTTTTGCGGACGCGCATGACTTCGCGTTGGAGCGCGTCCTTTTGTGATTTCATATCCCGAAATTGACGAATCAGCGCTGAATTGGTATCGTAATAGCGCAAAAGCTCGCTGTTCATACTCTCAATTTCTTTTTCCATTGAGCGCAATCGTTCGTCCAACGGTAATTTCGCCTCGGTGAGAACCTCGACTTCTTTCGCGAGAACGGCGATGTGTTTCTCGGCGTGGGACATGTCGAGCTTGGAGTCCGCGAGCGTTTTATTTTTACCTTCGATGTTTCGTTCGTGCGCGTCGATGATTTCCATCAATTCTTTCCCTTCCTCCTTGAGCACCGAAATAGTCTCCGCTAGTTTCACGTTCTCCGCTTGCAAGTTTTCAATTTCTTGCAGACGCGCTTCCTCGTGTTGCTTCACGAGCGCGTACTTAGACTTAGTGAGTCCATTTTCACCTCTCAACACGAGACAACGCTCGTGTTCGCGTTGTAATTGCGCTTCGAAGTTTGATTTTTGCTGTTCGATTTCAGCATCCACCTCGGCGTCGATCACTTCCCGAGCGCGCTCAAACTCAGCCTCCAGGGATACGCGCTCCTTTTGCAAATCGTCGATCTCGTTCTTCAATTGGACTATTTGGGCCCCAAACTCGTATTTAAGGTCACTTTCACGCTCCTCGTGTTCTCTGATCAAACGTTCTTTGCACGCATTCCATTCAGACTCGGCTGTTTCTCCCGCCTTTTCGAGCTCTTCGTAGCGCTGGACCTCCTCGAACATTTTGGTGGTGTAATCGATCTCTGCATCCTTGAGCGTTTGTCGGTACTCGGCGACCACGGTCTCCATCTGTTCGTGACTGCTCCGCACCACTGCGTCGCGCTCTTCTTCCAGTTCGGACACTCGCTGTCGCTCGCGTTCCAGCAGACGCGACGCCTTGTCCTCGGCGGATTTGAGTTTTTCATTCATTTCTGCAGACTTGAGGCGCAGTTGATACTGTGCGTTTAATGATACCTCCTTCACCTGAGTTCGAAGGTCAGAGACACTTTGATGGAGCTCTTCGAGATCGGTTTGCGAGATCAAGACGTCGGATGACGATGTGTTGCCCGCGATGATGGATGCGCGCGGCGCCGCGACGGCGGTTTCGCCGCACTGCGGAGCACTTTTATTTATGTCGTACACCATCAAGCAGCCGTCGTCGCCCGCTGTGTGTAAACGACACTCATCGTGACTCATTCGAAGCGCCGTTACAGGACCGGCGTGCCCGCCGTACTCAACGTATTCACCCGTCAGTGGGAATTTGTATGCTCGAACACCTCCGGTCGACGTCGAAGCAAAGAGTCTGTGTGTTGCTGCACTGTACACGATGTGCGCCAGAACGACGTCATCGGAAGAAAATTCGCGCACGACTTTGAATTCGTCATTTAATTCTTTCAGTTTCGCATCGCTCGAACACGCGATTAAGCCACCCGTACTGCGAACGACGACGAGAGACGTGTACGCGCTCCGTTTGCACACATGTTCTCGGCGTCTGCATTTTTCTTCTCCTCTGCACGCGGCGTGCACGTCCCATTCATAGATGGCGCCGTCCGTGCCGGAAGAAATGAGAAACGTATCGTGATCGTCCCACGTGAGCGACTTGACTTTTCCACAGTGTCCTCTGAGCACCGCGACGGCTTCAAACGTGCAGGCGTGATGAATGTAAATCGTCGCTCCGACCGCGGCGGCGACTAGATGCCCACCCTTGGAAAACGCGCAAACTCTGCACGCTTTTAACGAGATTTCCTTGACGACATGAAAATCATTATTGAGGACGTTCATGATCCGTAACTTGTCACTGAAGCCCGCGCACAACATCCATCCGCTTGGATGCAAGGATACGCACAGCGGACTGTCCAGAAACTCGTTGTGCACCTCGCACTTGTTCGTAAGCAAACTCCACACACGTACGGATTTATCGCGCGCGCTCGCACTCACCATGACGGATCGTCGCAGACAAACATCCATGGACGAGACGCCGTCCAAGTGCGCCTCGGTGAGTATGCGTTTGAAATGCATTTCGCTCGCTCTCATGATGTCCGCATTCGTTAAAGAGAGCGCGAACGATCGCTTGTCTTTCAGCGTGCAAATCAAAGCGTCGCTCGATGGAGAAACATGCAGCGTCTCGATACCGTCTGTTTCCCGTACAGACTCCTCCTCGTCCAAATTCACATGAGAACCGCTGTCGTCTGCTATCGCCGGCGGCACGACGCCGGTATCGAGCACGTCTTCGGTCGCACCCTGGCAAGGATGCAAACGTTTCATGCATTTATACGTGCACTTATTTTTCGCGCGATCCTTCAACACGCGTCCCACAAAGCATACTTCACCTCGCTTCCCGGCGGTGATGAATCCATCTCTGTACGCCTCGACGCACGTCACGCTCACTAGGTCGGCTTTCGACAACTCTGGAAGCGCCTTTATCGCACCAGAGTCGCCTGCGGAGTACATCACGATTTCGCACACGACGTTCTTCTCACATAACACGATCACATCTCCATTCTGCGTACCGATTGCGACGTGTTTGAAATCTCCGTTGAGCCACGTGTGCGTCGTCAACTCGCGTCCCTCGTCCTTTTCAAGTTTGTTGAGAGACGTCACCGTGTGAAGCTGAATAGATGATGTGTTCACTCTGTACGTACGGAATATGCCTCCTTGACAAATTACACTGATTACGTTCGGTTCGTGCGGTGAAAACTGCGCGTGCTTAATCTGACACGTCGCGTCTGTAATCGCCGCCGACTCGCTATCCGCTGTCGCACCGCCCGCCACGCGTCGAGGCTCTGGTAACTCGACGGACGTTCCATCCTCCACGACCCACCGAACGAGCGCGTGCGTCGTCGAACTATATGCGAGCAACGATTTACCATCGTCTGAAAACGCCAAACCATCCAAAACGACGGTATCTGGACGTGCGCCGCGTTGCTTCGTATCCGCGCTCCGCGAGAGCGTCCTCTTCTTCTTGAGCGTCTGCGCGTTGTACAACACCACAACGCACGAATCACTCGCGTCAACGACCGCGGTGGCGATTGTCGTCGTCCCTGCGTGCGCACACATCGCGCTCACGCGCCGCACATCCTTTGGAAGCGGTAGAAACCGCTGCGCCTCGCTCGACGCGTCGGACACGACGACTGTCTTCCCCGCGACGTACACCACCGACGCGTGATCCGCGTACTGCGCCCCACTCTGACCGCGCACATCGATACCAAACACCGTTCGACGCGACACACCGGGTCCTCGCGCGTCCCGCGCCGTCGGCACGCTCATATTCGCGCGTCCGAGTCTGAGTCTATTTTCGTCGCGCGCGCGCCGCGCCGGCGCCCCTCTCGGATCAAAAATACATAACAACGCCCTCAGTGATCATCGTGCGCCGAATCCAACGCCGCCAATTCCCCACGCAATTGTTCAAATTTCATACCCATCCCTCGTCGCATCGCCCCTCGCGCGTCGTCGTCCGGTAAGCTCGCCAACAACGCCTCGTACGCCTCCACCGCCGTCGCCACCGCGTCTCTCGCGTGTTCCGCATCCTCGTTAAAGTACGTCGACCCCACGCTCTCCATCGCGTTTTCAATCTCCTCTCGCGCCTCGACGAAGAGATCGTTGAGCGCGTCCTCGCGCTTACGCGCGTCCGAGAACGCGCGACGCGCAAAGGGTGTCGCCGAGGCAGCCGTCGTTCGCGACACCGACGCGGACCCGTCTCGCGTCGCCGCGCGCGCGGAAGGCGTCGTGGCGAACGGTGCGGTGGCGGTGCTCGTCGTCGTCGACGACGCGAACGCGCGCGCGCGCGCGACGAGTCCTCGCGCGAACGTTCGACGCATCGTCTGCGCGTCACCGAGTGACGGACTTGGGCGCGATTGTTCGGCACGCCATGTTCGCTCGGTCGACGCCCTCGACGACGGGCGCGCCGGTGCGACGCGCGGCGTCTTCTCGTTCGCGCGCGCGCGCGGCGTCGTTCCGCGCGCGCGTGGCGCACAGCGTCGTCGTCGTCGCGTCGTCGTCCTCGTCACCCACTGAAAACGACCGAGAAGAAAACGAGGGACCCTCCGCGTCGCCGCCGACGCAAAAGATCGGCCGTTTCGTCAAACGCGAGGGCGCAGCGCCGTCGCCCGCGCCTCTCGGGAGCGGCCCGGGGGACGTCGGATCCGCGGGTGTGGCGCCGCCGGCGATGAATGTCAGAGTGATTCCGCTCGACAAGGCGGACGTGCAAGGCGTGGCGCGCGCGACGCGTGAGGAGACGGATGCGGAGAAGACGTTTCGCGTCGCGCAGTTGGTGGCCGGTGATGCGTTGGCGATCCTGGCGTTCGCGGCGATCGGGAGAGGGAATCACGGAGAGGGCGTGGCGTTGGCGGACGTCGCGTCGACGGCGCTTCCGTTTGCGCTGGGATGGTTCGGCGCGGCGACGACGGTCGGGAACGCGTACGGTGAGGACGCGCGCGGGAACGACGGATTACAGTCCGCGTTTATCGCGGGGAAGACGTGGGCGGTCGGTGGACCGGCGGGTCTGGTGATGCGATCGATCGGGAAGGGGGCGGCGCCGCCGCTCGCCTTCGTCGTCGTCTCGATGACCTTCGCGGGGGCGTTTCTCGTCGGATGGCGATACTGGTTCGCGTCGTCCAAGGACGGCGACGTGAGCGGGAACAAGCGAGGAAACCCTTTGGAATTCATGAATCTCCTCTTCGGTCTCGTCAAGCGATGGTGAGCGATCCGCGCGCGATGGACGCGCGCGCGTATCCGCGGGTGCCGTCGCTGCGCGTCGTCGGCGCGTGAGCGAGACACCACCCGCGAGCGAGACGCCGCTCGCGCGTGCATCGTCGTAGTAATTACACGCAACGCATTCTTTCTCGAGTTCTTACCCGCGTCGTTCCCCGCCTGCGCCTCCCGCGGCTCTCGCGCGCGCGCGTCCCGGTTCGCCCCAGGAGTCGCAACTCCCCGCGCCTCGGGCTCGCCTCCTGGGTCAACTCTGCTCGAAATCGTCATCTTCTCGCGTGCGCGCGCGCGGACGACCGAGGCGGCGATCGGTCGACGCGTGCATCCGCGCGAGCCGTCGCGTCGTCGCGCGCGCGGCGACGCGTCGATCGCGGGAGGGCGTCGTCGAGCGACGCGAGACGCAGATCGAGTCGACGTAGACCTCGAGGTTGACGGAATCGTCGACGGTGAGGGCGTCCGCGCGCGCGATGGCGAGCCGGGGGAAGCGGATCGTCGAGCTCGGCGCGGAGGACGCGAGCGATGGGAGCGATGAGGAGACGTCGTGGGGTGAACAGCCGGCGCACGCGGCGAATCGAGCGGAGAGAAGGGCGGACGCCATGCGCGTGTTGGACCTGCACGCGAACGTCGACGCGAGCGCGGTGAAACAGGCGTATAGGAAACTGGCGCTGAAGCATCATCCGGATAAGCATCGCGATGATCCGGACGCGGAGCGGCGGTTCCGGGAGATTGTTCGCGCGTACGATACGTTGGCGGAGGAGGCGTGCGAAGAGGCAGATTCCTTGAGGGAAGAGTTGCGGGATAAGTTTGAGAGCGCGGCGGACATGCGAGATTTCGCCGCGAGTTTCTTTGAGAGTTTCTTCTTCGGTGGCGCTGGGTTCGACGGCGGACGCAGATCGCGGTTCTCGTCGCGAGGGGACTACGACGACGGGGACGCGAGCAGTCGAGACTACGACGACGAAGACGACGGGGACTCCCTTTCTAGCTTGGATGATTATGACGACGATGACGATGATTACACAGACGACGACGAGGAGTACACGGATTTACATGAGTTTTTCGGAAACGATCCGCCCCCGGGATGGAGCGGGAGAAGCGGTTTCGGCAGTAAGTGGTTCGGACGTTTGAATAATAGTCGAAGGGAGGGTCGCGGCGAGCGCGGCGAGCGCGGCGGGCCCTCCATGACGGATGATCAACTGTTTGAACATCTGGAGCAGATGCGTAAAGAAGCGGCGCGCTACGCCGCCGAGTTAGCCAAGCAAGAAAACGAAGCACGACGGGCGAACGAGCCCCTGGAGAAGCTGCAGCGACCGACGCTCGTCTCTCGCTCGGACAACTCCATCACCCTTAACTTATCTCGCACCAAATCCACCTCTCAGACTTTACCACAAGATAGATGCTGGGAGTTGTCGATGAAGAAAGAGAAGGACCAGTCTTTCTCTGTTCATTCGTCAGTAACGGGTAAAGCGGTCATCACTGTCGACGATTTGGTACCCGGTACCAAGTATTGTTTCAAGTCGAGAGTCGGTCGCGTCGACGAGTCGAGCGGTAAGGTCACCGAGTGGGGACCACATAGCGTAGAAAGTGCGTACGTAACCTCTGGCCGAGCGCCGGTAGCGAATGGTGGAAGGACTAGCGCCAAGGGTGAGACGGGAGAGCCCGTCGTCGAAGCTGGAAAGGGCAAGAAGGCGAAGAAGCGCGCAGCCAAGGAGCAGGCGGAGAAGGAGGAACGTGAGCGGGCCTCCGCCGCGCAAAGGGCGGGCGCGGCGGAGTTGGCAGCCGAGGAAGCGGCGGCGCGCCAAGCCGCGCTTCGAAAAGCCGCCGAAGAAGCCGCCGAGCGAGAAATGGCTGAGATGGAAGCTATTCGGAAACGCGTCCAAGCCGCCAAGAAGCCCGAGGTGAAGGCGGCAGCGTCATCCGGTGAAGGAATCTCAAAGAAAGCAGCTCAGAGAAAGAAGAAGAAGGAACGTGCGAGAGCTGAGGAATTAGCGCGAGAGGCTGAACTTCAGAATAGGTCTGCTCTAGCAGAGACGGACGAGGAGCTCGCGAGACGTTTACAAGCCGAGGAGGATCGCTCCATGTTGAGTCAGAGGCAAACGAGCGCGCCGAAGCCCCCACCGCCGTCGGGCCCCCCACCTTCGTGGGCCGCCGCGCCGGCTATGCGGATGATGGTGAAGAAGGCGGAGCCGAATCAGCAAGCTTTCGTTCGAGCTCAGCCTCTGAGTGGTCCGCTGCCGGGAGCGCAACCGCCGCCTCCGCAGTCAGCGCCCCCGCCCGGCCAAAGTAGAATTCCGACGCCCAGGGCTGGCGATGACGGTCGCTTAGCGCCGCCACTACCGCCCGGACCTCGTCCGCCGACGGCTTACAACGTGGCACCGCCACTTCCGGCGCAGAGGCCGCAGGCGTCCTCTCCGCCGCAGAACGGCGGCGCGTGGGGCAGCGTTCAAGGCTCAGGCATCGCCGCGACTAGTACGTGGGGTGAGTCGCACCCGGGTGCGCATATGGCACCGCCGCCGGTACCGCCGACTGCGCCGCCCGTGCACGCTGCGCCGAGTCAGCCCGCCTCGTGGAGTCCGGCGAATAGCAACTGGCAACCGATGGGACAAGGCATGGGCGCGCTACCGGTCGGCGACGTTTTCGCGACTGAATCGCAACTTCCGGCCTCTGGTGGTCTTTTTTCGGGTGGATTGGAGCAGAGTTGGGCGCCGAGCGCGGCACCGCCGCCGCAGAACGCGCAGTGGGGCGAACAGAACTGGCATGCGCCGAATGCGGCTCCCGTTCAACAAGGCGTTCCCGCCGACTGGGGATTGGGCGGTCTGAACGTCAACGCCGATCTCAACCCGGGTTCTTCCAACTGGGGCGGCGCGTTCACCGGAACACCACCGTCCACGACGCCCGGCGTCTGGTCCAACGTGCCGAACGATCTCTCCGTCGACATCGGCCGCATGAATCTCGACGGGAGACCGCAAACCGCCGCGCAACGCAGTCCCGGCACGCCCGAGGGCGATCCGAACCTCATCGACTCCAGTCTTCTGAGTTTCCTAGGCTAGTGTTTTTGAAATGTGTATTTCGTCGCTAGTAATAATACACGCGCCGCGCACCGCTCGACCGCCTCAAACGACGGCTCGTCTCCTCGAGCAAAACGACGTTTTGTTGTCCCAACTACCGACCGACCACAGACCTTATCGCGCGGCGCGCCGAGGCGCGCGTCCGCTCTCGCCCCGCGCGCCGACGACGGACGCACCGATCGAACGTCCGACGGCGCGCGCGAAGTCCCGCGCGTTCCTCGCCGACGTCGTCGTCGTCGCGCCTTCATCGTGAATCCCATCCGCATCGCAACTCGAGATGACGTTGAGTTTCCGACGTCCGCGGTTCGGTAAGGTGTGGGAGCACGGCGCGCGCGTCGACGTCGTCGTCGAGCGCGCGGATGATTTCGACCGTGATCGCGCGTGCGAGTGCGAGATCGCGCTCGTCGTGCAGACGGCGTGGATGCGAGGCGGGAAGACGGTGAGCTTGGGCAAGATTACGTTTCAAGCCGAGCGAGACGACGGGAAATTGTCGTGGTGCGTGCCCGAGGACGTGCCGAGCGGGGAGTACGTATTGCGAGCGCACGTGCCAGGGGCGAAACCGCCGATCGAGACGGCGACGAGGGTGATGGTGGCGGAGAGAATCAGAGTGTCGAGGACGAGCGCGGGCGAGGCGCTCGCGACGTGGGACGCGAGAGCGGTGCCCGCGGATTACTCAAAGGAGGATGGATGGAAGCTCGCGATCGATATCGTGCCGACAGTGGGTGAGGGCGAAGACGTGAACGCGATCGTCTCGCAGGCGTTCATTCTCGCCGCCGAGAGTGGTCTGAAGACGCACACGAAGGATGGGACGCGGATTTTGTGCGATATTTCAGACGAAGAGTTGGAGACGAAGAGTAAAATTTTACGTCTTCTTCCGAATCGCGAGTGTCAGGTGGCGTTGTGCGCGTTCGGCGACGAATCGGAGGCGATGCCGGATTACTTGACGTCCAAGGTACCGATCGACATGTCGCGCACCGCTTTGGAAATCGTCGGCGGCGGTTATCCGTCGCAGACAACGTCGGCGAGATGCGTACACTCCGCCGATGGGTTTTACGTGAGAAACGCTCCGCCAAAGAGCTCGGATAAAAAGGCGGACGCTGAAGAATTGAAGGATGTCACGAATATCGGGGACAGAACGAACACCGAGCGGGTTGAAAGTAGTTTAGGATGTTGGGGAATTGCAGAGAGCGCGGATGGTTGGCGACAAGAATCGGGTGTGAATGTGTTGATCGTTCGGTCGGATGATTTCACACCCATTTTCGAGCGCACATGGGACACGAGTGGAGGCGCGCGTCGGTCAAAAGATATCGAGTTGGCTCTACAATCGTTCATGAAGGCGTTCTTCGAAGGCGGCGCTGTTGATGTCGCCCGCAAGAGCGTGCCAGAACATTTTCTTTACATCACGACGTGTGGTCAGTGGAGCGGTGGAGCAACGAAGATCTGCGAAAAGGTTGCAAAGACAATGCAACTCGTGCTCGTTGGCATCTTAGGATCGGATGAGAATGATAGTTTGGCAGGAGCAAGCATTCAGAGAGCGCTCGCAGCACCGGACAAACCTTTGGCGCTCGCCGCCTTGTCTTACGGAAACGCGAAGAAAAACGTACATACGTGGATGCATGTAGCCGAACCAAAAGCGAAAGCTAGCATACGGGTGAAATTGAGTTTTGCTAACGGTGCGTGGTACCCAACCCTCGTACAACGCGGATCAGTCGAGGAGAAAGCCGACTGGTGCGTTCCATGGGAAGCGTACGGCGAAGAGGGTTGGTCAGTCATCACCACGGATGCACGCGTGGAGCGATACGCACAGTTGATAAGCGACGTTAGACACATGATTTTTGCGAACGATGGGGAGGCGCGCGTGAGCGTGTACAACTTGGTGTGTGTGCTCATTCAATACATCATGCGTCAAGGCGGCGATAAGTCTCTAGTGCCGACGGTAAACATGCTTCTGGTTGAAATCATTCTCTCTCGCGGTGCTTTAGCTGCTGTAGAGTGTGTTAACGCCGGTGCGATCGAGTACATTGTAGATCGAGTCATCGAAAGTGTGCGCGACGACGGCAGTCACGAGAAGCTCGAGGTATTGGACAAGGCGTACATGAAATCGCTTCTCAAATTATTGACTTGTGATGATTTCGCCATGTATGCGGAAGGTATCAGACGAGGCGCACTCGAAGCAGTGCTACGCGTCATACACGCATTTTGGAAAGGAAGTTCCGCGTACTTTGACAGTTACTCTCAGCAAATGGTTTCTCGACTCGCCGAGCACGTGGCGCTCACCGACTTGGCGGTGGTTCCCATGGTTCTGAAAAGCGGTGGCACCATGTCTCCATTCACGACGATCAGGTCTAATTTGACGTGCACGTCTCAACATTCGTCTTCGGTGTCCGGTCAAGTGTACTTCCTTGACGTAGAGATGACCGATGGTCAAGATGGTCTGATTGAACTTCCAAAAAAGTCGCGACGGGGCGTAGATGATGCGGCTGTCATGACGCCTGCGCAAAAAATCCTACTGGCGTATGACGAAATATGGGAGGGTGGCGAAAGTCCTGATAAAGATGGCGACAAAGACTGGACGCTTCTGGACTCGAGCAATGACAAAACACCTGAAAATGAACGCCCGAACGACGACGCGCTGCTGACTCCCGAGCCGCTCAAGCGCACCGCATCCGTCGAAAGCGCCGGCTCGGAACAAATGTACGACGGTATCGTCATTCTGAGCGCTAAAGACGCTAATTGGAACGTACACACCGCGATGATACGTCAAGCTCCTCGGTTGATGTGGCGAGCTCGCGAGCGAGGGGCGCGAGCTGTAGTGTTTGCCTGGCCGAGCCGGTCGCCCACGTGCGTTCCCATTCAACCGTTACTTTCGAGTCCAAACTTTGACAACGTGACCAATATTCCTAGTTTTGTGGTCGACGCCGACTCGCTGTCTTCGATTTCTGATGAGTGCGAGCTTTACATACAATTACCGCCGGATGGTGTCGTAGGCGCGGCAGAATTATTAGCGTCGCGCATAGGCAATAGTCTTCGGGATGCGTGCGCGGATCGTCCGCCGGGCATGCGCAACTGTGAGACACCCCCCATCGCGGGACGTTTCCGCGGTCGATTCAAGCCCACCGACGCGCAGATGCTCTTGCCTCTTGAAGAACCCAAATCTCCGGAACTTCCGTCTTCTTCTACTGGCGAAGGATTCGCCGCGGCGCTGATTCGCAGGGTAACGTTTACGCAGAGCGATTCCGCCAAGGACGAAAACGGCGAGAACGGCGACGACATCGAAGCGCAGAGACGTGAGGCGGAGTTGGCTTCGCTTAAAAGTTTGGGAGAGAAAGTCTCGGCGCCACTGATGGATGAAAATTCCCACCTCGATTCCTGGAGAAGCGCGAGTTTACGAGGCGTGTCTAGGTGGACCGAGGCGATGCGGCTCGTCTCCGCGCTCGGTGATCACGGGTTACCCCTTCTGAAGGCTGCGTACTCGAAAGATCGCGACGACAACACGCCGGTTCGGATATTGAGCATAGATGGCGGTGGTATGCGCGGCATCGGAACGCTCGTCATGCTCGACCGCATTCTCAAGGCGACGAACAATTGGTGCGTCGGCGACTGTTTCGATCTCATCGTGGGGACATCGACGGGCGGCATCATCGCGGTCGGCGCGGGTCTGTTGCGCATGAGCACGGATGAATTGAACGAACTGTACGTCAAGATGGGGAATGAAATCTTCCCGAAGAAAGCGGATTCATACATGACGCATCTGTACAATCAGACGACAAAGTTTTACCAGCGAGGCCGCGACGAAGCGAAAAACTTTGAAACGATGCTGCGTAAGGCGCTGCGAGAAGAGGCGGACGAACCCCTGTACACGATCGCATCCCATCCTCGATGGTACTCGTCTCGCTCGCCTCCACCGCACGTGTGTCTGGTATCACATCTCGTCAGTCGCTCCCCGGCGACGACGTTTTTGATGCGTTCGTACAAGAACGACGGACGCGGTCGAGGCCATCTCGGGCACCTACCGGGCGAACACCGCGCGAGTCTGTTGAACTCGGTTCGCGCGACGACGGCGGCACCGTGGTTCTTGGAAGAGCTTCGCGTGCGCAAACGCATCGGTGGCACGGGGGGATACGACAACGACCGAGACTCGGAACCGTATCGTTCGGAAGACGTGAACAGTCCGTCGAGAAAGGAACCGCCACAAACCGACGAGCGCAGCCGCGACGCCCAGACGGAACCAAAGGACGTCAACGCCGAGATTCGACTCATCGATGGCGCCATCGCGAGCAACAATCCCACTGCCGTCGCCGTGTTCGAGGCTCGACGACTGTTTTCGAAATCTCGTCCACTGTGCGTCGTGTCTCTGGGCACTGGCGCGGCGGTGCCGAATTCGCGCGACGCTCGCCTCTCGGGTTTCCCCGCCTGGCTCGACAACACCATCCACGCCTCGTGCGACGTCAACCAAGTCGACGCCACCATCCGTCACTTACTCGGCGCGAACGACGCGTACTATAGATTCCAACCGACCGCCGATATCTTTGGATGCGAGCTCAACGACACCACCGAGCGCACCGCCGACGAGCTCAAACGCGCCGCCGCCGCGTACATGGACGCCGTCGAGTGTCAAGTTCGCGAGGTCGCCGACGCCCTCACGCGCGGGCGTTCGCCTCGAGACGACACCGACGCCGACACCGACGTCGCCTCCTCCGTGTCCGACGACACCTAGTCTTGTTTGTAATTTTCCATCTTTGCCGTCTTCGGCCAGCCGTTGTCCGTTAATCGAAAACGAACGCATCTTGACACTCGGGCGCGCGCGGCGCGCGTGCGACGCGAGCGGTCATGCTCTCGCTCATAAAGAAAAAGGTGTCGGATAATCTCGTCCCGTCCACCATCGCGTCGTCGTTTCGATCGACGCGCGGTGCGTGTTTACAATCGTCGGGCGCGCTCTCGTTGGACAAGAGCGCGGGCGCCGTGCGCGCGCTCGCGCTGTTTGAATACGCCCCGGGGGACGTGCGATTGATCGGAGGATGTGAGGACGGTGGTCTTCGCGCGTGGAGCACGAACACGGGGGCGTTGACGTCGCAGGTGAGAGCGTACGAGACGGACGTCGTGGCGTTGGCGCTCTCGCGAGACGGACGGAATTTGCACAGCGCGAGCGCGAGCGGGCAGGTGACGACGCGCGACGGCGAGACTGGGACGATTTTAGCGGAATACGAAGGCCCGGATGGCACGCCAGTGCGGTGTCTGTGCGTGTTGGAGGGTGGGCAGGTGGTGGGTGGCGACGACGCGGGACGCGTCTTCGTGTGGAATGAACGCGAGGCGTACCCGACGTGGAGATTTACGACGCAAGACGCGGGTGCGACGTCCACGGCGGCGAGTGGGAAGAAGAATTCGGCGCCACCGGAGCGCGTGAACGCGATCGCGGCGTGGACGGAGCGTTCGACGGGGCAAGAGTTTGTGGTGAGCGGGAACGAGCGCGGAATTTTAAAACTTTGGCAGCTGCACGTAGGCAGAGCGGTGGCGCAGTTCGGCGTCGAAGAGGGCGGTCATCGCGGGGCGATACTCGCCATCTGCGTCAATGACGGCGTAATCGTGACCACCGGCGCCGACGCGCGCGTCTTGGCGTGGTACATCAACGCCGACGGCGAATTGTTAGGTCCGCCCGAGGAATTGAACGTCGGCGGCCATCACGCGGGCGCCGTTCGAGTCGTCGTCAACATATCGCCCGGGGTGATATGCACGGGAGGCGCCGATCAACGAGCGCTCATATGGGACGTCAGATCGCGTACCGTGATGTTCGAGTGCCCGAGCACGAAGATGGGCGCGGTAGAATCGCTTCTGTTTGACTCGTCAGGCGTATTGTACACGGGGTGCACGCACTCCGCCATCGCGCGGTGGGAGTTACCTGAGGGCGACAGTTTGAGTCCTCGCGCGCACGACGAACGACCTCTGCTGATGCGAAACCTGAGTTCGGATGACTTCGAGCCTTGGCAGAGCGAACCCGAGCCTCGTACGGCGCCAGAAGCGCCAGCGCCTCCCGCGCACGTGTACAAGGCGGTGTCGGAGGACACGCACAGGGAACTCGCCGAGACGCGGAAACGACTGCAGGCGACGCAAACCGAATGCGAAAAACTTCGTGAGTCGCTGGGCGCGCACGACTTTCGCGTCTCTAACCTAGAGAAGGATTTGAAGTCGACGCGAAAATCTTTGGCGGCGGCAAAGGAAGAAAATAAAAAGCTCAAGACGGCAGCGGAGGCGCCTCTTGAAAAATCTCCCGACGCCGCCGCGGAGGTTGAATCTTTGCGCAAAAATTGCGAAAAGATGGAGACGATCGCGCGAAAGCAGAAGACGAAACTAGATGAGCTCAAGAGTGAGTTGAAAGCGAGCGGTGCGGCTCGGGAGGAGGCTTCGAAAGAGGCGAGAGACGCGCTCGAAAAGAAGAATGAAGAATTGGACGAGCTTAGGCGAACGCTGGCCGACGCGCGAAAAGAGCTCGAAGAATCGCGCGCCGCCACCAGCGGTGATAGCCTGAACGTCGAAGAGATGATGGCCGCGGCAGAGAAAGCGTTATTAAGTCCGCAACCCGCGGATGGGGAACCATCGCAGGAGGTCATGCGAGAGTTGCACAGTCTCCAAGAGGAGTTGCACACGGCTAAGCAAGACGCCAACGCGGCGGAGCAAAATGCGTCCAAGTTGCGCGAAGAGTTGGACACCCTGTCCGCGACCGTTCGGGCTCTCGAAGAGGAGAAATCGGAAGCCGCTCGCAAACGCGATGAAATCGCTGAACTCTTAGACATTAACGAACAGGCTCGTCAGACGCTTCAGAGCACGGTGGACGAAATCGGCAAGGAGCGCGACGAAATCACAACCAGATTGCAAGAGCGAGTGGATGAAATCGCGCAACTGGAATCTAAACTTGACGATGCGAATGCAGCCTCGCAGAAGACCTCCGACGCCGATGAAAGATTGCAGGCGCAGGAGGCGGAGCTCGCGAGCTTGCGCGAGAAGCTGCAGTCGACGGAGAGCGCGATGTCGGCGCTGAGTGCGGACAACGAGACTTTGCAACAAAAGGCGTCGGCGACGGATGAGTTGGACACGCTTAGGGATGACATCGCGAAGAAGGCTTCGAGCATCGAGAGTTTGGAGGGCCAGGTGAAGCAGATGAA
>Ga0181567_10000243_pt1 | contig 38865 bp, 38 predicted proteins | sample 101ome_14_FD_133761 | JGI IMG/M metagenome (GOLD analysis project Ga0181567, IMG submission 133761) | Coastal salt marsh microbial communities from the Groves Creek Marsh, Skidaway Island, Georgia - 101403AT metaG (megahit assembly) | ecosystem: Environmental > Aquatic > Marine > Intertidal...
GCCAAATTGTATTACAAAATGTTGAGCTATAAATTCTGTCTTTCGGACAACCCCGTAGAAGAAGACTATTCGTATGAAGATGACTCGACCAAAAACCCATCAAAATTTAAAGACGATGACGCATCCTAAAGGACCCATTTCTCAATTTATTCAACAGTATTATTTACATTTTAATGCAGCGGCCTTGGTCGATGCAGCCCGTGCCTATGAGGCCGAGATTTCCCGTGGAGGTAAAATGCTGGTATCGTTGGCCGGTGCAATGAGCACGGCCGAACTGGGGAAAATTTTTGCCGAAGTAATCCGCCAAAACAAAGTACATATCATCTCGTGTACCGGGGCCAACCTCGAAGAAGATGTTATGAACTTGGTTGCGCATTCGCACTACAAACGCATTCCCAACTACCGAGACCTTACCCCGGCTCAAGAATGGGAATTGCTCGAAAAGGGACTTAACCGGGTTACCGATACTTGTATTCCTGAGGAAGAAGCCTTTAGACGGCTTCAAAAACACATTTTTGCCCTTTGGAAAAAAGCCGAACAAGAAGGGAAGCGTTATTTTCCTCACGAGTTTATGTATCAACTTTTGCTTTCGGGGGTGTTGGAAGAATACTACGAAATCGACCTAAAAGATTCTTGGATGTATGCCGCGGCCCAAGCTAACCTGCCCATTGTTGTGCCTGGCTGGGAAGACAGTACGATGGGGAATATTTTTGCCAGCTATGTCATCAAAGGAGAGCTAAAGGCCTCGACCGTAAAAAGCGGTATCGAATACATGACTTTTTTGGCGGATTGGTATGAAAAAAATGCCGAAAAAGGCATTGGATTTTTTCAGATAGGCGGGGGAATTGCAGGTGATTTCCCGATCTGTGTGGTACCGATGTTGGCCCAAGATTTGGAAAAAGAAGACACGCCTTTCTGGAGCTATTTTTGTCAAATCAGCGACTCGACCACCAGTTATGGATCCTATTCGGGGGCAGTGCCCAACGAAAAAATCACCTGGGGAAAATTGGACATCGATACGCCGAAGTTTATCATTGAGTCCGATGCGACCATCGTAGCGCCACTTATTTTCGCGTATTTACTGGATTATTAGCACTTTTTTGGCCGTAAGCGTAAAGAAAAGTCCCCCTGATTAATTACCTTTCGGCAGCGACATTGGATGCCAATGCGCTGTCGAAAGTCATAAAAATACCATGAGTTTATTTACGATTGACTCGGATATACGTAAGGCCACCACCTTACCTACATCCTTTTATACCGACCCGGAGGTTTTTGCTTTGCTCAAAGAAAAGGTCTTTGCCGTGACTTGGCAATGGGTAGGAGATGTGCAAACCCTTGTGCCTACTTCGGGATGTGTGGCCCCGGTCAATATACTCGATCCTATGCTTAGTGAGCCGCTACTACTGGTGCATAACGCACAAGGCGAAATAGGGTGTTTGTCCAACGTTTGTACCCACCGGGGTAATTTGTTGCAGCAGCATCCAAGCAAGACCAAACAATTGGTATGTGCCTATCACGGACGTCGTTTTGCTTTGGACGGACAATTTTTAAGCATGCCCGAATTTGAGGAGGCCGAAGATTTTCCCCGTCCCTGTGATGATTTGCAGCGCTATGATTTGGTCAACTGGGCCCAGCAGTTGTTTGTGAGTATTGCCCCAGCGTATGATTTTTCGGAAGTGATAGAAGACCTCAACAAACGCGTTGGGTTTTTGCCTTTGGACCAATTTAAGTTCGACGCGCTGCGAAGTCGTGATTATCGGGTCAATGCCCATTGGGCCTTGTACTGTGACAATTATTTGGAGGGGTTTCATATCCCTTTTGTGCATCAAGGCCTAAATGCAGCCATCGATTTTGAAACCTATACCACGGTGCTCTATAAGCACGCCAGTTTACAAATTGGTTATGCCAAGGGCGATACGGATAGCTTCGATCTACCAGAGGGACATCCCGACTATGGAAAAGCGGTTTCCGCCTACTATTATTGGGTATTCCCCAATATGATGTTCAATTTTTACCCTTGGGGGTTGTCCATCAATGTGGTTCGTCCTCTGGCGATAGACAAAACAAAAGTCTCTTTTATCACCTATGTATGGGACGAGACAAAGATAGCCACCGGAGCTGGAGCCGAATTGGACAAGGTCGAACGCGAAGATGAATTTGTGGTCGAGGCCGTGCAAAAAGGCATTCAGTCTAGGGCCTACCAAACGGGTCGTTTTTCACCCACTCGTGAACAGGGAGTCCATCATTTCCACCGCTTATTGGCCGAATTTTTAAACCGATAATAGGGCTATTTTTCCCAAAGGGTATAGCCTGTTCCTGACTTGATCACCTGCCAGCCCGATGGGGGTTGAAAGTCGCCTGACCCGAGTTTTACCAAAAGCCGATTGTCAATGACGGCCGCATAATAGCCGGTATTGCCGTTTACCGCTTCCAAAACCTCAAATTCACTGTTGGCATGTAGGCCTTTTTCTTTACGAATCTTGATTAATTCATCAACCTCTTTTTTAAGTTTACCCGAACGGTCGGTAAACCAATAATGGTATCCCCAGATCATGGGAATCCCCGGGTGGGTCAAGAGATAGGCGTAGGCCTGGGTGATGTCGTTTATGTTTTGCGCATAGCGGTTGTCGCAATCCGACCGGTTGATACAGCCGGTGTCGTGGTTGTCGATAAATGTAATAGACAAATTGCCATAGCCTATAGCAGCAAGTGAGGGGCTGTCGTTCAAAAGGGAGTAATTTTTACCCATTAAAGCTTCTTTGAGTTTGTATTTTAAAGCAAAATCAAAGGCGGCTGTTTTTGGGGTTGTTTGCCCATCGGCGGTGGTTGCCGTTTGGTCGATCCAGTTTTTTAGGGCGTTAAGGTTTCCGTCCCAGTATTCCCCAACACTAAAATAATATGGGGTTGATTGGTTATAGGTGGCCACATATTTGGCCGGAAATCCTTTGACAAAATCATAACGCCAAGCATCAAATCCATTGCTTTTAAGTTGTTGCAAATAGGTTTTTAGTCCGGCCTGCACTTCGCTACTTTTATGGTTCAGGTCCCGTGCACCCCCCCAGCTTTCACCTTCATCGGGATCTCCACAGGGTCTCGTGCCAAAGGCATTGGGGTTGGTTGCTCCTTCATCGTCGCTACAAATAGACTCACAGGACCATGCTGGTTCGGTAAAATCGGTCCAAGTATCGGTTCCCACACGGTGGTTAAAAACCAAATCGGCCATGGCGTGCATTTTACGGCTTTGTACTTTTTCGAGTAAACCTTGTAAGTCATCGGCAGAACCGTGAAGACTGTTTAGATCAAAAAGTCTCCGTGGATGATAGCCCATCCCCTCTCCTTCACTGGCGGGGGGGAGCCAGAGCAAATCAATATGTGCATTGGATAGTGCGATGATTTGTTCTTCCAAAAATTCATAGAGCGAGGAATAACCCGAAATCGAAGCATCTGAATAACTATCCCACCAAAAAGCCTGAAGCATGACATCGTTTGTGGGGTCTGCATCGGCATAGTTGCTGATTCCCTGATCGACAAAGACCTCTTCTTCTTCGCCTTGCGTGCTTTCTTTTTTACAGCCCGCAATCAACAAGAGCAACGACACTCCAAGGGTGTAAAACCTACTTGTATAGGTCATGAATTTTGGGGTTTAAAGCAAATTAGTCTTCTTTTTTGACAACGACTTTTACCTTTTTACCTCCAGGATGGTGGAGACTGTCGATCATAATGTCAAATCCGCCGTCTATGTCAAAAGGCATGGCCTCATCACTTTTCCACATAAAGACGTCTGCGCCCTTCATTTTGTTCATATGCATCCCAGGGCCTCCCATCATCATGGGACATTGGTGGTGATTGTTTTGTCGGCCAATCAAGAAGCCAAGTAGTCCAAAGACTACGGCCGTAAGGGTGATGATAAACCAGTTTTCATTCAATGATTTCATAGTATTTAGTTTTGATTTTTAACTTCCAGCAAGGGGTGACCCAAAAATACCTACAGCAAGTTCAGCCCAAAGGAGAAGGCCTGCAAAAACCACCGCGCTCAACCACAACAAGCGTCGCCCTGGAGATGACACCTTTCTAAGGACAATTTCAAGTCCTGTGCCTACGGCCATTAGCAGGATTCCCATGACGATAAAATCAAAAAGACTCCATTGAACTTCCTGGGTGAAAGACATCGCAATTAGGGGAATTAACAGCAAACTGCAGGCAGAGACTAGTATGAGAAAATATCTTTTGGTTTGGGTCATTTAAAAAAAATTGGTCAGCACTAATTTAAAAGAAAATTAGCGATGTACAAAGTTCATAGTTCTAGTTTCATCAAGAGGTCGGTTTGCAGGTCGTCACCCAACTTAAAAATATGCTTATCATAGGCGACAAAACCCATACGTTGATAAAACCCGATGGCTTTGGGATTTTTTTCCCATACGCCTAGCCAGAGGTAGTTCACCTTTTTTTGCTTTGCGATTTGCACTGCTTTTTCATGTAGTCGTTGTCCGAGTTGTTTGCCTTGATGGCTTTTAAGGATATAAATTCGTTCAATTTCGAGTGCGGCTACTTCCTGTGTTTCGGTTTGTGCCTCACCGACATTTAACTTTAGATACCCCACTACTTGTTTATCTATTTGGATAAAGTAGAAATAAGATGCGGGGTTTTGAAGCTCTTTTTGAAGTTGTTCTATGGAAAAATGGGCTGCTAAATAGGCTTGCATATCGGCTTCGGTATTGGCCTGTGCATAGGTCTCTATAAAAGTGACCCTACTGATTTCCTGCAGCACAGCCAGTTGATGTTCCTCGACCTTAATCACCTCCATTTGATGTACAAATTTACGCTTAGAGATTTCTTTTTTTGGCGTATTTGTTGGAAGCCGTATTGGGTGGAAGTTCTTTTTTGGGATTGTTTTTTGCCGGCTGTAGACTTCCACAACTTAGTAGAAATAAAGCTAGGCTAAAAAGGATGATTTTTTTCATGCTATTAAAATAGGAATTAATCGACAAGGGCTTGATAGACCAAGGCTCGAAGTTTGCTATGATCGTCTAAAGTAATGGGGATAACCTGTGTAAAATACACCACCAGCAAATCTTCTTGAGGGTCGGCCCAATAGACCGAATGGTAAGCTCCTCCCCACCCAAAGGCTCCTACCGAACCGGGAGCCCCACTCAAACCAAGGTCTGTCGTGATCGAAAATCCTAGGCCAAAGCCAGTTCCTGGCGACCAGGAATAGGGAAAGTTAAGGTGATTGACGGTCATCAATTCTACCGATTTACGCGAGAGTATGCGCTGTCCATCATAGCTACCTCCATTGAGCAGCATTTGAAGAAAAATCGCATAATCAGTTGCGGTGCTTAATAACCCTGCACCACCCGAAAAGCTGACACGCGGACCATTAAGATAATGCCCTTGGGCATTCATGGTTCCTTTGTCCGGGGCACGTTTGAGTTGGCCATTTTCTTGATTATACACCACGGCCAATCGCTGTGCTTTGGAAGGTGGTAAATAAAAATGCGTGTCTTTCATCCCCAAGGGGGTCAAGATTTTTTGCTTTAAAAAGGCGTTTAGTGTTTGGCCCGAGACCACTTCAATCACGGCTCCTAAAATATCGGTATTGTAACCATAGACAAATTTTTCACCGGGTTGTGCCTCGTTGGGCAAGCTGGCCATTTTTTTGATGGTTTCCAAAACGGGCACATCGCGATGGGCAAAATACCATCCTTGTATGTCTGCATCGGCCCATTGATCGGCGGCCAGTCCATAGCCATATCCTATTCCTGCGGTATGCGTAAGCAAGTCTCTTATCGTGATTTCACGGTTGGCTTTTTCCATGGTATAGCCGTTTTGATCATTGGCAAGGGCTACAGTGGTGTTTTTAAATTCCGGGATATATTTGCTCAAGGGGTCTGAAATCAGCAGCCGGCCCTCTTCTTGCAAGATCATGATGCCTACACTCACCAGCGCTTTGGTTTGGGAAGCAATCCTAAAAATATGATCGGTGGTCATGGCTTGGTTGTTTTCCCGATCGCTTTTTCCAAAGGCCTGATGGTAGGCAATTTTCCCATTTCGGGCGACCAAAATCACTCCGCCGGGCAGTTGTTGTTTGGCGACATATTCGTCAAAAGTATCCGAGATTCGGGCCAGTCTTTCTGAGGATATGCCTAAATTTTCTGGGTTTTCTATAACGAGCTTTTGACCAGATGCAATCGCTCCAAAGGCCAAAAAGGCAATCAATAGTTGTTTTTTCATGTCATTAAAATACAAAAAAGGACAACATCTCTGCGCATTGAGTGGACGCTGAGAAAGAAAAAAATTTCTGTGTTGATTTATTAAATCTCTTTTTTTAATTTAACCGTATCAAACTATAAACCAATTTACAATGAAAAAATTAATGATCGCCCTGATCTTTGTTTTTACCACCACCCTTAACGCCCAGGTTTCTTCTTTTATGTATGTAAAAGTGGCGCCCGAAAACCAAGCTGAATTTGAGCGTATCGAAATGACCTATTGGTCACAAATTGCCAAAAAAGCCATTGATGAAGGGAAAATGCAAGCCTGGGGCATGATGCGAAAAGTCGGGATGGCCGGTAGCGAAGCCAACTACCTTTTTGTCAACATCTTTAAAGATTTTGAGCAGGCTGCCAATTCAAACAGTATATGGGACGCTTCTGTCATCGGAATGAATAATAGCGATATCCAGACCACGTCGATGCGTGAGATGATCGGATTACATTATTACCAGATTGAAGGAGCCATACAAGGGGCGGGCAAATATTCGGTACATAACTATGCCCGACCAGCTAACTTAGAAGGCTTTGTTACAGAAAACCTTAAGCTTTGGAAGCCGTTTTTTGAAAAAAACATGAAGGCGAAAAAAACCAAGCAAACCAACTGGGGCATAGGGACCAGAATCTATCCTGCCGGAAGTGAATCTGGAGCGACGGTGTTTACCCGAGACGGTTATGAGAACCTTGCCGATGCAATGGAGTCACTGCGGTATCAGCCTTCAGGCAATTCGATTTACACTTCAGTACTTAACAAATCAAAGATGTCAGAATATGCTCCTGATGGATTTACCCACCGGGTGATTTATGAATCCTTGATGTGGCAAAATTAGACTGAACGGACAAGAAAAAAAGCACCCTGTGGGTGCTTTTTTTCTTATAACATTTTGAGTAAGCGCAGGACAAATAAATCTACAACTTCTACAAGAATTAGTAGAATGATGATCCATTCTAATTTACTGCTTTCTCGGTGGTCCATGATGTCTTTAAAGAGCTCCAGATCGTCTTTGATAATGGCCGTACGTTCGTAAATATAACGGTAACGGTCTTTGAGGTCAAAGGTTTGTTTGAGCGCCAAATGCAGTTGGTTTAGGGATTCGCTTTCCCAAGTGATATCGGGGGCGTCAAAGATGTAAAGGTTTTCTGATATTTGATTTTTGATGTTGAGCACTTTGCCGATAAACCGTTTGAGTTATCTTCCCGATATATTTAGTTTACCTGTGAGTTCTAACGATTTAATGTAGCCATTGGTTTCTTCCAACAGGCTATCGGTAATTTCTAGGTACTTGTCCAAAGCAACCGATTGGGAGGTGTTTAATAAAACCAAACGAATGGCTTCTTGGTCAAAGTCGGGTAAAATCACTTCATCAAAGGTCACTTGTTGGGTTCCTTTTTGAATGACCACCTTGATGGTTTCACTGAGTTCTTGCTCTTCCCAAGGTGTGGCTTCGGGATTTAGTTGAGCAATCAGGCGATTGATTTCTGTAGTATTGTGATTAAAAAATGCCACAACGCCATATTGGAAAAGGTAAATGTATTTTTGGTCTCCGTTGGCGAGAAACAATTCATCGGAGTCCGAAAAGAGGATGGGCAGTGCAAGTTTTTATTTACACTGTCTGATGTTTAGGCTGTTGGCAATTTGAAGGGCAATGACGGTATACATAGCTAAAAAATTATAGTATTACCCTAGACAGTTGCTAACCGAAAAAGGCTCGCAAAAGTAACCGATTTTTGATGACCCAATGCTTTTTTTATAGTTTTCGTAACCAAATATTTCGAAAACTGACCAAATCGCCATGATCTTGAAGCATAAGGGTGCGCTTTAAGGAAGTAGGCGCATCATAGCCGGGCATGCTATCGCGCCCTTTTTTGGGTTTGCCGATGTACTCGGTAGTACCCAAAAGTTCAACGCCATTTTGGATCAGCACCCCATTGTGGAAAACAGTGATCGACCCCGGTGCCACCTCATCGCCTTTTTCGTTGTATTGAGGGGCATTAAAAATGATATCATACACCTGCCATTCACCAGTAGGGCGCATGGCATTGGCCAGCGGGATGTATTGTTTGTAAACAGCCCCGACTTGTCCATTGGAATAGGTCCGGTTGTTGTAACTGTCAAGGACCTGCACTTCGTAGCGGCGTTGAAAAAACACACCGCTGTTGCCACGTCCTTGCCCTTCCCCTTTGATAATGGTGGGCGATTTCCATTCGATATGCAATTGAATGGATTCGTGCTCTTCACGGGTTTCGATTCCTCCGGTTCCCGGTTTTACTGTCATACTGCTGTCGGGGTTTAACGTCCATTGGACAGGGGTTCCTGTGGTTTCGTGTTGCCATTTTGAAAAATCACTACCGTCGAACAATACAACAGCATCGCTGGGGGGCGCCCCAAAAGCTCCGGGAGTAACCACAGCCGGTTCGGGCTCCCACACTTCGGTGGCTTCGGGTTTCATGTCTTTTTGTGCCCATAGGCAAGGGGCCAATAACAAGCTCATTAAAACAATACCTTGGGAAGGAAATAGCAACTGAATACGCATAGAATAAATATTTTTTTGCAAAGTAAAAAAACGTCCGAATAATATTAAGTTTTAAAAACATATATTCTTATAACAGAAAAAAATAACTAAATTATCCTCTTAAAATAGTTACTATGGCATTGTTTTCCTTAAACATAAATGGGAAATCCCATCAAGTTGATGTGGCTCCCGACACCCCAATCCTTTGGGTATTAAGAGACCACCTAAACCTAGTGGGCACCAAATACGGCTGTGGAATTGCCCAATGTGGGGCCTGTACAATCCATCTTAACGGAATGGCCACTCGAGCGTGTCAGCTTCAGGTATCTATGGTGGGTGATGCGCAAATTACCACCATCGAAGGCCTATCCGAACAAGGAGATCATCCGGTACAACAAGCCTGGCTCGAAGAAGACGTGCCCCAATGTGGATATTGCCAAACCGGACAGATCATGACTGCGGTTTCTTTACTTAACAACAACCCCAATCCCACTGATGAAGAAATTGAAAACGGCATGAGTGGTAACCTATGCCGCTGTGGTACCTATACACGAATCAAAAAAGCCATCAAACGAGCTGCCAACGCCTAAAAACAAAAAATTATGTCAACTTTTAAAACAAAAATTGGACGAAGAGCCTTTATCAGAAATGTCTCTGTAGCCGGCGGTGGAATGATGATCGGATTCAACTGGTTGGTTTCTTGCAATACTTCAGCAAAACAAATCAAAGCCTTGCCCAAAGAATGGTTTGAATTTAACGGCTTTCTAAAAATTGGCGACAACGGCTTAGTCACCATTATGTCTCCCAACCCCGAAATCGGGCAAAACGTCAAAACATCGATGCCCATGTTGGTGGCCGAAGAGCTTGATACCGATTGGAATGATGTTTTGGTCGAACAAGCGCCACTCAATGTGAGTTTTTATCAATGGCAAATTGCCGGGGGAAGTCGCTCCATTAGCGCCAGTTGGGAACCCCTTCGCATGGCCGGAGCTACGGCCAGAAAAATGCTGTTAACCGCTGCTGCGACCCAATGGGATGTTCCTTTTGAAGAATTGACGACCAGTCAAGGAATCATAACGCACCAAGCCAGTGGCAGAACAGCCCATTATGGGGAAATGGCCGCCCAAGCCGCCCAACTCGAAGTCCCGGAAGAGGTAACCCTTAAAGAACCCAAAGACTACACCATCATCGGTCAGTCTAAAAAGAATGTTGACGGCCTTAAAATTGTAACAGGCCAACCCTTGTTTGGTTTGGATACCTACAAAGAAGGGATGCTTACAGCCATGATTGTCCATGCGCCTGCCTTTGGAAAAACATTTAAATCCATGGAGGCTGATCCTGTAAAAAATATGCCGGGGATTGTGGATGTTTTCCCTCTAGCAGTCTACGGTGACGACGAAGCCCAGTCGGCGTTTGACACCGCAGCCTTTAACCAAATGGCCGTTGTGGTAGGTCGTTCGACCTGGGAGGTGCTCAAAGCCAAAAAAGCCTTGCAAGTAGCCTGGGAAAACGCCCCTGAACGGACCCTTTCAATGGAGTTTTTTGGAAGAACATCAGATAAAAAAATCCCTGCTGGACTCGAAAACACTTCTGATCACAAAGCCACCATGGCTTCCTTTGATTTTGGTGATAAGCGCCTTCAAACCTTTCGAAAAGATGGCAATCCTCAAAAGGCTTTTGCACAGGCAGCAAAGGTGATAGAGCGTACTTACACCGCTCCCTTTAGAGCGCACAACACCCTAGAGCCCATGAACTTTTATGCCGATGTTACCGACGAAAAGGTTTTTGTACTCGGACCGGTGCAAACCCCCGAATGGACCGAAAGCAGTTTGTCGCGACGGTTGGGGGTACCCAAAGAAAAAATTGATGTTCACCTCACCCGTATGGGTGGAGGTTTTGGCCGCAGATTATACGGTCATTTTGTAACCGAAGCAGCCTTGATTTCACAAAAAGTAAAAGCACCTGTGAAATTGGTCTATACCCGTGAAGATGATATGACATTTGGTACGTATCGCCCGACCTACAGCGTCAAATACCGTGCGGCACTCGATGCTCAAAACAACCTGACCGCCATGCATGTGGTAGGGGTCGGAATCCCCGAACGTGCCCTATACGAAAATCGTTTTCCGGCGGGGGCCATCGACCACTTTTTGGCCGAAGGCTGGGAAGGTGAATCCAATATAACCATTGGTGCCTACCGCGCACCACGGTCTAATTTTTCTGCCAGTGCCGAACAATCCTTTTTGGATGAAGTGGCCGAAGCGGCCGGTAAAGACCCGATCGACTTCCGACTTGAATTGCTCAAACGAGCCGAAGAACGTCCGGTGGGCGAACGAAACGATTACGATGCCAAACGCTATGCAGGGGTCTTGCAATTGGTTAAAGAAAAAGCCAACTGGGGCGCTCCAGAAACCGCAGGGCTAAAACGCGGGGTGGCTGCTTATTTTTGTCATAATTCTTATGTGGCCAACGTGGTCGATGTAGAAATGAAGGACAAAACACCCATGGTTAAAAACGTATATGCAGCAGTCGATTGTGGGATTGTTGTTAACCCAGATGCCGCTGCCAACCTGGCCGAAGGAGGCGCTGTTGACGGGATAGGAACGGCTCTATATGGTGAAATGACGTTTGTAGATGGAGTTCCTCAACAAGACAATTTTGATACCTATAGGCTAATCCGTCACCACGAGTCACCCAAAAATATTTTTGTGGACTTTGTCCAGAGCGACACTCCACCGACGGGAATGGGCGAACCCCCTTTCCCACCGGTACAAGCTGCCCTTGCCAATGCCATTTATAAGGCGAGTGGTAAGCGATTATACCATCAACCTTTTATCCATGAATTAAATGCATAGCCGTATGCTTCATGATTAGTGTTGAGGAAGCCTTAGACATTGTAAACAAAAACGCCCCACGCCCGCGCCCTTCACAGGAAGTGATTTCCCCTGCATTAGGCGGTGCAGTTTTGGCGGAGACCATCCTGGCACCTATCGATTTACCCATGTTTGCCCAATCCTCGATGGATGGCTATGCCCTTTGTATGCATACCAAAACCCACTATCGTATTGTTGGTGAAATACAAGCCGGTTCCAATGCATCTTATACCCTCCAAGCGGGAGAAGCCGTTCGAATTTTTACTGGCGCTCCGGTACCTTCGTCTGCCGATGCCGTAGTGATACAGGAAAAAGTACAGCATGATGGAGACACACTCACGGTAGCGTCGGTCATCAAGCCAGGACAAAACATCCGCACAGTAGGGTCGCAAGTACCAAAAGGGAGTGTCGTACTCAAGCAAGGAACCGTGCTTAACGCAGCAGCACTTGGATTGCTGCAGAGCTTGGGGCTGGTGCAAGTTCAGGTGTATAAAAAACCAAGGGTAGCCATTTTAGTCACGGGCGATGAACTGATTTCAATCGATGAGCCCCTGGCCCAGGGTAAAATTTATGAAAGCAATAGCCTGGTACTCAAAACGGCATTACATCAAATGGGGATTACAGAAATCACCGTTTTATGGGCCAAAGACACTCAAGAAGACACCGAACGTGCTCTAGCAGAGGGCTTAAAACACGATGTATTGTTGATTTCTGGAGGGATATCGGTGGGGGATTATGATTTTGTCGGTAGTAGCCTAGCTACTTTGGGAGTAAAAACACGTTTCCACAAAGTGCGTCAAAAACCGGGTAAGCCTATTTTTTTTGGTACCAAAGAAGACACTCACATCTTTGCCCTGCCTGGTAATCCGGCATCAACCCTAAGTTGTTTTTATGTATACGTATTGCCTATACTGTACACCTATTTAGGCAAAACTCCCGCGCATTTGCCCATTCGAGAGTTACCGCTTAACCAAGCTGTAGAGAATAAATTTGACCGCGCCCTGTTTTTAAAAGCCCAAGCAACCGATACTACCGTTTCGATGATCGACGAAATGAACTCAGCCACCTTGATTAGTTTTGCTCACGCCAATGCTCTGGTGTATATCCCAGAAACCATGCAAAAAGCCGAGAAAAACACAAACGTCAAAACCTGGATATTACCTGAGTTATGACAGACAGTACACTCTTTTTTTTATTGTTATTGCCCTTTGTGTCTTTTCTCTATGCGAGTGTGGGGCATGGAGGAGCTTCGGGCTATTTGGCTTTGATGGCCTTGTTTTCTTTTTCGACAGCGACGATGAAACAAACAGCTTTGGTGTTAAACCTTTTTGTCGCCGGGATTGCTTTTTACCACTATTACCGAGCAGGACATTTTACCTTCAGCTTGTTTATTTGGTTTGCCCTAGGGTCTATCCCAGCGGCCTTTGTCGGTGGCCTTTTTTCCGTTGATCCATCCGTATATAAAAAAATCTTGGGCGTACTGTTGCTATTTGCGGTTTTTCGAATGTTGTTTACCCCAAGTGTAGGAACTTCTACAAAAGCATTAACTCCCTTACTTGCTGTGCTCGTTGGCGGATTAATCGGTTTTTTATCGGGGCTGATTGGCATTGGTGGAGGAATCATCCTCACACCGGTCTTGTTGTTGTTTCATTGGGCAAAAATCAAAGAAGCAGCCGCGGTTTCGGCCTTGTTTATCTGGGTCAATTCGGGGGCAGCCTTGTTGGGGCAATGGTCCACGGGGATTAGCTTGTCTTTGACGGTTTTGCCCCTTATAGGGGTGGCGCTTATCGGCGGGTTTTTGGGGAGTTATTACGGGGCAAGAAAATGGAATAAAACTAGACTGCAACAATTTTTAGCCGTAGTTTTGATTGGCGCTTCTTTTAAACTCCTATTGCTATGACCCAACGTACCCTTACCTATTATGGAAAATTGGCTGAATTGACAGGCAAGTCTAAAGAAGAAATCACCACTGAGGCACACACCGTCGGCGCTTTAAAAGACCGGCTAATCGATCGATACCCAGCCCTGAAAAAGGTGTCTTTTAAATTGGCTCAAGGCCAAGCCATTGCCGATGATAAAGACCTCCTAACCGACACCAATATTGATGTTTTCCCTCCCTTTTCGGGAGGTTAATTATGAGCCGCTATAGCAGACATATTATTTTACCCGAAGTGGGCCCGGTGGGCCAAGTCAAACTCTTGGAGGCCAAAGTATTGGTGATTGGCGCCGGTGGTTTGGGCTTGCCCGTACTACAATATTTGACGGCCGCTGGGGTGGGTAGATTGGGTATTGTAGATCACGACAAAGTCAGTATAAGCAACCTACAGCGGCAGGTCCTTTTTAGGGAACAAGACCTCGACCAAAACAAAGCCGAGGTGGCCCAAAAACTCTTGGCCTTGCGCAACAGTCAAATCCAAATTGAAGCACATCCTGTTTTTTTTGACACCGCGAATGCCCATGCTCTGGTCACTTCGTATGACTTGGTGGTGGATTGTACTGACAATTTTAGAACCCGGTATTTGATTAATGATGTGTGTATTCAAGCAGACAAACCTTTTGTTTTTGCGGCCATTTATAAGTTTGAGGGCCAATTGACCGTGTTTAATTATCGAGGAGGCCCAAGTTACCGTTGTTTGTTTCCCCATCCACCACAAGCCGGCGAGGTGCCCAATTGTGAAGAGGCGGGGGTCTTGGGGGTATTGCCCGGTATCTTGGGTTTGTATCAAGCCAATGAGGTGCTTAAAATCATTTTGGAATTGGACGAAGTACTCACGGGAAAAATGATGGCGATTAATCTGCTGATCAATCAACAAAAATTGTTTAGTTTTAAACGGGACGAAAACCAAATCAAGCGCATTAAAGTGGCCCCTCTCCAATGTATCGCTTTGAATGATTGTAAAAATAGTTGATGAAAGCAAACGTAAAAAACATCTTTGTTGAAGGGGCAATTGCGCCCGAAAAAATTGCCCAATCCATCGCCGCTCATCAGGCCAAAACAGGGATTGGCGGTCATTGTTTGTTTTTGGGTCAGGTGCGGGCCGATGAGGTAGCGGGCAAAACCGTAACAGCCATCGACTTTAGTGCGCAACGCGAAATGGCCAATCAGGTCTGTCACCAAATCAAAGAAAAAGCCTTTGCAAAATACCCCATTCATTGTATGCATATCTACCACAGCATTGGGACGGTCAAAACCGGTGAATTGTGTTTTTTTGTTTTTGTATCTGCTGCACACCGAACAGACTTGGCCCAGGCCCTGGACAAAATTGTACAGCAAATCAAAGCCGAAGCCCCTATTTTTGGCAAAGAAATTTTTGACGATCAATCCCATCAATGGAAAGAAAATAAATACTAATGGTCGATATTACATCCAAGAAAAACAGTCTGCGCATTGCTACCGCCCGAGCCATTGTCAAGGTGGGGAGTGACCAGACCATCGCTGCTATTAAGGCACAACAAGTCCCTAAGGGCGATGTCTTTGAGATGAGCAAAGCCGCCGGTTTGTTGGGGGTAAAAAAAACCCCCGAACTCCTGCCCGATTGCCATCCAATTCCAATCGAATACACGGGCTTTGAGTTTCAAATTTCGGGACGTGAAATCCAAATTGACTGCACCGTAAAAACCATTTACAAAACCGGGGTCGAAGTCGAAGCCATGCATGGTGTTTCGATTGCGGCACTCAATCTATACGATATGCTTAAGCCTTTGGATCAACAGGTGACTATAGAGAATATACACCTTGTCTCCAAAATAGGCGGAAAATCGAGTCAGCCTAAACTTCCACAAAATCTCCAAGGGGCGGTGGTGGTCTGTTCCGACTCTATCTCGGCCGGAAAAGCCGAAGATACAGCAGGCAAACAATTGTCTACGCTCTTGGAACAGCAGGGATTGACTTTGGCTCACTACAGCGTCATCCCGGATGCCCCAGAAACCATTAGAGAAATTGCCCAAAAACTAATTGACCAAGCCGTTGACTTAATTCTGTTTACGGGAGGCACCGGCATAGCACCACGTGACAATACCCCTGAAGCGTTAATTCCGCTCATCGACAAACGCCTTCCGGGTGTAGAAGAGACCATGCGATCGTATGGCCAGCAACGAACGTCAGTCGCCATGTTTTCGCGCTCTGTGGCGGGTGTTTGTGGTCAAAGCCTAGTCTTGGCCCTGCCCGGATCTACCAAGGGCGCTAGTGAATCTCTGATGGCAGTTTTCCCCAGCATCTTACATTTGTTTGATGTGCTTAAAGGCAAAAGACACGCATGAGTAAAACGTCCAACATTTTGGTCGATTCGATGGGTAGAAACCATAACTACCTACGCATTTCCTTAACCGAAAAGTGCAACCTACGTTGTACCTACTGTATGCCCGAGCAGGGGGTGCCCCTCACTCCTTCGGCCCAGCTGATGACCGCGGATGAAATCTATCAAATCGCTAAAATCTTTGTCCGTCATGGAGTAACCAAAATACGGCTGACCGGTGGAGAACCCTTAGTGCGAAAAGATTTTAAGGAAATCGTCGAAAAGTTAGCCACCCTAGGTACGTCAATGGCGTTGACCACCAATGCGGTATTGATTGACCGTTTTTTGCCCAACCTAAAAGCCGCTTCGATCCAAAAGATCAATGTTAGCTTAGATACCCTACGCTCCGAACGGTTTCAAAAAATTACACTAAAAGCAACCTTCGAAGCCGTGCAGCAAAACATAGATCGATTACTGCAGGAGGGATTTGAGCTTAAGCTTAACGTCGTTTTGTTAAAAGGAGTCAATGATGATGAAATCATAGATTTTATTAAACTGACCAAATCCAAACCCTTATCGGTGCGCTTTATCGAGTTTATGCCCTTTGATGGCAACCGTTGGGACCGCTCCCGTACGGTGAGTTTGGAAGAGATTCTAGCCTGTGCGACCGAAGTTTTTACAACCGATGAAATCCATCGACTCGAAAATGTACCCAACGATACCTCCAAAAACTTTTCAATTCGAGGGTATCAAGGTGACTTTGGGGTCATCAGTACGGTAACCAACCCCTTTTGTGACTCGTGCAACCGACTTCGCTTAACGGCCAATGGCCGCCTGCGAAATTGTTTGTTTTCTGAACAAGAATCTGACCTGCTCACGGCCTATCGGAATGGCCAGCCCATTGATCCGATTATTCAAAAAGCGGTACGCTTAAAATTTGCTGTACGTGCAGGATTGGATACCCCTCAAAAATTCGAAGATCCTGCTCATCACCGAAAAAACCGATCGATGATTACGATTGGTGGATAGCTTGATATAGCTGATGATAGCTCTCAGGGGTGTCCATATCGACCAATTTATCCCCGGCCATACACGGTTTTACCCGGGCTTGGTGAAGCCGAACAATTTCTTTGGCGCCAAGATCTCCCTGTAGATCACCTAGCGCGTCTAAGTAGCTTGGGTCAAATAGCACCGGTACCCCTTTCCATTGATCGGATGACACCGAAACAATGATTTGTTGTTGTTCTGGCTCAAACGTTTTAATCATCGCTTGAATATGCTGTTCATCAACTAGTGGCTGGTCCACGGTGGTGATTAAAATCCCGTCCAGAGGCTCGGTGTTTTTTAGCGTCTTTGCCGCAAAGGCAATAGAACGACCCATGCCCTCTTTCCAATGGGGATTAACCACGGTTTTGATAAGGTATTTTTGAACAATAGGCAAAATACGTTCGGCATGGGCCCCTAACACAACGAGCAGGGGATAACCCGTTTTTTGAAAACGTAGAATACGGTCTTCAATGAGGGTGACATCTCCCCAGGGGAGTAGGGGTTTTGGGCTTTCCATCCGGGAAGAGGCTCCCGCGGCAAGTAGGATAATACAGAATTTAGGCATGGATGGCTCCCTCTTTGTCTTTGAGGGCTATGGGATTTTGTGCCCGGGTGACAGCTAGTATTTCGGCCAGTATGGAAACGGCAATTTCAGCGGCCGAAGCTGCGCCTATATTGAGCCCGGCAGGCCCTCGCAATTGATCGATAAAGGCGAGTTCGACTTCTGGGTCAAGCTCCAGTAAACGATCGATGAGTTGCTCCCGGCGTTTTTGGGGGCCTAACAGGCCAAAATAAGCCGGGTAGGTATTTTTTAAAGCCGTGAGGTATTGAACATCTTTGTTATAACTGTGGGTCATCAATACGACCGCAGTTTGGGAATCGAGTAATTGGGGGTCCAGTTGGTCGATCAGCGGTGTGATCAATTGTTTGGCTCCGCAAAAAAAATCAATGGTTTTCTGTTCATCGGGCGGGGCGACAACGGTGACTTCCCAACCGATTTGGGCGGCTGCTTTGCAGAGTTGTACCGCATCGTGTTCTGCTCCAATGATAAGCAGTCGAAATAAGGGAGGAAGAGATTGTGTAAAACACAAGCTGTTTTCAGTTTTCCTAGTACGAGCATCAAATGGAAAAGATTTATCCGCAATGATTAGGGTTGTACCCGCCTCAGGCATAGGGCCAAATTCTTTTTGGTAAGCAGACTGAATGCTAAGCGGAATGCGCTGTACAAGTGCTTCTGTAAAAGCCTGGTAGAGTTCTGATGACACTTCAAAAGGTTCGAGCAAGAGATAAAGCACGCCCTCACAACCCAAGCGGAGGCGTCCGTCATAGGTCATTATTTTTGGGGCACCATCCTCAAACACCGATTGCGCTTGACGCTGTACTTCTTTTTCGACACAGCCCCCACTGACCGCGCCAAGGGTTTGGCCTTGTGCGTTAAGTAACATACGTACCCCGGGTTTTCGGTAGGAAGACCCTTCGAGGGCCACGACCGAGGCCAAGACCATTTTATGGCCTTGTTGTTGCCATTCTCTAGCTTGCTCAATAATGGACTGTAGTTCGTGTGTCATGGTGGCTGTCCTGTAAAAATAGGATTTTTTGGAAGACTCTTGTCCCTCTCTGTATAGCTACTGAAAAATAATTGATTACATTTAAAAAAATCAAACGGATGAAACTAAAACTGTTGGTAGTATGCTTAGCACCGGCCTTGCTTTGGGGACAAGAAATCCCCACCCGTTGGGATGAGCTGGTTGCTTCCGATTGGGAGTTGGCACTCGAAAAGTCTGGAGGGACTTGTATTTTACCCATCGGTATATTAGAAAAACACGGACCGGGCGTTCCTATTGGTTCTGATTTGATTCGAGCCCGTCAATGGGCTGCTCGAGCAGCGGCTAAAGAATATGCCGTGGTTTTCCCGGATTACTTCTATGGCCAAATCAACGAGGCCAAACAACAGTACGGTACTTTTTCGTTGCCATCAAAATTGGTAATGGAATTGCTTGAGGCCACCACCCGCGAGATAGCCCGCAATGGATTTAAAAAAATCATCATCATTAATAGCCATGGCGGGAACCCTCAAATGATTCGGTATTTTATTCAAAACCAATTGGAGACCCCCAAAGACTAAGTGGTTTATTTTTTTGAACCCCGGTTTTCTCCCGATGAGGTTACTCAAATCAATGCCGCACGTCAGACCGATGCCGCGACCGACCAGCATGGAGGAGAGCGTGAGGCCTCTGAGATTTTATACCTCCGTCCCGAATTGACCAAACTGGACAGAAGTACCCAAGAATCTGGGGAAAACCAAGCTCGACTGCAACTGCCCAGTAGCCTTTATGCCGCGATTTGGTGGTATGCATCGTATCTCAATCATTATGCCGGAAAAGCCGCCTACGGAACGGTAGAACTTGGGCGTTTGATGACCGAAAGCACGGTCAATTCGTTGGTTGAGGCCATACAGGCTGTAAAAAAAGACACACAAACCCTACAACTTCAAAACGAATATTTTAAAAAGGTGAAACGGTAAATTTCAAAACCTAGCACCAAAAGGATGATAGTGCCCAGATCAGACTTATTTACGCAACACCTGCCCCGATTTTAAAGGAATAAATGCTCCTTGATCTACCGCTATTTTACCGTTGATCACCACATATTCAATGCCTTGTGGATATTGGTGGGGTGCTTCAAAGGTAGCCAAATCCAATACAGAGTTGGGATCAAACAGGCTGAGGTCTGCCTTAAAGCCTTCACGGATGATTCCCCGGTCTTTAAGACCCATCACCTGGGCGGGGAAAGCGGTCATTTTGTAGAGGGCTTCGGCCAAGGACAACACCTTTTTTTCACGGACATAGCGCCCCAGTACCCTGGGGAATGTTCCGTACCACCGGGGGTGAGGATGCCCATCACCCAGTTTAACCAAGCGTCCATCGGAAGCAATCATGGTTTGGGGATGCTGCATGATATTGACCACATCGCCCTCGTCCATGGCATGAAAGACACAACTGGCACCCCCTCGGGTTTGGGCTTCAATCACGAGTTCGGCACCATTTTCTACGGTGGGTTCTAGGCCCTTTTGCAGACACCAATATTTTAGGGTTTTCCCTTCCAAATCGGGTTGCCAATTGACCTTGGCAAATTGAACCCGGTCCAAGTCGTCTCCTCCACGGTCGTTAAGGATATTAAATACGATACCCTTTTTAATACTGTCCCGTAATTTGGGGTTTTGCAGGCGTGCTTTAAATTGGGTGTTGCCCCCTGCTCTGGCCCAACTGGGGATAAGCACCGAAATACCCGTATAACTGGCGTTGTAGGGATATTGGTCGATCAGGATCTTTAGGCCGTTTTTTCGGGCGTCATCGACCAGTGCCAGGGTTTGGTTGCTTTTGCCCCACATGGGTTTGCCAATGACTTTATGGTGGGTCAATACCACCGGAATCGATGCTTGTTGGGCAATGGTAATGGCTTCTTCGACCGAGGCTAGTACTTCGAGGCCTTCATCCCGGAGGTGGGAGGTATAGATGCCTCCTTTTTGTGCGGCCTCTTTGGACAGGGCAATGATCTCATCCACGTTTGAAAAACTACCGGGGAGGTATTTTAGCCCGGTAGAAATACCAAAGGCCCCTTCGTCCATGGCTGTCGCGACTAGCTGTTGCATTTGGGCCAACTCAACGGCTGTAGGAGCGCGGTTGTCCAAACCTATCACCGCCGAGCGAATGCTGTTGTGTCCGGTCAAAAAGCCGACGTTCATCCCAACGCCTAGCTGCGCCAAACTATCCAGGTATACACCAAAAGGAAGAGGCCCCCGGCCATCGGGACCACCCAAACTGGTGGTAATCCCTTGTCGAATTGCACTTTCGCAGTCAGACAGGGTAAAAATGGGCTCAAGGTGGGCGTGCAGGTCGATAAAGCCCGGGCTGACGACCAAGTCAGTCGCATCGATCGTACGCAGGGCCGTGGCCTTGGACAGCTTACCCAGGGCTACAATTTGGTCGTCCCGAATTCCAATATCAATGTTTTTGGCTTTGGATGAACTGCCGTCATAGACCGTACCGTTGACTATCAAAAGATCATAGGGTGCCGAGGGTTGGCAACCCAAAAGAAGGAGTCCCATCAGGACTAGTTGGAATTTTAATAAATGTTTCATGGGCATGGTGTTCTACTCAAAGGTAATCATCTTTGTCTATAGTTTAACTCCTTGGTAATAGTGGTTGCCCCCTTCGTCTATCCCGAGGTGGAGCAGCTGAAGTCCATATTTTTTAAACAGGGCGAGATAGGCTTTTTTACCGAGTGATTCGAGGGCTTGCCCCGTCATTACATCCGTCCAACGGTGTTCTTGCACAGGCGCGGTAAACAAAAATTGCCCGTTGTGTTGTAGGTGCTGGGCGATTTTTTGGATCAATGCTTGTTGTTCGTGGGGGGTAAACAAAAAAAGAACCCCCCAGGCAACAATGCCCTCAAATTGCTGAGCAAAAAAATCGGAGAAACGTATGTCCTCACACCGACTGTGGGCCTGGGGAAAGTTCTGTAGAAAGGCGGTAAACAAGGTGGACGAAAGTTCAAGGCCATAGAGGGTTAGACCGGCTTCCGTTAGGGCCAAAGAAATGGGCCATCCGGTGCCACATCCCAGGTCCAATACCCTGGCGTTTGGGGGTAATTGGTCGGCCCATGTACGGACGGTTTTTTGGCCGATCCCTTTGGGCTGTCCCCCGCGTTGACGGATAAAATCATGGGCATAGGTTTCATAGGGATTGGTGGACATCGTATAGCGTTTAGACCAAAAAAAAATGGCGTGTTGTTCGGGTTAGCACTTTACAATTTAACCAAAATCATCCAAACACCCATTTAGCGGATGCTTCCATTAAAAAAGCCCTTGGTTTAATAGAATTTTCTCTACATTTATGGTGGCTTATGGAACCGCCCAACTTGTTTTGACTGCAGTTATGAATAACCCAAACGTTTATTCAACGCTTTTCTTTTTTATGGCCACGCTAGTGCGTGCGCAACTCTTTGCGCCACTACCTGCAGCCCAGACCGGAGTCGATTTTGTCAACCGACTTACCGAAACGCCAACCGAGAATATCGTTACTTATGAATATTTCTATAACGGTGGGGGCGTAGCGGCCGGAGATTTTAACAACGATGGGTTGACCGATTTGATTTTTACTTCCAACCAACAAAACACCCAGCTATATCTCAACAAAGGCAACCTACGCTTTGAGAACATCACAGACCAAGCCGGCATTGATGACACCAAAGGCTGGAAAACGGGCATTGCCCTAACCGATGTCAACAACGACGGTTGGCTAGATATTTATATTTCTTTTTCCGGGAATTTTACACCCAAAAACAGAAAGAATAAACTCTATATCAACCAGCAAAACCTGACCTTTAAGGAATTCGCGGGTAAATACGGGATCGACGATGCGGGCTATACCTCGCAGTCAACCTTTTTTGATTATGACCAAGACGGCGATATGGATTTGTTTGTGGTCAACCATAACACCAAGCTCTTTCGCAATTTTGATGCGGCTTATACCAAACAACAAATCGACCCCGATGCCGGTGACCGACTCTATGAAAACAAAGGCGGTCGTTTTGAGGATGTGACAAACCGGGCCGGGATCATCTCCAACCCGATTGGCTATGGACTGGGGGTGGTGGTGACGGATGTCAACAACGATGGCTGGCCCGACCTGTATGTGTCCAACGATTATATTGAACAAGACTATTTGTATGTCAACCAACAAGACGGCACCTTTAGCGACCAACTACAGACCCAGATGGTGTCGATTTCTAACTTTTCGATGGGGGTCGATGCCGGAGACATCAACAACGATGGGCTGATGGATTTAGTCACCCTCGATATGCTTCCGGAGGATAACTACCGCCAAAAATTACTCTTTGCCCCGGATAATTTTGAACTCTACAACAATATGGTGGACAATGGGTTTCATTACCAGTCGATGCGGAACATGCTACAACTCAACAATGGCGATGGGACCTTTAGTGAAATTGGGCAATTGGCCGGGATTTCCTCGACCGACTGGAGCTGGGCCCCGCTTTTGGCCGATTTTAACAACGATGGATTTTTGGACCTCTATATCACCAATGGTTATGGTAGGGATATGATCAACCGCGATGTGATGAAGTTCTATTTTGATGAGCGATTAAAGCATATCGAAGGGAAAAAAAGCGAACAGATGTTTGATGTGCTCCAGGGCGTGCCTTCGACTCCGCTTCAAAATTATTTATACCTCAACAACGGACAGTACCAATTTGACAACAAAACCCTGGCTTCGGGCCTCGAAGGCAAAGACTATTCGCACGGGGCGATTTATGCAGACCTCGATAATGACGGCGACCTTGAAATTGTGGTTAACTGCATGAACGAACCCGCCAAGCTGTTTAAAAACCAAACGGTAGAAAACCCCAAAACCAGCAACTACCTAAAAATTAAACTGGCACAAGACCGCCAGAATCGGTTTGGGTTTGGGGCCAAAATCACGGTGTTTACCCGGCAAGGACAGCGGTTGACCCGTGAATTTAATCCGGTGCATGGATTTCAGTCGGCGGTAGTAGAACCTTTGCATTTTGGTTTGGGCCCCCAGCAGGTAGATTCCATCCAAGTGGTTTGGGATGACCGTACGGTGCAAACCCTAAAAAAAGATATTCGCCCCAACCAACTTTTGACGATCACCAAACAAACCAGTAAGCCACTGGTAGTCACAGCTCCTGAGACCCTTTTTGACGTTCATTCTGCCAAACTGCCCTACAAGCACCAAGAATTGTTGGTCAATGATTTTAAAGTACAGCCCTTACTGCCCTACATGATTTCGTACCATGGGCCAAAAATCAAGGTGGTCAATTTAAACAACGACCAACTGGACGATTTGTTTATCGGCGGTCCGGAAGGACAGGCACCCACAATTTTGCTTCAATCGACTACGGGAGAATTTGAACCGTCTGAGCAACCTTTTCTCGACGCATCAAGCTATTACGAAGACGTAAATGCCAGTTTTTTTGATGCCGATGCAGACGGAGACCTCGATTTGTATATCGTCTCCGGAGGGTTTGGCACCGAAGATTCGGGTTTGTCCCTCGAAGACCGTTTGTATATTAACAACGACGGACTTTTTGTTCCTTCCCAAAACCTGCCGTTGGATGAAATGGTGGGGTCGGTGTCACTTCCCTGGGATTTTGATATGGATGGCGATTTGGATCTTTTTGTCGGGACGCGTGTCAAACAAGCTGCTTTTCCCCAAACTGCCCCCTCGATGCTCTTGGTCAATAATGGGCAAGGACGTTTTGTGTCCAAAAAATCCAAAACCCTCAACGAGTTGGGGCTTGTCAAAGACGCGGCGGTTGCCGATTTTGACGGCGATGGCCAGCAAGAACTCCTGGTCATTGGCGACTGGGATTATCCTAAAATCTACCGATTTAAAAACTACGACTTGGTCGAAGTCACCGAGCAATTTTTTGACACCTCCTATTCGGGTTGGTGGAATACCGTAGAGGTCAATGATATAGACAACGATGGCGACCTGGATGTGTTTTTGGGAAATTGGGGCGAAAACAACCAATTTAAAACCTCGGCTGCGCAACCCATGGAGTTGTTTTATGACGACTTTGACGGCAACGGCTATATCGACCCGATTTGGTGTTACTACATTCAAGGCGAATCCTACCCCAATGTATTGCGGGATGAAATTACCGATCAGATGGTTACGCTACGCAAAAAGTTTGTCACTTATGAAGCCTATGCCAACGCAACGATGGAGACAATCTTTTCTCCTGAACAAATCGAAAAGGCTCCCAAACGTGTAACTGATTTTTTGGCCACCGTTTGGTTTGAAAACAAGGGCGGTAAATTTATACTGCACCATTTTCCGATTGAGGTCAATTTTTCATCGGTCAATGCCCTGTTGATCGACGACTTTGACCAAGACGGACACAAAGACATTTTGATGGGCGGTAACACCCACTATAACCGTGTACGAATCGGCAATTGCGAAACGACCTATGGGATATACCTTAAAGGGAAGGGGAATCACCAATTTGAGTATGTGCCCAATCACCAGACGCAAATCAGCATCAGTGGATCGGTCCGGTCTTTAGAAAGCGTGCGAACCCCATCAGGCCCCAAAATAGTGGTGGGCATCAATAACGATTATCCCCTACTACTGAACTTGCAAAACACCAACCGATGAGAAAAAGTTTTCTAAGCTATCTATTCTTTGGGGTGCTAACGACCGCTTTTGGCCAGAAGAATTTTCAACAAACCAAAGCCTATATCGATGATGTCAAACAGCTGACCGATGTGATGATCTACGATGTCACCTCGCCGGTGGCCACCGCCCGATACTATGCCTATAGCACCTTGGCTTCTTATGAGTTGATGGCGACCCAAACGGGGGTGCCCTACCCGAGTTTTACTGCGTTGAGTAAACTGCGCTTGACAGGGATACCTGCAGAGGTTCCTAGCCTACAACATCCCGAAATGGCCTACCGTTATGTCTTACTCTATGTAGGGTCTAAACTTTTGCCTTCGGGTAAAAAACTACTCCCCCGAGCCGAAAAATTAAAACAAGCGCTGCCCCCCACCGAAGCTGAATTTGTCGAAGCAATTGGAGAGGCCGTTTTGACCTATGCGTCCCAGGACGGTTTTTTACAGCTTAACAACCTAAAAAGATATACGCCAAAAAGAGGCCCTGCCTATTGGCAACCCACCAAGCCTACCTATATGGCCCCGATCGAACCGCATTGGAATACCCTAAAAACTTTTTTTCTGGACCGCCCGGATCAGTTCCTGACCCAAGTACCGGCTACCTTTGATTTAGACCCTGCCTCGCCTTTTTATGCGATGACCCTTGAGGTCAAAAATGTGGTGGACGAAAACCATAAAGAAAAAAATGAAATTGCCGCTTTTTGGGACTGTAACCCCTATGCAATTTCACAGATTGGCCACCTTGAATTTGGCCTAAAAAAAATCTCTCCCGGGGGACATTGGATGGGAATCGCCGGCATTGCCTGTAAAAAAGCCCGTTTTTCGCTTCAAAAAACCATATACACTCATACACTGTTGGCGCTTACGCTCCATGACTCATTTGTCGCCTGCTGGGACGAAAAATACCGATCGGATCGTATTCGCCCCGAAACAGTAATCAATCGCTATATCGACAAAACCTGGACGCCTTTATTGCAAACACCCCCTTTTCCCGAATATGTATCCGGGCATAGTGTGGTTTCGACCTCATCAGCGCTGATCTTGACCCAAATATTTGGGGATAATTTCCGGTTTAAGGACACCACCGAAAATGAATTTGGTTTAAAACCACGGACGTTTAAGTCTTTTAACCAGGCTGCCGAAGAGGCCAGTATTTCTAGGATTTATGGCGGAATCCATTTTATGGACGCCGTGACCGAAGGACAATGGTTGGGCAGACAGGTCGGGCAATTTGTTTTGCAAGCCATCGACCCGGGTTCGCCATCGTCTTTCCCTACACGTTAGTTAATTTGTAAAGGCCCCTTTTAAGGGTGTAGGAGTTTTCTTTCAATTTGGATAATTATGTGTATTTTGAAATACTTTTATACCTCATAAAGTAGATAAAAATTAAATACAATTCCATGAAAGGTTTTCAACACATTTTAGGCATACCCAAAATAGTTAGTATGCTTGGTATCGTATTATTGGCATTGGCCTGTACAAAAAATACACCGAGCTTATCCGTTGCACCGATTTTTTCTGATCAGATGGTGCTACAACAAAACAGTGCAGTACCCCTGTGGGGTACGGGTGCTCCGGGTGCCTTAATCCAGATTGAAGCAAGTTGGGGAGAAACAGCCCAAAAATAGGGTGGGCTAAAGCCAGTTTCGTTCGTGCATTTCCCGTTTGATCCGTGAGGACAAATAAAGCACCGCCACCATATTGGGAATACACATCAGGGCAAAGGAGAGGTCGATAATCCCGACCACGACTTCGACCGTGACCAAGGACGAAAAGATGATGCTGGCGATGTAAAAGTAATTGTAATAGCCGCCCCATTTTATTCGGGTGAGAAAACCAAAACATTTGACCCCGTAATAGGAATAGGTCAACAAGGTCGATATACCAAAAACCAAAACCATCAGGAGTAATAGCTCGTCGCCTATACCAAAAAAGAGTCGGTTAAACGCTTCGAGGGTCAACGAAATGCCGTTAAGGTCATTGCCTACATAGGCTCCACTGATGATGACAATTAGCCCGGTGATACTACATACCAGTCCAGTGTCTAACAGGGGGCCCAGCATGGCTACCAATCCTTCATCGGTTCCTATTTTAGACTGGGACTGCCCGTGGTACATGGGGGCGTTGCCCACTCCGCTTTCGTTCGAAAAAACGGCACGGCGCACCCCAAGTAAGACTAAGCCCCAAAATCCGCCGGAAGCAGCAGCGTCAACACTAAAGGCCGACTTAAAAATAAGCGCAAAAGTCGGGAGGATTTCCCCGGCATGGGTGGCCAAAATAAATACCCCCATCGCCATATAAACGACCACCATAAAGGGCACCAAATTGGCGGTCACCCGAACAATGGCTTTAAGTCCACCAAAAATGACCAAGGCGCTGATCACCGACAAAACGATACCGATGATGAATTTCCATTGGATGATTCCAAGACTGCTCATCGTGTGGGGTTGTACCACATCGATCAGTGTTTGGGTGAGTTGGTTGGCCGTAAAGGCGGGCAAAACCCCAAACAACCCAGCGATGGAAAACCAAATGGCAAGGGGTCGGCCCCATCGGTGCATTCCCAAAGTCATATAATACATTGGGCCGCCCAAAGGGTTGCCTTCAGCATCTGTAGCGCGAAGGTTTACCGACAGGGAACAGGAATAAAATTTAATGATGGCGCCAATAAGTGCGGTAAGCCACATCCAGACCAACACCCCCGGGCCACCCATATGAATGGCTATGGCTACTCCCGAAATATTACCCAAACCCACCGTAGCGGCAAGTACGGCACTGAGTGCTTGAAAACGCGAAATTCCGGGCGCGGCTTTTTCTTTGCTTAGCAAAAGTGAAAAAGCCTCTTTAATCCGAAACAATGGCCGGGCTCTGGACTGCAAGGTCAGGTATAGACCCCCTCCGATAATCAACACCAGCATGACCCATTCTAGGGGGCCAATCATTTGGGCGAGGGTATTTTCTAAAAAGACAATCAGCGTGTCCATAGGGGGAAAATAGGCAATAAATTTTGTTTTCTTTAAATTATTCGTGAACTTTCAATACCAACTTCAAGATTATGCAAAGTAGAAGAGACTGGCTACGTTCCTCTATCGGACTGGGAGGACTATTGATGGCCCCCAGCAGCTTATTGAGCGCCCAAGAGCGGGCGGCCTATCGCCCCCGACCATTAGAAAATATCGTACGACTTAGCTCCAACGAAAACCCCTATGGCCCGTCCAAGGTGGTTCAAGAAGCGATAAGCACGGCCTTTGACCATGCCTGTCGGTATCCCTATCAATATTCGGATGCCTTGGCCGAAAAGCTGGCCAAAAAACACGGAGTAGGTCCAGAGAGCATCATCATCACGGGCGGCTCGACCGAAGGACTCAAAATAGCTGGACTGACTTTTGCCCACAATGGGGGAGAAATCATCGCAGGGCAACCCACTTTTTTGGCCATGATGGACTATGCCAAACAATGGGGAGCATCGATTCAATGGGTCCCGGTAGGAGCTGATAAAGGCTATGACCTTGACGCCATTGAAAACCGTATTTCGTCCCAAACCAAGATGATATTTTTGTGTAACCCCAACAACCCGACCGGTACCTTGTTGCCGGCTCAAAAGTTAAAGGACTTTTGCCAGTCCGTAAGTCAAAAAACCATTGTTTTTAGCGACGAAGCCTATTACGACTTTATCGAAGAGGAAAACTATCCCTCTATGGATACGCTGGTGCGTGATGGGCAAAATGTGATTGTTTCCAAAACCTTTTCAAAGGTCTATGGCCTGGCGGGACTAAGAATCGGTTACCTGATTGCCAAACCCGAATTGGCGGCGCAAATTCGGAAAAATGTCGTGGCCATGAGTAACGTATTGGCCATTGCCGCGGCCGATGCAGCCCTGCAAGATGACGCTTTTTATTCGTTTTCATTGGCCAAAAACCGGGAGGCGAAAAGTAAAATCTACGCCTTGTTGGATCACCTAAAACTCGATTATGTCCCTTCGAGCACCAACTTTGTCTTTTTCCATGCGCAAAAAGACATCCGGTCCCTGGGCCCACAAATGCTCGAAAAAGGCGTGCGGATAGGGCGTCCATTTCCACCCTTTTACGATTGGTGTCGTATCAGCACGGGTACACTGGAAGAAGTAAATCGTTTTGTCGCGGGTATGCTCGAAGTCTATCAGGGCTAATTATTCTTTGATGATCACATAAGTAGCTTTGACCCCCGTGGCGAGGTTCCAACGGTCGGCGGCCTGAAGGTCTCCCGCCTCGTTATAGACCTGTACTTCGGCCGTATTGGGGCCAGATTCACCCTGGTTAAGGGCCAAAAAGTCGATGCGATTAAAGCCCTCTTGCAGTTCGATGTTAAATCCCCTAAAGTTTTCTTGTAATAAAACATTAGCTACAACGACTTTGTCGTTGAGTAAAATCTGAATCCGGTCACCATCGGGGTATTCATGGTCGCGAAAAATTATCCGCATCACCTTAGAACCGCTTCGGAAATCCCCGAGGTATTGGTCGTTTTTAAAATTTTCGGGGTTTTTATCAGACTCCGCCTCACGGCTTTTGAGTCGTTTGTTGAGTTTGGACAAATAGCGTTGGCCGGGGTCTTGAAATTTTTCGGGTTCGATGCTCAGGTTGTTTTTTTCAATTTCCAGTTCATTTTTTTCAAAGGGTACTTTTAGCAAGGCTTTGGGCAGGGGAGTGACGGGTTCGTTTTTTTCCTTTTCGGGTTGGGTGGGAAACGGCAAAGGTGGAGGCGTTGCAGGTTCGACTTGTGCAAACAGGGTGCCGCTCCAGGCAAATAGCACAATCCAAAGGCCGGTTCTAAGTCCTCTATTTGTGTGGAGAACCCTTGAAAAAATCTGTAAATAGTACCGTCTATTCATCATGGTCATTGGGTAAAACCCTGTGTGGGTGCAATTTAGAAAATAATCTCCGCCCCAATATTTATTTTATGCTATCTTTAAGAAACCATACTTGAATTTATGCAACTTTCTGTTTTAGATTGGTCGATTATCATCGCCTTTTTTGTCCTTTCCTTGTTGATTGGACTCCTTGTGTCCAAGCGCGCCGGAAGTGGTGTGCAAGAATTTTTCTTATCGGGTCGAAACATGCCCTGGTGGCTATTGGGAATTTCGATGGTCGCTACTACTTTTTCTGCCGACACACCCAACTTGGTCACTGATATTGTCCGAACCAATGGTGTATCGGGGAACTGGGTGTGGTGGGCCTTTTTGTTGACCGGTATGTTGACCGTCTTTGTGTATGCCAAACTATGGCGGCGCTCGGAGGTGCTGACCGATTTAGAATTTTATGAACTCCGCTATAGCGGAAAAGGAGCGGCACTTTTACGGGGTTTTCGCGCCTTGTATCTGGGGGTGTTTTTTAATATCATGATCATGGCCGGGGTTTCGCTTGCGGCCATCAAAATAGGAAGTGTATTGTTGGGCTTAGAACCGTGGCAAACCCTGCTTATCGCCTCAGCGGTGACCGTTGCCTATAGCTCGCTTGGTGGATTAAAAGGGGTTATCATTACCGATTTTTTCCAATTTGCCCTTGCGATGATTGCCACTTTTTGGGCGGCCGGTGTCATCGTAGATTTGCCCCAAGTCGGCGGACTGCAAAACTTACTTTCTCATGCTTCAGTTGCGCCCAAATTGGATTTTATTCCCAGCCTGTCCAGCAAAGAACTCTTTTTTACGGTCTTTTTGATTCCCATTGCGGTACAGTGGTGGAGTGTTTGGTATCCCGGGGCCGAACCCGGAGGTGGGGGGTATATCGCCCAACGAATGTTGTCGGCTAAAGATGAAAAAAATGCGATCTGGGCCACCTTGCTGTTTAATTTTATGCACTATGCGATCCGGCCTTGGCCTTGGATTTTAGTGGCCTTAGCGTCGATTGTTGTGTTTCCAAACCTGGACAGTCTTGCGGCTGCATTTCCCAATATCGACCCTTCGTTAATCGGCAATGACCTGGCCTATCCGGCCATGATGTCTTTTTTACCGGCCGGGTTGTTGGGGTTGTTGGTTGCCTCTTTGGTCGCCGCATTTATGTCCACCATTTCGACTCACCTCAACTGGGGTTCTTCCTACGTTGTACACGATTTTTACCACCGCTTTATCGATCCGCAAGCCAGCGATCAAAAATTGGTTGCCGTAGGCCGTTGGACCACCGTCCTGTTGATGATTTTCTCTGGAATCATTGCTTTGTTACTTAGCAATGCCCTTCAGGCGTTTAGTATACTCCTCCAAATCGGGGCAGGGACCGGTCTGTTGTTTATTCTTCGATGGTTTTGGTACCGAATCAATGTGTACAGCGAAATCACCGCCATGGTCGTTTCGTTTGTCATCGCTTTGTATTTGCAAATCATTCATCCGGCCTTGGGCTTTGCCCCTGTTGCGACCATCGATCAACTGCTTTGGGGTGTAGGGCTAACTACCCTTTCCTGGGTGTTGGTCACCCTGTGGACCCCTGCTGAGGACCAACAAACCTTGGTGGCTTTTTATCAAAAAATACAACCCGGAGGGCCCGGCTGGAAAAAAGTACTTCAGCGTGCAGCCCAAGAAGGCGTTACGGTCGATACGACCAAAAAACCCTGGGATGTCCCCACGGGAATCCTCTGTATGCTGTTTGGTACCGCCGCCGTTTACTGTTTGCTTTTTGCCGCAGGCTCCCTGGTCTATGGCGATTATGGCCGAATGGGTATTTTATTGGTCCTCACGGTGGTCAGCACGGCTGGGCTTTTTTACTTTTGGCGCCGACTCAAAGCAACTGCCCACTAATTTTTAGGGTTTTCGACCTGTAACAATACAGGAAAATGGTCGGAATACCCCCTGAGAAAGCGGCCTCTTTTTTGGGTGTGGTAGGGGTAGTTTTTATAACGTCCGCTAGGTGTGTATAGCCAATGCGGATTAAAAATACGTGCTTTTTTAAACTGTAATCCCCCGTTGGGGGGCATCCATGCCGGAGAGATCAAAACCTGGTCAAATAAAAACCAACGGTCTCTAAAAGCCAGGCTTCCCATCCCTTTTTTGTGTTTGTCCAAAAAAGGATTGGTCAAGGGCCTAAAGGTTTCACTATCGGCTGTGTGAGTTTGAAGTAACAACAGGCTCTGGTCATCGGGGTTGTCGTTAAAATCACCCATGACCACAATTTTGGCCAGAGGGTCTATCCGGTAAAGCGAATCCATCAACCGTTGCTGAAGCCGGGCGGCAGTCATCCGTAAAGGAGCGCTGGTTGCCTGTCCTCCTCGACGTGAAGGCCAATGGTTGACGCTGACCGTAATTTGCTCACCGGCCAAAAGTCCGCTTACTAACAATTGATCGCGGGTGTACAACTGGTTTTGGGTTTTGGGGTTTTTGAGAAATAACGGATATTTTTTGAATTGGGTGGGTAAAAAATAGTCCGGTTGGTACAACAGAGCCACGTCAATCCCCCGAGGATCGGGACTGTCAAAATGGATGATGGCATAAGCCGCATTACGCAGCAGCGGATGAGCGGTTAATTGTTCCAGCAAGAGATAGTTTTCTACTTCGGCCAGCCCCAACAAGACCGGAAATCCGGAAGATGTATGTGGGGCCATGGCCGCTATGACCTGGGCAAGTTGGTTTATTTTTTGTTCAACATGCCTGGAGGTCCATCGCTGTCTGCCCTTGGGGGTATAGTCATCGTCAAAAGTAAGGGTGTCATCTTCTGCATCAAAAAGGTTTTCAACATTATAAAAATCGATTTCCAACACCTGTCCCAACCCCAAATTGGCGGAAATCAACAACGTAAGAAACACAAGGAGCCTTAGCGGCAAGCGCAAAAAAGTAGCTGCGAAAAAGGGCATAAAGATTTAGGGGGAGTGCTCATTTTAAGGGTTTGAAAAATGGTGCTCGCGGGTCACCTCACACACCCGAACACTGTACTGAGAATAGGCTTTTTCACGGCCGTATTGCCGGGCAACCAGGTGTTCGCTGTGCTTTTTCCATCGGGCGACAGCTTCTAAGTTTTCCCAATAACTGATGGTTATCCCTTTGCCGTCGGGGTTTCGGTAGCTTTCCAATCCGATATAACCGGGTTGTTTTTCGGCTTGTGCCCGTAAATTTTGGGAGAGGTTTTGGTAGAATACATCGTCCTGATTACGTAAGCAATTGGAAAACAAAACGGCATAATAGGGCGGTTTCACTCGTCTTTATAAATTTTAACGGTTAGGTTTCCCTCGGCATCGATATGGGCGCGGTACATTCCGGCGGTATTCATTTCCATGGCAATGTTTCCTTGTCGGTCAATGCCGACTATCCCACCATCGCCACCGAGTTTGGCGACTTTTTCGTGAATCACGACACGGGCCGCTTCTTGAATGCTGAGTCCTTTATACTCCATCAGGGCAGCGATATCGTGGGCCACGACTGAGCGAATAAAGTATTCACCCCAGCCTGTAGCAGATATGGCGCAGCTGGCATTGTTGGCATAAGTGCCCGCTCCTATAATGGGTGCATCGCCGATACGGTTCCATTTTTTGTTGGTCATCCCCCCGGTGGAAGTTCCGGCAGCAAGGTTCCCCGCTTGGTCGAGGGCCACACAACCTACGGTACCAAATTTTTGATTTTTAAAATCCTGCCATTCTTCGGCAGACCATGCGGTTTGTTGTTCTTTTTCTTTAACCCGCTTTAGGCTATTGATTCGTCTTTCGGTAAAAAAGTATTTGGGGGCGACCAATTCCAATCCCTGTGCTTGGGCAAACGCTTCGGCTCCTTTGCCCGAAAGCATCACATGGGGAGAATCTTCCATCACGGCTATGGCAGCAGTAATGGGGTGTTTGATGGTTTGTACTCCGGCTATGGCACCGGCATCCAAGGTTGCTCCGCTCATAAAAGAAGCATCCAACTCAATGGTTTCATCGGCGGTAAGTACCGCCCCTTTTCCCGCGTTGAATAAGGGGGAATCTTCCATCACATGAATGGTTTTTTCGACCGCTTCCTGGCTGGTTCCTCCCGCTTTTAGAATCTCATAACCTGTGCGTACGGCTGTTTCCAGGGTCGCGCGATAGGCGGCTTCCATTTCGGGGGTCATGTTTTTGCGCAAGATGGTTCCTGCTCCTCCATGTATGACGATTCCGAAGGTTGGTGCTGGGTTTTCTTCTTTTACAGGGGCTTGACAGCTCATCAAGGTCAGGGCAGCAAGGAGAACTAATTTTTTCATCTGAACATCGGTTTTATGTGGAAATTAAGGTACTAATTTCGCTTTAAATATGGCCTAATTCTATCAAAGAAGTACTACTTTAGTTTCAAAATAAAGCAAATGGTCAGTACAGAAGCCTTACTCAAAGCATTAGGAATAGAAAAAAATCAAAAAGGGTGCTCAACAGGTGCCCAATGGTATGGCAGTGGCCCTGCCCTTGCGACCTCCTCCCCGGTTGACGGCGCTACATTGGGGTCGGTATCTTCGGCCAGTATCGAAGATTATGAACGAATATTGGACACGGCCAGTACAGCCTTTGAAGCCTTTAGAACCATCCCTGCACCACGTCGTGGGGATATGGTCCGTAGTTTGGGCAACAAGCTCCGGGAGAAAAAAGCCCTATTGGGTCAATTGGTTTCCTATGAAATGGGAAAATCCTACCAAGAGGGACTGGGTGAAGTCCAAGAAATGATTGATATATGTGATTTTGCCGTTGGCTTGTCCCGTCAGCTTCACGGTTTTACAATGCATTCTGAACGCCCCGGGCATCGTATGTATGAACAATACCATCCGCTAGGAATCGTTGGGGTAATTTCGGCTTTTAACTTTCCGGTAGCCGTGTGGAGTTGGAATGTCGCATTGGCTTGGGTTTGTGGCGATGTCTGTGTATGGAAACCGAGTGAAAAAACTCCACTTTGTAGCATCGCTTGTCAAAAAATTGTTGCCGATGTTCTTCAAGCATACCAAATGCCCGAAGGGGTTTCGTGCCTGATCAATGGCGGAGCCGATGTGGGACGTTGGATGACCGAAGACCGTCGTGTGCCTTTGGTTTCAGCCACCGGATCGACCCGTATGGGAAAAAGTGTTGCGGCGACAGTGGGCCAACGCTTAGGGCGTTCGTTACTGGAGTTAGGTGGAAACAATGCGATTATTGTTACCCCCGATGCCGATATCAAAATGACCGTCATTGGGGCCGTTTTTGGGGCCGTCGGTACCTGTGGTCAACGCTGTACCTCTACCCGTCGACTGATTGTGCATGATGCGGTTTTTGACACGGTCAAAACTGCGCTTCAACAAGCCTATGGGCAATTAAAAATCGGCAATCCCCTGGACGAGGCGAACCATGTTGGACCCCTCATCGATACCGATGCTGTGGCTACCTATACCAAGGCCTTGGCCGAAGTCGAAGACCAAGGGGGACAATGGGTCATTCAAGGCGGTGCACTAACAGGACAAGGTTATGAAAGTGGCTGTTATGTAAGCCCATCCATCGCTGAAATCGCCAATGATGCCGCCATAGTTCAAGAAGAAACCTTTGCGCCTTTGCTCTATCTTATTCGGTATTCGGGTGATGTGCAAGAAGCGATCGCCATACAAAACGAGGTGCGCCAAGGGCTCTCCTCAGCCATCATGACCCAAAACCTCCGAGAAGCCGAATTGTTTTTGTCGCATCAAGGAAGTGACTGTGGAATTGCCAACGTGAATATCGGTACCTCGGGTGCAGAAATTGGCGGGGCCTTTGGAGGGGAAAAAGAAACCGGTGGAGGCCGTGAAAGCGGTTCTGACGCCTGGAAAATTTATATGCGAAGACAAACCAATACGATCAATTATACCACCGAATTGCCCTTGGCGCAAGGCATCAAATTTGATCTTTAACATTTAAAAACTACGACGATGTATTCAACCATACAAACACTTCATTCTTATTGGGCCTTTTTGGTCCTGCTCGTTCTAATTCTTGCCATAGCAAATGCCTTTAAAGGGCGTTTACAAGCCTCTGAATTTCAAGCCCGGGATTTACGCCTTTCCTTGTTTGCCTTGATTTTCTCCCATATACAGTTGGTGCTGGGTCTTATTGTTTATTTTGTCTCCCCTTGGTTTGACCTGTGGTCACAACAAGGCATGGGGATCATGAAAGATGCCCAGGCCCGTCTCTACTTGGTAGAGCATCCAATCACCAATTTGATTGCCTTGTTTTTGATAACATTGGGCTGGTCTTTGCACAAAAGACAAAACAGTTCGACCAAAAAATTCGGGCGTATCGCTCTTTTCTACAGCTTGGGCTTGTTGTTGCTCCTCAGCCGTATCCCTTGGAATCAGTGGCTCTCCTAAGCCCATAATTTATGATACTCCCAAAAGACGCGCCAAAACTTCAGCATTATTTGCTCAAACAGCGTCTGAAAATTGCGGTGTTGGGTGGAGGAAGTTGGGGAACTGCCCTGGTGAAAATCATCAGTGAAAACAAAAGGACGGTGCATTGGTATATACGCAAACAAGCCGATTGTGACTATATCAAAAAACACCAGCACAACCCTCGCTATCTGAGTGGTGCAGCGCTAAACCCCAAACGCCTTCGGATAAGCACCGACAGCAATGCCGTGGTAGCAGCTGCCGATGTGATTATATTGGCCATTCCCTCTGCTTTTCTGAAAGAAGAATTGGACCGTCTCACCGTTGATTTACGGCAAAAGATTATTTTTTCTGCCGTCAAAGGTGTCATCCCCGAATCCATGCTGACCGTGGGCGAACACCTCCACAAAAACCACCACATCCCTCTAGAACAAATCGGAGTCATCACCGGGCCCTGTCATGCCGAAGAAGTGGCCCTTGAACGCTTGTCGTATTTGACTATTGCTTGTATGGACCGAACCATCGCCCTAACGATGGCGACCGTGCTAAAATCGACCTATATCCGTACCAAAATTTCTAACGATATCATCGGTGCCGAATATGCCGCCATGCTTAAAAATATTTATGCAATCGCCGCGGGGGTAGCCCACGGTTTGGGGTATGGTGACAATTTTCAAAGCGTGTTGATGAGCAACGCCATCCGTGAAATGAAACGTTTTATCAAAGATGTATATAAGATGAAACGCAACATCAACAACTCGGCCTATTTGGGGGATCTATTGGTGACGGGCTATTCTACGTTTAGCCGAAACCGCAGTTTGGGAAATATGATTGGTAAAGGCTATAGTGTGCGTGCAGCACTTTTAGAAATGAATATGATTGCCGAAGGCTATTATGCGACCCAGTCTGCCGTTTTGATTAACAAAAAGTATAAAACCCGTATTCCTATCATCAACGCGATGTACGGCATCCTTTATGAAGGGAAAAATGCCGCGCGTGTATTTGCCAAACTGACCAAAAAGCTCAACTAGATCGTCGCCTTAAACTGTTCTAAAAAACGCATATCGTTTTCGTAGAACAGGCGAATATCCCCAATTTGGTACAACAGCATTGCAATTCTTTCGATGCCCATTCCAAAAGCATAACCTGAATATTCGTCAGGGTCAATTCCGCAGTTCGAAAGTACGTTGGGGTCGACCATGCCACAGCCCATGATTTCGAGCCAGCCGGTTCCTTTGGTGATGCGGTAATCGGTTTCGGTTTCTAATCCCCAATAGATATCGACTTCGGCACTGGGCTCCGTAAAGGGAAAATAGGAGGGTCGTAGGCGAATTTTGGACTTGCCAAACAAGGCTTTGGTAAAATAGAGCAGCATTTGTTTAAGGTCGGCAAAAGAAACCTCTTTGTCGATATACAAACCTTCCACTTGATGAAACAAGCAATGGGCCCGCGCCGATATCGCTTCGTTGCGAAAAACACGCCCCGGAGAAATGGTCCGTATCGGAGGTGGATTGTTTTCCATATAGCGCACCTGGACCGATGAAGTATGGGTTCGCAACAAAATATCGGGATTGGTTTGAATAAAAAACGTATCCTGCATGTCCCTCGCCGGGTGATGCTCGGGGAGGTTAAGCGCTGTAAAGTTGTGCCAATCATCCTCGATTTCTGGTCCTTCGGAGAGAGTAAATCCGGCCTGTGAAAAGATCGCGATGATTCGGTTTTTGACGGTTTCTAAGGGGTGGCTCGCTCCCGATTGTAGGGGATAGCCCGAACGATAAGGATCCTGAATGATTCGGTGAGTGGGGGTGGTGCTTTTTTGAGCCGACAAGGTTTGTACTTTATCCGCTACTGCAGTTTTAAGTTGATTTAGCACCTGGCCAAACTCTTTTTTGTCCTCCGGAGCAATGGCCCTAAAAGCGGCAAAAAGATCATTTAGTATTCCTTTTTTTCCGGCGTATTTAATTCGAAATGCTTCGATCTCTTGCGGGTCGTTGCTGTCAAAGGCAGCGACGGTTTCGAGATGTTGTTTTACTTGCGCAATCATGGGTCAAAAATACAATCTCTTAGTCAATAAATCCTTTTTTTAAAAAGTAATCGACCAAGGCTTCTTTAATCAACAAACTTTGTTCTCCCGATTTTAGGGGCGGTAAGGGTGAGGTCAATTCAAAATGGGGCCAACCTTCTTCGTCAAAAAAATCAAAACGGTAATACCCATAGGGTTCTAATACCGTACATATACCGATGTGCATCAAGTTGACATTATCGTCTTTTTTGAATCGGCGATGCAATTGCCCCAACTCTTGCAGCCCAACCAAATACAACACCCCATCGACATCCATTGGTGCTCCTTCGGCAAACTTGGCCGCGAGCTTGTCCAGGAGCATCTCCCAACGGGTTTTGAGCAAGGGGTCTCTAGAAGTCATTTTTGGCA
>Ga0181567_10000260_pt1 | contig 37966 bp, 37 predicted proteins | sample 101ome_14_FD_133761 | JGI IMG/M metagenome (GOLD analysis project Ga0181567, IMG submission 133761) | Coastal salt marsh microbial communities from the Groves Creek Marsh, Skidaway Island, Georgia - 101403AT metaG (megahit assembly) | ecosystem: Environmental > Aquatic > Marine > Intertidal...
GCCCCCAGGTAAGAAGACGTGACTGAATTAGCTCTTTTTTTCCTTGAGTTAACCGGGGGGCATTCCAATTCCATCGGTGGGCTCAAAGCCACCAGTGAATAATGGGGTCGCCGTAGTGGATGGCAATGAGGCTGGCGATCACAATAGCGGGGCCAAAGGGCATGGGGTCGTGCCGGGATTTAATCTTAAGGAGTAGCAGTGGAATCGCAACCGCTGCGGCAACAAAAAAACTCAAGTATAGGCAAAGCAATACGGATTGTGTGCCCCACAGGGCACCGATACCCGCGGCTAATTTTAGATCCCCACCGCCCATGGCCTCTTTTTTATAGTATACTTTCGCCAGCTTGCCAATGCCGTAATAAATCCCAAACCCGAGGGTAGCGGCGATCATTCGGTCCGGAAGTTGATGGCCAATAACACCCTCAACAAGGCCCAAGCCAATCAGGGAATACGACAGTGGATTGGGAATAATATAGGTTTCAAGATCGGTAAAAAAAATAGCAATGCACAGGATATAAAAGAGACTGAGTTTTATAAAGGGCACGGTGAATCCTGGGTATTGAAAATAGGCAAGCCATAGGGCTCCGGGTGTAAGAAGTTCAACCCAGATATAGCGCATGGGGATGCGGGATTGGCATTGCCGGCAGCGCCCCTTCGTTATGCAGTAGCTGAGTATCGGTATCAAGTCCAGTGCAGACAGCGGTTGTGTGCAGGCCGGGCATCGTGAGCGATCGGTGATCCAGTTCATATCCCTCGGGAGACGGTAAATTAACATATTTAAAAAACTGCCCAATAGCAGCCCAATAACCGTGAGTATAATATGCGATATGGGGATGCCCATACACGGTAGTATACTAGTATGGGGCGGTTTTGAAAATTCAGGACGCTTCCGTAGCCTTAGGACTTATTGACAGTTGTTTTTCTAAGGTGTCCGCGTCGTTTTGAATCGATTCCAGAAACTCCGGGGTGATTACCGTTGGGGTGATGACGATCATGATGTCGCGTTTTTCACTAACAACTTCGGTGCGTCGAAATAACAGCCCCAGCAGGGGTATGCGGGAGAGTATCGGAACCCCTTTTTGAATTTTGGTATCGGATGATTTGGTCAGGCCGCCAATAACAATGGTCTGGCCATCTTTGACAATGACTTCACTGTTTGTTTCTGTGGTGTCTTCTTGCGGTAAGTTGTTAAAAATTTGACCTTCACTAATGGATGGGGATAAGCTCATGCGTATATATCCATCGTCACTGACATGGGGAACAAATTTTAGCTTTATGCCCACTTCTAAAAATTGAATATTTTCTTGAGTGCCCGTCTGCGTTGTGACGCTGGTTTTGTATCCAAACTTGTTTCCAATTAATAATTCAGAGGGGTGGTGGTTGAGCGCTGTGACCCAAGGGGAGGCCAACAGTTCCACACCCGTGGTTTGTTCAATGGCGGTGAAAAAAGCTTCAATATCCTGCCCAATAACTTGCGCAAACATGCCAATTGGTGCAGCTGCAGCACTTAAATTGCCGTTGTTTAGACGAATGCTTTCTTGTGCGTTTCCGTTGTTTTTGATTAGCCAATCCACCCCAATGGTGTTTTTGTTGTCTTTGTCGCCGAAGCCTTGTTTAATTTCAATAATTTTAGCGCGAACCAGTACTTGTTTGGGCGGGGCATCAACCTGCTTGAGCAATTTTTGAATGTTGCGGATTGTTTCGGGCCGTGCGTTGACCGAAATGGCATTCAAGGCATCGCTGGTAGCCAGTGTTTCCGAGTCGCGCAATAGTGTTTTGACTAATGGACTGACATCGTTCACCCGAAGGTGTTGAATGCTAAACGTAAAGGGTCGGACCTGTTGATCGGATTTGTGATAAACCATAATATGCGTTCCGTTTTGGATGTAATCATACGCTTGGTCCTTTAGCAGTTGATCCAAAGCATCCAAAGGCGGAAGGTTGATAATTTTCGCGGATATCGAGGTGTCTTGTATCGCTCGAGGGTGGCTAACGGTGTAGTCGGTACTTTGTTCAAATAGATTCAACACCGCTGGCAACGTGGCTCCATTTACCGTTAACGATAGTTGATTGCCACTGGGAACTAAGTCACGGGCATAACCAATACTGGCTGTTAGTGCAAGAATGAGCAATAGTATTCGTAGTGAGTGATTCATCGTGCGTTCCTTCCTTGTTGAAATACCCATTTTTTTATAACTTTACACATTTTAACGAAATGGCTTACAAATGCAGTGTTTTTTCAGTATCACCATTTTTGAGTTGGACGCTGGTTGCCGTGATGGTGACAACCGTCCAACCCTCCACAATGTCACCAGTGGTTACGCTGGTTTGGTTGATTAATGCGCTGTAGCCTTGGCTTGTTTGGATAATGCCCCTGAGTTTTAGCTGTTTTTTTTCTGTTTGTTTGGTTTGAATTTTGGGCGAAGTGGGGGGGTGGATTTTCTTGACAACCACGGGTTTGGATTGACCATAGGCAAATGGGTTGCGAATGGTGGTGTATTTGGTATTGGCCTGACTGTTGAATGAGCAGATGCCTATGGTTATTAGTAGAATGATGAACCACTGTATCATAGTGTCAACGCCTTGATTACATAAAAACTAAGTTCAATATCGGTATGAATAATGGCCGAACTGGTTGCGTCTGCATGGTTATGAATCCGGTTAATGTGCAGCAATTTTCCCTGTTCATTGAGCCATTGCAGAGCTGATAAAAATCCGGGATACGACCCGCGTATTTTCACGTGCAATTCGATTTTTTCCATGCGATGCAATGCAAATTCATTGTCGGTGCCTTGCATCCACACGCGGCGAACGGATTCGTAACTTTTGCTTCGAATTCGCTTGCTGATTTCCTGAATATGATAATTTTTTTGATCCCCAGCATCAATTGCTTCTTGATTGGCTTTAATGTAATCAATAGCCGAAGCTTGCTCATGCTTGGGCAGTGTCTGGATCCACGTTAATAACAGCCGATGACGGATAGTGTTTGGGTCCATTCGAATGGGTTTGAGTGAAATAATTTGATTGTTGAACCCTCGGATAATCTGAGGCAGTGTTTTGATAAACAGGTCCGCCTCGTTTTCTGTAAAAAATGATTCGCTGGCTTTATTTAACAAGGTTTCATATTCGCGTTGCGCATCCGTAAGTTTGCGAATAGCCTGTGTTCGCAGTGTTTTATTCGTTAATAAATTCTGATGGGCATTTAATTCATTTTTTATTGCCATATAATTGTTTAAATAGGGGGCCAATATCAATAAATACATGATGTAGGTCGACACTAAACCAATCGTGATCCCAATGAGATATTTGTACCGTTTTGGGATTTGATTAATCTGGTGCAACAATTGTTCTTTAATGTGTATCATTGGGGTTCCTGTCGCTGGGTTGTAATCGTAAATTCGACAATAGCATGCGTATCATTGTTTTCAACTTTGTTTAATTTTGCCGTATCCAAAAACGGGGAGGTTTTTAGATTTTGTAGCAATTTAAATACCGCATCGGATCGCAGCGCTTCACCCTGGATGATGATGACCCCTTTTTCATTCATTTGAAAGGATTGAATGCGGGTGTCGTCGGGAATCAATGTGGATAAATTGGCATAAAAAAGCTCGGCGTTAAAGGGATGGCCATCGGCAATTAATTTTCGTCTAGCGAGTATAAGTTTTTTCATTAGATTAATACTGATATCTATGTTTCGGACAACTTCAAATTCTTTGTTGGTTGTAATCAGTTCATGTTTGACCAGTTGAATCTCTTCGGTTAATCCCTTAGATTGGTGGTGAAAAATGAAAAAAATACTGAGCATCATGATTGTTGCAATGCTCAATGATATCAAAAGATAGTGCAATAGCACTTTGTAATACGGGGTGCCGTAGGCGGAGTCAACAATTAACAAATCCGCTTCCGTCATTTTTCCAACACCGATAGCCGGCAGTACTTTTTTGATGAGCTGTTCATCGCTGTTGTTCAGGACACAATCGGCTAACAATGAGGATTCGTTTAACAGAGCCCCACCACTTCGGTGGATGAAGGGTTCAATAGCCGTTCGGTGTGGTTCATCGAACAGCGGGGCATAAAAATAAATCGGACAGGCGTTCGTGTCTGCATGAAGCAATTGAATGACCGAATCAATCGGTTCAGTGGGCGTGTCTGTATCCATGTGGTTACTCAGAGGGGTTGGGTCATAATGAATGGTTTTCAGAGAACGATCTGTCCAGACAATGTAACTGGTTTGTTGGGGTTCAGCGCAGATGATTAGTTTGTCTTCGTCATCATCATAGTGCGACAACTGGTGAACCAGCCCGGCGGTGTGGGTGCTAATGCCAAATAACGACAACTGCGCGTGTTTCATAATGGCTTCCCAACGGGTAAACGTATCCTGTTTGCACGCCAGTACAATGACTCGGTAGTGGGGCTCTTGGTGAACCTCAACAGTATCCAGTATTTTCCAGTTTTTGTATAATTCATGTCCGGAAAACAGCGTATAGCTGGATAGCTGTTTATGAATGTATTCATTAATGCCTTGGGCATTGGTTTTTGGAACCGTCATAATTCGCATGATAATCGTCGGCGAGTCACTAATTAAGACTACTTTTTTTGTTTTAAACGGATGGTCTGAGTAAATTTTCTTGAGTCTGTTGCCAAATTCAGTGTCATTCACAAGCTGATTGTCTTCAAACCAAGATTCTGGCAGTGGCTCTTGAATAACGGTATGAATGAGATAGTTTGAGTTTTTTTTATGCAGTTCAATCATGAATAGAGTCTGGTTGCTCAGCATGATGCAAAGTTTTGGGTCTACTGTCTTTTTTTCAAAGTAGATGTTATTTTTTAAAAACAACCGTATAGTATGCATAAACGTCATTCCAATTCCTCCCAGCTGTCTACACGCAGTGCAAATTGATTGGGGCTTGTTTCTTTGACAATGGCAATAACGGCTTCGATCTCTCGAGAGACGCCGTTGGCGATGCCGATTGCTCGAATGGTAACCTGTGGCGGCGTGTTGATGATGGAGGCGGAATAATACTGGTTGTCGCCAAAGGGCTCATGGTTAAATCCCGTATCCCATGTGTCATTTACGGTTAGCTGATACATGGATTCGGCGATGGCCGTTTCAGCAACAAATCCGGCCTGCCGGGCCCACGCATCCTGAGATGCGAGTTGAATTTCAGAGCTTAATAGCACCATCATGCCGGTTAATAAGATGCTGAATAGTGCAATGGCAAATGTGGTCATAACCAGAACGGATCCTTGATCATTGCGCATACTCAATCTCCATAAAATGAATGGGGGGCTGGTTCAAATCATCGGGGTTGTTGGTAATCGCAACATCCCCGTTTAGTTGAATGTCGTGCTCAGCAATAAGGGTGCCGTTTAGGAGGAGTGTGCTCTTTTCGCTAAAAAAGTTGTTCCCAGAATACACTAGCCCAGTCAGTGAGGTTGATGTGCCACCCGACGTTAAAGATAAATCATGACCACTGGTTAAAATGGGTGTTAATGCCGATGTGCTGATTGATAAGACTTGGGTTTGATTCAAGACCAGGGTATTGCCCGCAACGATGCCCCCATTGGCCAATAAATACCGCGAATCAATATCAATCATTCGACCGGCAACATAGGTGAACTGATACAAGTCATTGCCCTGGCCAATCACGTCTTTGGTTGTCATAAGAATATCGCGGCCCGCAACGATAACCCCAGTTGTGGTAAAATCGTCCCCGATCGTACTGGTATGAAGCAAATCATTCCCGGCGACCAATGCCGGGTTGGATCCCGATGCCGTAACAATCACATTGTGTCCGTTAATAATTATACTTCCTTCGGCTACCACTGTGCCTTCAATGACAACATTTTTCTCAATATTGGCCGTTCCGCTCTCAATATAATAAAACCCACTGTAAGTTTGATTTTGCGCAAAGGTATGGTCGCCGATGATAACGGTGTCCGCCATGGCTTTGTATGCAGATAAGTCAGTGTAGAGTGCCAATATAGTGTCAATGTCCACGGTTGGTAGGGGAACGGGAAGGATGGTGGTGCTGTCGGTTTCGTCTCCCACAATGGTAATGCTGTTTCCGATGGCTTTTTGAATGGTATTGTTGGCATGGATATTTCCGTGTATGGTGCCGGACCCATCTAAGTCAAGGTTGTTTCCGGAAGAAATGCCATAATATAGGGTTGAAATAAAGTCTTTCGGGAAGGTTACTTGCGTTTGCATGGTTTGGTTGTTAATGCTTAAGGTGATGCGAATTGCTTTTAATTTTGATGGAATCATTGTGGGGGTTCCATCGGCGGCTAATCCTTCAAATAGTAGGCTATCAATGGCCCCAGTTAAGGGCTGGTTTTCGCCGTTTAATTCTTGACTTAACACCCGGTTAGTGCCCTGGTCAGAGACTAGAAATCCGGTGGTATTCCCATTGCTTTTGACAAAATATAGTGCGGTGCTTGAAAGACTGTTGATTCGATCCGCTTGTTTTAATTCTTTTTCCATAATTGATAAGGCCAGTCGTGATTCCTGGGTGCTATCAACGGATTGTTGTGTGGCCGTCCAATTTTGGTTCATCGTATGAAAATACGGCACCGATGCGGCGGTGATAATGCTGGTGATGGCGAGTGCGAGCATCAGTTCAATAATCGTAAATCCATGCGGTCGGTTCATGCTATAGCCCTTTGTAAAACACGATGCTTCGCTTGTGGGTAAAACTGGGTTCATCGCTGTCGAGACTTCCGTTGTTGTCTAAATCTTTCCAAACCGTAATAGCGATGGTTTTGATTTCGGGGGTATTGGTATCGGCGATGGTGTGCTTGAACTGTGAAAATGGGGCTTCAAACGGCATGGCCAATTGGGTGAAATTTTGGTTAAAGTCCGTCGCAGTTTTTCGGCTTTGCCAAACAATGGCGTCCATGACCTGAGCCCCCAATTGGCTGCTAACCGTAATCGCATGGGCGGTATGATAGACTCGATTCATGCTAGGGACTAAATTAAGTATTAAGATGAGCATTGGCAGCATAATGGCCATAGACACAACAAGTTCGATCAAACTAAATCCTTTATTCATGATTATTGTTTTGATATCAGGCAGTGCCCAGTTCGTCCATTAATATCAATGCGCCAAGCCTGTCCAGCTTGACTTACTTGTACCCAAGTACTGGTTCCGTTGCTTAATGCGCCACTGCTGGTAAAGGAATGGGTTAAATCACCGCTAATCGTTAAGCCATTATTCAGGGTTCGTATGGTACTCATGGCGGTGTCTGGGTTGAGGCTAGGACTGTGAATGGTGTAGGTGTTGGAGGCGCGGTCAATGGTGAGTTGATGCACTGTTTTTGCATTGGTTGCAAGTTGACGGGTCAACAGCAAGTCCGTTTTGAGTTGACGGACTGCTGTTTCCACGCGTTTGTTGGCCAGTAAATCCGAATTGAATCGTGGAAAGAGTAAGGTAGCCATAATTGCGATGATGGCTGCAACAATACCCAGTTCAATTAGGCTAAAGCCACGGTTAAATGGATTAATGTGTGTGCGCATCGACCCGATTGTTGGCATCATTATCGGCGTATCCGGTTCCTAATGGGCAATCGGGGGCCCCATCTGGAAAGTACGTGGTGTCTGCCAATAAGGCGCTTAGGGCGCCATGATCACCAGTTTGTATGGCTTTCGTTTCCCATTGGGCATTAATATTTGCAATGTTTGCTGAGCAGGCTTTTATTTTTGCGTCTTTTGATGTTTGCACAAAGCGTGGGATAGCAACGGCGGCTAAAATCCCAATAATCACGACAACAATCATAATTTCGATTAATGTAAATCCTTTGTTTTGTTTCATAATACGCTCCTTTTTTTTAATTTGATTATTTTTCTAAATGACCATTAAATTAAATACTAAGCTTGTTATTCCCGGTTTTTAGTTTTGTTAAACACGGTGGTTTAAACGCCCTGTTTATTGCACATGACCCATCATGTCAAACATGGGCAAATAGATAGCCAACGCAATAAATCCAACAATAACAGCAACACCTAGGGTCAAGGTTGGCTCAATAATGATAAGGGCCTTTTTGGCTACAGCGTCAACGTCGTGCTCAAGTGCTGTTGCGCATTTTTCCAACAGTTCGCCAACATTGCCCCCTTCTTCGCCCACGTTGATCATTTGTATAATCATTGGTGAAAATAGTTGGCTTTCTTTCATGGTTTGTGTGATGCTTTCTCCGGATTCTATTTTTTCTTTAATTTGGTTGGTTTTTTTTGAGATTTCTGAATCGGACACAATGTGTTCGGTGATGCTCAGCGCGTCTGAAATTAAGACATGGCATACCAGTAATGATGAAAAGGTACGGATAAATTTGCAAATGGATGCCTTGCGGCTAACCTCCCCCAATAACGGAATAGCCATTATCAGTTTATGCTGGACGTTTTTTCGTAATACTTGGCTTTTGGGATGCATCAGCCCCAAGGTAATTGCGCTGATTCCCATCAACAAGAGTAACCATTGTGTGCGTACAAAGTGACTGATTGCGATTAACAGTTGTGTGGGCAATGGGAGGGATGCGCCCAGTTGTGTATAGACTTTGGCAAAAACTGGGATGATAAAAATAATTAAGCAACTGATAATAATGCCGCAAAAACTACAAATAACAATGGGGTAGGTGAATACTTGTTTTAATTTTTTTCGTTGTTCATTTTCTTTTTCCAGATGTGTTGCGACGCGACGCAGTACAGTGGGAAGCCCCATGCCTTGTTCTCCGGCGTGCATCATGCTAACAAAAAATTGATTGAGTGTGTCCACGTGGGTGTTGCAGGCTTCAGAAAATGGAACTCCCGATTCAACCTGAGTAATGATGTCCTGAATCAAGTGTTTGAGTTTGGCGTTTGTTTCTTGATCATGCAACGTATGCAACGCCTTGGTGAGCGTCAGCCCTTCTTCAATCATAAATGCGAGTTGCTGAGTCATGCCAACCACATCTGCCGGTGAGATTTTGGAGTCTAATAATCCAGACCAATTACGGATTTTATTTCTTGAGTATGGCATACTCCACTCCTTATTTTTTCATGGCCACAGTCTTCAAACGTCATCATGTTGTCTTCGATCATTACGGCTTTTATTTCCGATGCGCTGGCATTTTTTAAAATTAATTGACGAATTTTTTCGTTGATTTCCAATAATTCGTATACAACAGTACGGCCCCGTTGTCCGCTGTTTTGGCATTTGTCACATCCGTTGCCTTGGCAATCAACACAGACTTTTCGAGCCAATCGTTGGGCAATAACCCCCACCACGGTGGAGGCAATTAGAAACGGTTCGACTCCCATATCGTTGAGCCGTGTGACTGCGGATGCGGCATCGTTGGTATGCAAGGTGCTTAAGACCATGTGACCAGTTAAGGCGGCTTGAATGCCAATTTCAGCGGTTTCGTAATCACGAATTTCACCCACCATAATGACATTGGGATCTTGTCGTAAAAATGACCGCAATGCTTGGGCAAATGTTAGCCCAATTTTGCTGTTAATTTGTGTTTGGTTGATGCCAGATAATCGGTATTCAACAGGGTCTTCGGCCGTGACGATATTGTGATTGTTTCGATCCAAACAATTGAGCAGCGAGTACAGGGATGTGGTTTTTCCGCTACCTGTGGGTCCGGTAACCAGCAACATGCCGTAGGGAATGTGAACCAGCTCATTTAAACGATTGGCATGGGTGGTAGAAAACCCTAAATCGGTGAGGCCTAGACTCATGCGAGATTTATCTAAAATTCGCAACACAATTTTTTCGCCTTTGACCGTGGGCACACAGGATACGCGAATATCGTAGTGTTCGCCTTTAAATGGATGGGCGTAATGCCCATCTTGGGGGCGGCGTTTTTCCGTAATGTCTAAATCGGCAATAATTTTTGTTCGCGATATTAATGTTGGTTCAACGTGTTTGGGTATTGTTAATAGTGTTTGTAAGATACCGTCAACACGGTATCGAATTCGCATTTCAGGCTCTTGGGGTTCTATGTGGATGTCGGATGCGTTTTTGACAATGGCACTTTCAATAATATTATTTAATAGTTTAATAATGGGTTGGTCTGTTGAAATAGTCCGGGTTTCTGTGATTTCTTGAGATTGAGATAGCGCGTGGGTTTCCTTTTTTTCTTTGATGCGCATGTCGGCTAAGATTTGTTTGGTGCTTTTTTCAACGCTGAACAAGGCATCGATTAATTCTTGAATATGGAACTCGGTGAACAAGCATTGTTTGACTTCAAACCCCGTGATTAGGTGTATTTCACTGAGTACGGAAAGATTGTTTTTGTTTTCACAGCAGGCAACTTCTAAACGGTCGTTATCCAATTTTATGGGTAAGACGGTATGTTTTCGAATAAATTCTTCGGGCAAAAGCCGCACAATTTGTGGCGATATGTCGGAGGGCTTTAGTGTGTTGGGGTTCATAATCGGTTGTGTTTTTGGTTTACGGCGATTGCTATAGTTTTTTGTATGGTGGTCAGGACGTCGGTGAGGTCAAATGGTTTTACAATATAGTGTGCTACATTTATGTGAATGGCAAGTTCAAGTGCATCCAGGGAGTCGTCCGATGATAGAATAATAATGGGGGATTGAGCAAATTGTTTAGCCAGTTTTTCTAAGTCATTGTGCCCCGTATTTTCTAAAGTTTGTGGATCAATTAAAAATAGGTATGCTGTATCGTGACATAATTGTTGGCTGGGTTCCATGTAGCTTGTGAATGTGTCAACGTGATACCCACGCCGTTTTAGACTGCTGGATAAAATTAGGGTGCTTTCGGTATCAGTATCAATTAATACAATGTGCATGGGAAGCTTTAAACATACGACTCAATTGGCTTTTCATATACACAGGTAATGCCCCGTTGTGCACCCCCCTAAACATTGAGCCACTCGTTAAACCGATGGAATGGTCCAGCCCAGTTTTTTTTCAATTGCAATAATAATATCTCGGGCGATATCTTTGCCCGTTGCGTCCTCAATACCCTCCAACCCTGGGGAAGAGTTCACTTCCAGCAGTAACGGGCCTTTGTTGGATCGGATCAAGTCCACCCCGGCCACATCCAAGCCGAGGACTTTGGTGGTTTTAATGGCCATGCGGCGCTCTTCGGGGGTGATTTTTATGCTCTTTGTTGAGGCCCCTTTATGAACATTGGCTCTGAATTCGCCGGGCTGGGCTTCTCGCATAATACTGGCCACCACTTTGCCATTGACAACAAAGCATCGGATATCTTTGCTTTCTGCTTCTTTAATAAACTCTTGAACCAATAAGTTGGCTTTGAGGGATTTGAAGGCGTTGATGACACTTTCCGCTGCTTTTTTGGTTTCCGCTAATACCACACCGGTGCCCTGAGTGCCTTCCAGAAGTTTGATGATTAACGGGGCACTGCCCACCATGTCAATGAGGTTGTCCGTATCAATCGGGGAGTGGGCAAACCCGGTGGTTGGAATTTCAAGACCATTTTTGAGTAATAATTGCAAGCTAAACAACTTATCTCTGGATTGTGTAATGGCCTGGGATGAATTTAATGTGTATACGCCCATGCTTTCAAAATGCCGGGTTAATGCGGCCCCATAAAAGGTAATGCTCGGGCGTATTCGGGGAATAACGGCATCCAAGCCAGTAATGCAGTTGCCCCCTCGGTTGTGGACCTCTGGGTTTTCGGCATCCAATTTCATAAAGCATTGTTTGATATTGAGAAATTGCATGTCATGCCCGCGTTCCTCACCAGCGGCCATAATGCGCTCGTTCGAATACAAATTGGGGTTGCTGGCCAGAACTCCGATTTTTAATCCGAGGGGTGATTTTTTGGATTTAACATACAGGTTTTGAATGGTTTCTGGTGCAATGTCGCCATTGATGCAGGGTTGTGATGGGTCAATGATAAATCGGTCTTTCATTCCTTCACGCCCCAAGAGCATGCGGTATCCCATCGCATCGCGGTTGGTGAGTGTCAGTTCAATATCCCAGTGCGCATCGCCCAATGCCACAACGGTTTTGATCACATACCGCTTTTCGCTGATCCCGGAGGAGCTTTTCACAACCCGTCGGTCCACAACTTCGGCATCGCATCGAACAATTGTCCGGCGATCATTCGTCAACGGATGGACTTCAAAGTTGACCCACAAAGCATTGTCTTTGCGGTAGGTTTGAATGTTATACGCATGAATTGCGGATGTTTTGGCCCCAGAATCAATGCGGGCTTTAATGGCCGGAATTCCGAGTTCAGACAATGAAAACCATTCGTCGCAGCCAATCACGTGTTTAGTATTTGGGTTCATGTAATTTCGTGGATTAAGTATAGCACGGGTAAAATCGGTTGAATAGCTTATGGGGTTGGTTGATGGGTTGATTTTATTTTTACTAAATACAAGAGCCCAAGACTATAGCCCAATGTGCCAATGAGATAGGGAACCACGGGCTTTGTAATGACCATGCCAAGATAAAAGATTGTCATAATGCTGATTAAACCAATCATGAACTGGTGAAAAAATCGCTGGCTTGGAAATGTAGACACAAATAAGGGGGTGCTGAAAATTAACCCCAATCCGACGGCCTTTATAATGTCGGAATCGTGAATTGCTCCGCCACTTACCGTGTACATAAAACTGCCGTATAGACGAAAACCGAACCACAGCAGATACGCTGAGATACATCGAAGAACCCACCGAATCAGTGTTTCACGGAATGAGGATTTCACAGATTCAATTATGACTGATTCACGATAAATTGTAAAGAGGGCAGTTTTAGGGCTTGCGTTTATTTTTTTGTCTTATTCTTACCGTATTTATTCTCAAAAAACTTTGCCAAGTTATTATTGTTCGGAAGGGGTCTTGTATGCTCGCCTAGTGTAATCAATCTTTGTTTTTCTATTGTATTGCCCAAAATCGTGCAAAATTGCGCTGAAGCATCATCCAATTCCCTTATTGTAGCTGTATTTTTTTTAGGAAAGCGTTGGATTTCCGCCATAGCTCGAATTAATTCTTCCTCGTATAATGAGAACTGTTCTGATTCTGGGGTTATATGTCCAAAAACATTGTGAAAGATGGCGAGTACAACACTCAATTGATTACGACTTATGCCAGACTCTTTTACAAGGCTAAAGTCAACGATGTCGCGAATACGATCATCTGATAATCTGGATAACTGTTTTATTATGTCTAAAGGCATTTGAGAAACGAGTTCTTTGATGGTATCGATACAATTAATCCAATCTTCAGGTAATTCAAAAATACCGTTATCGTCAAGTTTAATATCAGTAGCGATGACATGGCGTTGCAAATTTTCCAATTGTGTACGTACTTTTTTTGATTTAAACAAAACGTCTAATTCATTTTTTTCAGGTTTGCCTGGCAGGTCTGGCAGCAGGTCATGCACTTTTTCGGACAATTGGTGGGGATTGTGAGGTTGTTTGTGAGGTTGTTTAGTAAGCATAATTTTATCAATAATTTCTTGATGTAGTCCATGTGGATAGTTGGCATAGCCAAAAATTTCATAAAAGTAATGGAGTTTAGCGCGTAATTTATCAGGGTTTACATGAGAATCTTGATTGCAGATATAATCAACCAGTTCATCAATAAAATGGTTCAGCGATACTGTGGATATCGTGGATACCTGTTTTTTACTCATTGTTTCAAGGTGTGTTCCGATCTCAGTCAAGGGATCTTGGCAATCATGAAACACTTCATTTGGGTAATCAGAAGAGTCTTCATCTATGCAATCATAAAACTGCTGTTCAAATTGATCCTCAATGCTTGTGTATAAGTCTGATACTACACGTATAGCTTGCTTATAGTTGCTATGAGTTGACGAACTACTTGTTTCTTGTTGTGAAGCTTTTGTCTTTTGTTTGCTTTGTTCATACATGTTTTTCGATTCTTTGGCAGTGTTGTATTGACTATTCAAAAGACTCACTATTTTGTCAGCTGATACTGTTCTTTTGCCAAATTTATGACTATTGTCTAAAATCCAATGAATTAGGGCCTCATTGATGTAGGCATTGACTTGGGCTGCATCAGGGCATTCGTCACGGTATGCAGTGTAATCAGGCATGATATAGTCGACGACAGTTGTATGGATTGTATCGTTACTTTGTTGTGACATTCCGTCGGTAGACAGTGTATTTATTCTCGATACAATACGTGTTCTTGGCGAAACTGGTGGTGTTCCATGTAGTTTATTTGTCATTATTTTCTCCCATCATAGTGTTGGTGCTTTGGCTTTTGGTACTAGCGTCTCACTGCAGTTTAAAAATTTTATTTTGGCATATAAATAGCCAGATGTCGACTAGCTAGCTCGAAAGCCAAATTCTTTTTGTTGGGATTGCGTATCGCGTTCAAACAAATGCCACACGGCGTCGTAGAGGTGTTTGATGTCATGGTATACGCTGGTCTTGAATTGGTCATTTTCCAGCAATTGGGTTTCGATTGTATGCAGTTTTAGCATGATTTCGGTGTGGTTTGAGATTAATTTTCGCAAGTGGGTAAAGGCGCGTACAATTTGGATGCTCATTTGATTGGCTCGTTCGCTGTTCAGCACATTCGCAATCATCAATACGCCATGTTCGGTAAAGGCACGCGGGGCATGCCGAGATTTTGTGGATATATTTGCGGCCGCATGTTGCGCCTGCACGGCTTCAATGTCGCTGGCGGTGAGCTCAAACATAAAGTCATGGGGGAATTTAGTCCGATTGCGACGCACTTGTTCACTCAGTCGTTTGTTGGTGACGCCGTACAAGTTAGCCAGATCGCGATCCAGCATGATTTTCTGATCTCGGACCACGTAAATTAACGACTCAATACACTGGGGACTGATTGGTGAACTAGGGGATTGGCTGGCTGGACTCATGGTATTTATCATACCATTGCATGGGGGTGATGCCTACCGATTCAGTGGGTCGTTTGGACCCTGATTGTGACTTTAAAAAATCGAATTAAACTGAACGCTAGTCAATGATTCTAGCGATGGGCTATACTAACGATGACTGTCAATACCTGGGTCTCGATGTGGATGCGTAGATGCCGGTGAAGAATCGTCTAGAAAAAAATACAACATGGATCAATCGGTGAATGAATGCCAACCCAAACAGCCCTAGATATTCGAGACGGCCACAGTGCCGACCTTGAATTTTTATATCACTTGGAACATCAGGCATTTGCGCCCACCTTCAGAAGTTCCAAGGCTAGTTTAAAGCACAGTGTGCTGAGTTTAAAGCAACGGGTTCGCATTGCGTATCAACCCGGGTCGGATACCTGTATGGGGGCCCTGGTGCAAATTGTGTATAAAAACACGATTCGAATTTATTCGGTTGCCGTACTGCCGCCCCATCAAACGCTGGGGGTGGGTCGGGCGTTGCTTCAGGATACATTGGCGTATGCTAAAGCGAATCATTATCCCCGGGTAATTCTTGAAGCCGATGCGGCAAACGAGCGGTTAATCCGCTGGTATGCGTCGTTTGGGTTTTCGGTTTTAAAAACGGTGCCCCATTACTATGGCCCGGAGTTGCCGGCGGTGCGCATGGTGTGGGTTCATGGGCAGTTTCAGTATCAGGATCGGATGGTTATTATTACGGATACGTGTCAAAAAGCGTTGACGGCGGTATCGCCCATTGCAGTGTATTCAACCAATGATTACTTCTTAAACCCCCAGTTTATTAATTCCAATGTCTATCATGTCATTAATTTAAGCGCTACGTACAAGACGCATTCGATGGGGTATTATGTTTCGCTGTTGGCATCGGCTCGGGGCCATCGGGTGATGCCATCGGCCGTGACCATTAAAGACTATGCCAATCGGAATGTTCAAGCTGCATTATTATTTGAAATTCATGCGTTGCTGGATACCTGTGTGGGGCATGCGGATCCGGAGCCGTGTGGGATAACGATTTTATTTGGATTGGCGACCGACAAGCGGTTTGCAAAGTTGGCCCGTCATTTGTTTGCCTTATTTGAGTGGCCCTTGATGTCGATTGAATTGGTGTACGATGGGGAGTGGACGTTAAAAAAACTCAAGTGTCTTTCGGTCCAGCATGCCATGCGCGCATGGCCCGATGTTTTTGCTGCGGGGCTGAAGACGTATGTCAACAGAAGAAATTATCAGCGCGTACAGCTCAAAAAGTACAAATACGATCTGGCTATTTTAATCAACCCCGATGATGAAACGCCGCCATCGTGCCAAGCGGCTCTGAATCAGTTTAAGACGGTGGGGGAGCGGATGGGGTTTTATGTGGAGTTTATCACCAAGCGGGATCGGCGTCGGCTCTGTGAGTTTGATGCGTTGTTTATTCGGGAAACCACCGCCTTGGATCACCATACGTATGCCATGTCGCGCCAAGCGTATACGGAGGGATTGGTGGTGGTGGATGATCCGTGGTCGATTTTATTGTGCTCCAACAAGGTTTATTTGCATGAGCGTTTAACCAAATTGGGACTTCGATTGCCCAAAACCTGGATTTTATCCAAATCAGATTATAGGCAATCGGGTGTTCAATGGACCACGACTCCGATGGTTCTAAAGTTGCCAGAATCGTCGTTTTCAAAGGGGGTGTTTTTGGTGCACACGCGCGATGAGTGTGACTCCATTCTTCAGTCTTTGTTTAAACACAGTGATTTGGTTATTGCGCAAGAGTTTTTGCCCACGCCCTACGATTGGCGCATTGGCATTATTAACAATCAACCCATATTTGCCTGCAAATATTACATGGCAGCGGGCCATTGGCAAATTTACAATTGGCAGGGGGATGATGTGTCGGGCAATCATGAAACGGTGCCGGTGGATGCGGTGCCCAAACACATCATTCGAACGGCGGTCCAAGCCTCGCATGCAATTGGCAACGGGTTGTATGGGGTTGATTTAAAAGCTGTAGATAGGGATGTTTATGTGATTGAGATCAATGACAATCCCAATATCGATGCGGGTATTGAAGACGATTCTACCGGCGATGGGGTATATCAACAGGTCTTGGCGTTTATGTTGGAACAGGTTGAGAACAGCCAATCCATCAATCGGTATGTGTCACGATAACCGGGTTATGTCCCACACACAGTAAAGTACCCATCAATTGGGGCCATAGACTGGGCGTGTTGAACAAACGTGGGGATTGGGGTGTGCGGGGTGCTTAATTGGGCGTTTAGGGCGTGCAAAAACGCCCAATTATCGTGTTGAACCGCTTGATTAATTGCGGCTTCAACCCAATGGTTTCGGGGGTGTTCGGCCGGGGGTTGATCCGCCAATTGGTGTGTCATGCGGCTGTATTCACTTTGATATTGGGCTAAGCCCGTTTGCAGCCAGGCCGTTTGGGTGTGTGTTGGGATCGCCGCGGATAAGGTATGCCCCAATTGGGTCAAGTTCCACTCCCCAATCCGGTATTGTTGGTCATACGCATAGCGACCATACCGATCAATGCTGCTAAACACGGGTCCGGGGTAGTCCGTATCAATAAAGGCACAAGGGCCAAAGTCAATTGTTTCGCCGGATAGGCTCATGTTGTCCGTATTCATGACGCCGTGGACGAAGCCGGCGGCCATCCATTGGGCAATTAAGGCCCCTTGTTGGGTACACACACGGCTAAAAAAATCGACAATAGGGGTGTCCGATTCGGCACAGTCTGGGGCTAGGTGGTGGATTGCGCCATGGACAATCCCGTCAAACGCCGCCGGCCAATGGGCCGCCCAATACTCAAACGATCCCACACGAATGTGGCTACGGGCCACTCGGACCACAATGCCCCCGGGCTGTTTGGTGTCTCGGTACACGGGCTCCCCCGTTCGGATTACGGCCAAGGTTCGGGTGGTTGGAATTGTTCGGGCATGCATCGCTTCGCTGATGATGTATTCGCGCAATGCTGCACCCAAGGGGCAACGGCCGTCCCCTTGGCGAGAATACTGGGTTTGCCCAGCGCCCTTGAGTTGAATGTCCAGCCAATGCCCATCGGGGTGCTGGACTTGCCCCAATAGAACCGCGCGGCCATCGCCCAATTGGGGGACCCAATGCCCAAATTGATGCCCGGCATAGCCCAAAGCAATGGGGGTGGCCCCCTCGGGGACCGTATTGCCACTGAGTATATCGGGCCGCTGTTCCCAGTGACCAAGCCCCAGTTGCTGGGCTAAGTCGGAGTTAAACAGCACAACCTCGGGGTTTTTTACCGGTGTGGGTGCAATGCGTTGAAAGGCGTCGGGGGGTAGGTAGTCGCAGTATACATTTCGCATGGTTATTAGTGTATCAGGTTTTGGGTTTCATTCATGGGTTAATTCGGGTATGATACGAGTCATGATCCGATTATTTGTGGCTATTCTATTGGCCGTTAGTGGGTGTGTTGTGGCTGCTGCCAGTGCGGTTTCAGATCTAGATTTAAACCGATATCAGGGCACGTGGTATGAAGTGGCACGGATGCCCAATCGGTTTCAAAAGGCCTGTGTTCAGGCGGCGATGGCACGGTATGAGCGTTTGGATTCGGGGCGGTTATCGGTGGAAAATCAGTGCGAGATGGCGAACGGCAAGCGCAAAGTGGCTCGGGGTATTGCCCGGCAACCGGATCCCAATCAACCGGGAAAATTAGAAGTTAGTTTTTTTCGTATTTTGGGGATTCGCCCCATATGGGGTGCGTATTGGGTGTTGGCGATAGATGCGGATTATACGGTGGCGGTAGTGGGGGATGCCAAGCAAAAGTATGCGTGGGTGCTCTCGCGGACACCCACCGTGTCTGAGGATCGCATGCAAGATGCAATGGCCGTGCTAAACCGCAATGGGTATGATACCCGTGGGGTTATTCAGCTCGATAATCCAATTAACCCTCGCCAGTAAAGCTGTAATCTTTATAATGACAACACGGGAAATAAACCGGGTTTCAATTTGTCTAACAATAGTGCATCTGCACTATCCGGTTTCTTAACATCAACAATAATTCTAAATGTTGTATTAGTTATATCGTCTTTCTCTGATCGTTGTATTAGTTCTTTTACAACGGCTTTAATGTTTTGAATCCCATCTTCTGATTTATGTATCTTGTTTTCATTGTAGATTGGCACTCTGGTTTCTGGGTGTTGCTTATAGTGATATTCAAAAATATCAAGCCGCTTTTGTGTTTCATTAACATCTGTGATGTAAAAAAATGAGTTGAGTATGTTGAAGTGTTCATCTGTTATATAATCATGATACTCTGCATACATAATAGCGTCTGGGTTTTGAGTAATAGCTGCTAAGATTATTTGTCGATTCGCTCGCAAGTTCCTACTCGCTTTCACCAACGCATTCCCATCATTAATTACAGCTTCCATCACAACATCTTCATCTGCTTGTAATTTCTCACTTGCAAACAGCAATGCACCCCCATCCTGCTTCACCGCTTCCATCACCACCTCACGATCAGCCCTCAATTCCAAACTCGCATACTCCAACGCATACCCATTATTCTTCACCGCTGCCATCCCCACCTCACGATCAGCCCTCAATTTCAAACTCGCATACTTCAAATTAAAATTCTGCGTCACCGCTTCCATCCCCGCTTTGGTATGCCCAGGAAACATCTCTTTAATCTTAATATTTTTTATTCCACTACTTGGCCCTACAGGTGATATCATAACTTCGCCCCTCTATATTTTTAAATAATAAATGTAAATACGATATTTATTTTAACAACTATTAACAAAAATGTCAATAGTTTAATAGCAAAAAAACCAATTTTATAAAATAATATCGTTTTAATTCCTAAAAAGCTTCATTACATAAACTCAGGGTTTACTGTTACTACTGCTGCTTTATCCTTCACTATATTCCCAGCAATTCTGTTAGGTTTTGGGTTTCATTCATGGGTTAATTCGGGTATGATACCCGTGGGGTTATTGAGTATTACTTTCTAACAGAAACACAGTAAGGATGTAGTTTTCGAATGACTGGTACGGAATCCAAAAATCGGGGTGTTCCTTGGCGATGGCTTCAATTTTACTTTGAGTCTCACGATTGTTGGTGTGTTTACAAAATTCATAAGCCATGGTTCGCATGAAAACATTTTTGTCTTCATTTTCTTGGGTTTTTTTAAGTCGGTCTTGTGCAGTTTTGATGGCTTTAAGACTCTTGATTGAAGCGGGACAGGTTCCATGCATTTTAGCGGTGGTTGCTGTCGTTCGGTAAAGGAGTGTGCGAGAAGCTGGTATCTTAAACATGATACAACTGATGCGTTCGCATGGCGTCTAGGAGTGGCAATAGGGGTAGGCCTTGAATGGCGTCGCTGGTTCCATCGACTGTAGAAAACAAATGGACCCCCAAGGATTCAAACTTATAACCGCCGCAGCTAAAATAGGGTTCATCGTCTTGAACATAGCGGCGGATTTCAGCGTCGGTTAAGGCCCGCATATGCAGGGTGCAGGTCTGTGTGCTTTCCCACAAGGGCGTCCCCTGTCGATACAAAACCATACCATTAATCATGTGGTGGGATCGATTGGCCAATCGAGTCAGGTGTTGCGCAGCGCCGTCTGCGGTCATGGGTTTGGATAACCATTGATCATCCACCACACAGAGTTGATCTGCGGCAATCACAATGGCGTCGGGATAGTGCGCAGAGACCACCGCTCCTTTGGCATTCGCCAGGGCCAGGGCCACAGCCTCAGGGGGGTGCCCCGCCATGCGTTGTTTCAGGTCCGACTCATCCACATGTGCCGCCACTTGCGTAAACAAAAACCCCGTTTGGGCTAAAACAGCCGCTCGAGATGGGGATTCAGAGCCTAAAATTAACGGTGCGGCTAGGGTTGGCAAGGATCACTTAATCAGTTGCATGAACTCAGCACGCGTGCGTGAATCGGACCGAAATAGCCCCAGCATGCGACTGGTTACCGTTGAGCTGTTGCGTTTCTGAACCCCGCGTGTGGACATGCATTGATGCCCCGCATCGATGACAACAGCAACCCCCTTGGGCTCCAAGACAGACTGAATGGTATTGGCAATTAAAGCCGTCATGGTTTCTTGGGTTTGCAAGCGTTTGGCGTAAATGTCCACCACACGAGCCAATTTGCTAATTCCAACTACACGATTGTTGGGAATATAGGCCACGTGGGCTTGCCCAATAATTGGCACCATGTGATGCTCACAATGCGACTCCAGGTCAATATTTTTAACAATCACCATTTCGTCGTAATTTTCTACTTCTTCGAATGTTTTTCTGAGAACAGACTCGGCATCTTTGGTGTAGCCGGAGAAAAATTCAGCGTAGGCGTTCACAACGCGTTGGGGGGTTTCTAGGAGGCCCTCACGGGTGGGGTCGTCACCGGCATATCGAATTAATGTTTCAACCGCTTGCTCGGCTTCCTCACGGGAGGGCCGACAGAATTGAGTTGGTTTTTTTGATGGTTGTGTCATTGACTATACTCCATAGTTTATAATTTTCAGTTTTCATTATATAATACACTTTAGTATTAATCCAAACATAATATGAAAGCATGCAATTGATAACGACTGATGACTGCAAGCCCTTATTGGACAATTCCGATGTGGCCATTATTGACGTGCGTGAATCGGGTGAGTTTTTGGCATCGGCCATCCCCGGGGCGATTCATATGCCCCTGAGTACGATTGATCCGCAGGGTGTGGATGCGCTGGATGCGTCGAGAGTGGTTGTCTATTGTTTATCGGGTATGCGAGCGGCTCAGGCTGCGCAGGCGATTCAAGCGTCAACCAAATCGGTGTATGTGTTATCCGGTGGGATTCGAGCTTGGCAAGCCCAAGGGGGGGCGGTGCATACCCGTCGGGTGATCCGGTTTACCATTATGCAGCAAGTTCAGATGGTGGTGGGCACTGGGGTGGTATCGGGATGGGTACTGGCGCAGGTTCATCATCCGTATTGGATAGCGATGTCGGTGGGGATGGGGACGGGGTTGTTGATAGCGGGATTGTCTGGCTGGTGCGGGATGGCGAAAGTGTTGGCTAAACTGCCGTGGAATCGGGCCCGATGACTCCGGATACGGGCATGCAAGTCGTACCATTTTTTGATACTGCGACGTCGACGTTTAGTTATGTGGTTGTGGATATGGCTACTCAGCATTGTGCGGTGATTGATAGTGTCATGGATTACGATCCATACAGTGGTACTGCGCGTACCCATTCGGCGGATCAAATTATCGACTATATTCAGACCCACAACCTGGTGAATGACTGGATTATTGAAACCCATATTCATGCGGACCATGTCAGTGCGGCGTATTATTTAAAAGGAAAAATTGGGGGTAAAACGGGGATCGGGGCGCATATTGTGGATGTGCTCAAGTTTTGGGTCGGTATTTTTGAAAACCAGTCCGATACCCCCTTAACTGGGGAGCAGTTTGACGGTTTATTTGCAGATGGCGACACCTTTACGATTGGGACGGTGGGTGTTCGGGTGTTGCATACGCCGGGACATACCCCAGCGTGTTTGACGTATGTGGTTAATGACACGAATCTGTTTGTGGGGGATACTATTTTTGCGCCGTACGCTGGGACGGCTCGGTGTGATTTCCCGGGTGGAAGTGCGGCCCAGTTGTATGCGTCTATCCAGCGGTTGTATGCCTTTCCGGATGCGACTCGAATTTATCTGTGTCACGATTATCCAGAAGCGGGGGTGGATCCAATGTATCAGACTACTGTTGGAGAGCAGAAAAAAAACAATCGCATGATTCATGCAGGGGTATCCGAGGCGGAATTTGTTGAGTTTCGAGAGACTCGGGATTATGGAAAAGCGGTTCCCAAGCTTATTATTCCGGCCATTCAAACCAACGCTCGATTGGGGAGTTTTGGGGATCCATCGCCGGGCGGTATCCAGTTTATCAAAGTGCCGATTAATCAACTCAACCGAGACCAAGGGGTGTTTCGCAAAGTTACCTCTAAGTATTTTGTAACGGGTCAATTGACCCCGGCCGTGATTGACGATGCCAGTGCCCGTGGGTTTCGGTCTATCGTATGCTTTCGTCCGGATCATGAAAGCCCGGATCAGCCCGTGGCTGCGGACTTGGCGGCGTATGCCACGCAAAAAGGCTTAACGTTTATTCAATTGCCCGTTGCTTCGATGGCGGCTATTCCAGATGCCACAGTCGCAGACTTTGCCAAGCATTATGCGGAATTGCCAACCCCTATTGTGGGGTTTTGCAAATCTGGGGGGCGTGCATTGACGGTGTGGAAACAGATGAAAGAGACCCAATAGCGGAGCGATTGGGTGGCACTAATTGGCTACTTGGGTGCGTTTTTAATGGGGATAACGCTGGGGGCCATGGGGAGTGGGGGGTCTATTTTGACGGTTCCTTTATTGGTCTATGGCTTGGGGGTGGCACCGATTGTGGCAACGGGGTATTCGTTGTTGATTGTGGGTATCACGGCGCTGATTGGTGCGGTTATTCAGTATCGGCAGGTGGCGATCCGATCCGCGACGCTATTTGCGATTCCCTCCATTATAACCACCTATGCGACTCGGGCGTATCTTGTGCCCAAGATACCAGATTATGTGTGGGGGGTTCATCGGGATACGGGCATTATGGTCATTTTTTCTGTCCTGATGCTTGTCTCGGCTGTGATGATGTATCGAACAGAGTCTGAGTATTCATCTGCGAGTGTCTCGCATCCTGTGGCGCTGATTCTTGTGGAAGGGGTGGGGGTTGGGTTTATTACGGGTTTGTTGGGTGCTGGGGGCGGGTTTTTGATTGTCCCCGCTTTGGTGTTGCTAATGCGAATCCCTATGGCGATGGCGGTGGGATCATCGTTATTTATTGTTGCGTTAAAATCGTTAATTGGGTTTATGGGGGATTGGCAATCAGGCATTGTGCTCGAGATGCCTATGCTGGGCTATTTTATTGCCTGTACGGTTACTGGGATGGGGGTTTCAACGCTGTATCTTCCGGCCAAACTGCGGGTTAACCGGCAACGGGCATTTGCCATGTTTACTGCAAGTCTAGCGGCTGTGATGATGATTAAGGAGTTGATGTAAGTCTGAATTAGAGTGTTCTTCCGAAATTTGTGGGTTGTAGCTCTAGATCAGTGTATTCCGCTTGTATAAGTCTTTCCCTAAGTTCATTAAGTTTGGCAATATCGTTGCCATGGGCATTTTGCGTTTTTTTCATTTGTTTTAAAGAATATATAATAGCGGCAAAACCAGCGGTAATAGAACCGACTGCAATACTGCTAAATATCAGTAAATGAATGCGATCACTGTTTTCATCCACTTGTTTTTTGATTGCTTCTCTTTCTGCCCGAGTAATTAGTTTGTTTGCTTCTGCAACATTGATAGTTTCGTCTATGTATAACTCAATAGCGGATAATGATTGAGGCTGAATAGAGGGCTGATTGCTCTGTGATGAGAGGTGTTTTTTAATTATTTCTAATGCATCGGTATCGGATATATTAAATTCCTCTTTAAGCTTCTTCCATGCGTAGCGGTTCGCGGTTGGAGCGGATAAAACAACATCAAAATCGTTTTTTGTTAAGGGGTAACCAGATTGAATCATAAAGTCGAGCATGTAGTTACTGTTGGTTTTTATTGCCCATGTCTTCGCATCATCATGTGTATAACGAAACAGACGGCCGCCGCTACGAGTGATTCCGTTGCGATAGCTATGTATTGCAAAGTAGTTGTTTCCATCTTCCTTCTTATACATGTCTAATAGTGTCTTTATTTTTGGCGTATGATTTGGACACAGTGATTTAAAAAGATTTTCGATACTTGAGCTTTTCATTGCCAGGGGTTGACTATCTGTCAAATCTATTAATCGTATCAATGCATGTGTATAGCCAACTTCTGGAGCATATGTTGTATCATATCTTATACTAGATCCTGTGTGCGCAACATACGTGGGAACAAGAAATCTTTCTGATAGCATTAATTCCTGTATTTCTTCTAGTTCAAGACCAGTTTCTCTTTTTAAATATTCTTCAAACTCGGCTTGTGATTTTCCAGACATTTCGAGTAAGCTATGTGATTTTGATGCTAGCAATCCTTTTAATTTTGATTCGCCAGGGCTTTTTGCAGTACATGCAGTTAGCCAATCGGGTAATGGTGCACCTTCTGGGATACCCATCAGAATGGATTGAATTGTTTGATCATCATTGTTGGTTTTATTGTATGTAATATTATTACTTTGGGCATAATTTTCTAATAATTGAACAAAAGATTTTTTTACACTATCTCCACCACCAACAAAATTAAGCTTTACAAGCTCAATGTCTTTTAATCGTCGGATCGGGTTTCTTGGGGTTTGTTGTGTCACCCATTCAAGAAGCGGATTCTTAACAACCATACTATTCAAGGGGCTTGGTTTATCCCAGGGCTGTTTACCCAAGCGCTTTGCGGGTGCCAGAGGTTGTGGGTGTGTGACCTCTCTAGCGATGCTTATTCCTTGTGTTAGGGGATATCCCATTATAATACCTTCCTTTTTTTGTTTTTTTTAAAACTAACTTAATAATAATTTTAATTATACAATAATGACATAAAAAAACACCCCCCCCCTCTCTTTTTTTATTTTTTAATAAAACCAGTGGCGTAGCAGGGTTTGGGTTTCTTTTTGTGAAATAGGTGGGGAGGCAACGGGCATTTGCCATGTTTACTGCAAGTCTAGCGGCTGTGATGATGATTAAGGAGTTGATGTAAGTCTGAATTAGATGACTGGTAATAATCCGATGGGTTAGTCAAACCAGCGTTTTCGTTTAAACAGTACCAGCAACAGGCCAACGATACCCAGCATACAAAGCAGCAATAGGGGGTATGCGTAGGGCCAATTGAGTTCGGCCATATGGGTAAAGTTCATGCCATAAATTCCGGTCATAAACGTGAGTGGCAAAAAGATAGCGGACACAATGGTCAGGAGTTTTGTAATATCATTGGATCGCAGATTAATGGCCGCGAGGTGGCGTTCGCTCAAATCGATTAATTCTTCTCGGAACGATTCGGAAATATCAATAATATGTGTAATATGTTCGTGTAGATCGGTCAGGTATTTGCCTGTTTTTTCATCGATGAGTGGGGATTCGGATTTTTTAAGCAACAGGATGCTATCGCGGGTGTACCAGAAATAGCGTTTTAACATCAGAACGTGGTTTTTGAGTGTTTGAATATGTTTGAGTGTCTCGTGGGTGGGGCAGTCGTCGACTTCTTGGTTCAATGTTGAGATGCGGTGATCGATGGTTTGCAATGTTTCAAAATAGGTATCAATCACATAATCAACGAGTGCGTACAAGAGGTAGTCGGTATTTTTTTCTAGAATTTTACCTTTTTTTTGTGCCATACGGTTCTTAATGACTTGAAAGGTGTCCGTTGTTTGTTCTTGAAATGAGACAATCACATTGGATTGCAAGCACAGTGCGATATGCTCAAAGTTGAGGGTTGTGCCATCAAACCGAATGGCTTTGATAATCATAAAAATTCCTAAGCCGCCCTCTTCCAATTTGGGCAAGCTGCTGGTGGTCACTACGTCTTCTAAAATAAGGCCATGCAGATCAAACAGGGTGCCAATGGCATGAATTAATTCAGGTTGGTGCACCCCACGCACGTCTAGCCAACAGCAGTCGTTGGGGGTGCGATGCTTGGCAATATCAGACGGGGAGCTCAAGTCAAAAAATTCGGCACCATGGGTGCCATACCGCACGAGGGTATACTGAATGGGTTCGGTTTTTTCAGGCCCAATATGAATCAGATCACCGGGAGGCAGTCCTGTTTTTTTAGTCATTCGGTTTAAGTATTGTTTCATGGTTGGTGTTTAATGTGGATATCGCGTTGTGGGAATGGGATGCTAATGCTGTTGGCTTTGAATCGATCCCAAATCATGATCATAATCTCGGATTGAATGGCATATCGGCCTTGGGTTACATCATCCACAAATAGAAACAGGAGGAAATTCACGGCATTATCGCCAAACGTGCGCAGGTGTACTTCGGGTTCGGGATATTGGCTGCATTTGGGGTGTGATTTGGCGGCGTCCAAGATCAAGGCTTGGGCGTGTTTAATATCGGAGTCGTAAGCAACCCCCACGTTAATTTCGACGCGGCCTTGGGCATTGCTATAGGTCCAATTGGTTACTCGGTGGGTAATAAAGTCTTCATTGGGGACCATAATTTCTTTGCCATCAAATGTTTCAATGCGGGTATAGCGGGCGTTGATTTGTCGAATAAAGCCGTAGATTCCGCCATCCATTTCGATTAAATCATCCACTTCAAAGGCATTTTCGAACAATAAAATGATACCACTGATGAAGTTGGCGGCGATTCTTTGCAATCCAAATCCAATTCCCACGCCCAAAAATCCAAAGATAACGGTTAAAGCGGTGAGGTCGATGCCTAGTACACGCAAGCCAATAATCAGCAACAGCAGGTACAAGACAATTTCGAGTGATTTTGAAACTAGGGCTTTGGTGCTTGATTTTAGGCGTTTATTTTTCTTAATGTGTTGGTTTAACCATTGCATAATCACCGATATGCCCCAGGCCAAAATGCCGATTAAGCCAATGCCTTTCAGTAGGGTGATTGGGTTAATGGTAATGTTGCCAATGGGGATGGCGAGTGCGTTAATTTTTTTGCCAAGACTGCCCAGCATGTTGAGCTGATTTAAGGTCCAAGAGAGAATCCCGAATACAACAACCAGGGCGCTGATGATGATATTGCGGGTTCCATTCCAAACACAGTTGGCGAGAAACACAAATAAGGACAATTGCAAAGCGGCGTAGACTAGGGTTAGGTCGCTGAGCCAGATTTTGCCGACGATAGCCAGGGTAACCAGGCTAATGAGGTAGTAACCGTAGTGTAGGGTTGTGTTGATCAGCTGATTGAGCCAAACGAGTTTGGGTTTGGGGGCCTTTTTTTTGTAGCGTTTGCTGGCCCAGCTGAGTAGGAATCCACAGGTAATAGCGATTGCAATCCCGAGGATTTGAGGCCAATCGTGGGTGGCCAATGCGAGTAAATGAGTGGACGACATAGTTTAGATTGTATCGGAGTTAGGGGCTAAGTTCCAGCCATTGAAACGCAACCATCTATCAAACCCAGACTGTGAATGGGGACTATTCTATCTTTGGCGGTAACGGGCTGTTTGGGACTGGGAGGGTTATTCGGGCAGGTCTTGATTCAGAAGGCGAATAAGTGCATCATCCGATAAGTTTTTGATGAATTCTGTGAATTCCATCAACTGCATGAGTTGATCGTCATCGGATAGCGACGTGGTTTGATTGACTATATCAGCAATTGCCTTTTTCCATTCTATTGCGGCAATGTTTATGCTTTGTTTATGAATTTCGTCAGAAAACAGGTAGTTCTGCATTGCGGCATCAATGTGTTCTGAAAAACGGGTAGGTGTATCGAGTGTATTGGTGCCGACTAAAGGCCTAAGGTGTTGGTGGCTTGTGCTTTTTTGCTTAGGTATTGTAGTTACTGAGAGGGTTTTTGCAAATGCTAATAAACGAGGGGCTGTCATATGAATTCGACTATCATAGCGTAAAATCGGTAAAGTCGGCAACATCACCTTGTAGTGTGGGGTTCAATCAAGTTAATCCTAATAACATCAAGTGAATCAAGGTCAATTGGTGGGATTCAATCAAGTTAATCCTAATAACATCAAGTCAATCAAGGTTCAGTCACTGTGTAAACAACTGCAAAAACAGATAAAACGGTGGCAATTCTTTCAAGCCGTATCCTTGCAAATTTTTAGAAGCAATCAAAAAGATTTAAGTGTTTAAGTATTTAAAAGCGGATCCCATACGATTACACGCTTGTTTGCTTAATCCGTAATCAGAAGCAACCGTTTGCCAGTTCTGAACAGCATGTGAAACCGCTGTAATAATAGTTTCAGCTTGTTCTTTGGATAGTCTAAAATCCTTCGCAACAGATTTTGCAATCTCAATATCCGCTTCCGTATTATCAAAATCAATCGCTGTTGTTAAAACACGAGGCCTGATTTCAACCGGTGTGGGGTTCATGTCATAGGCAGGCGATAACCTCCAGCCTCTGTGTCTTTCATAAATAAAGCCATGATTTCTTAAATGGTCGTCTGTATTTGCAATCATAATATTGAATACAATCCGACGCCAAAGCTCATGCATATCGTCTTCCGGTGAAGCACCGTGTTGTGCTAAGGCGTATGCAATTTCAAGATAACTATGCTGTTCATTGTCTTTTGCTCCAAGCATGCTCATGGCTGATAAGAATGGAATACGCTGTTCAGCCTTTCTATCAAAGCGTTTAATGATCAAGACAGGTTTTCCTAGGATCGTTTCAAGTCTCCATTCTGGCACATGAATACCGGCTTGCTTTGCAAGTTCTAAGGCAACAGCTTCCCACACAACAACATTGTGATCATCATCTTTTCTTGGAAACTTCGCAATAGCAAGAGATCCGTCTTGATCACGCACAGAAGCTTTGGGTCTGGCTCCACCAAGAGACGATCCGGGAGCAAGGAGCAAGCGAAGATCTTCGGATGTTTCTTTATCCTCTATAAATCGCTCTGTTGCCGATAGAAGTTTTGGAAGTTCAATTAAATGCGGAATAGCAATCTTGTTTTTCGGTGTAAGGTATATTTCAGGTTCAACAGGCGAGGAAAATCTTAAAGCTCCCTGACGGGCTTCATCATTCACGCCAAGAAGGCAATCCATTTCAAAAAGAGTATTCGCTGTTGTCTCCATTTTTTTGGCTTTGAGTGTTTCAGCTCTACGCATCAAAACACGCCCCCAACGATCAGGAGCTGAATCCCCGATAGCCCCAAATATAATTGAATTCGGGTTCGTATGAAAAGCACCTTCGGTCAATTGTAATGCAGGCTCTAAGGCAAACTTTTCAGGATGATTAAGCCAAGACTTGTCATGCTCAAAAGAGGCGCTTTCTCGTCCTTTCCGCACATGAAACCATAATGTTCCAACACGCACGGTTTCATTGCCTAATGATAGTGAAACGATTGCTTCTTTGCTACTCATTGGTCATTGCTATTCTTTGGCAAATGAATACGTTTAGGCAGGTTTTCTTCTTCAAGCTGTCTGCCTGTTAAATCATGAACGCTATCGACTAAATCTCCAAGCCTTTCTGTCATACCAAGCACGAATAAAACAGACGCATATCGTCCCATAGAAACGGAAGGGTCGCCTTTTTCTATTCGTATAAGTGTATTCTTGGCGATATTCGCACGCTCTATCATAAGCTCTACGGTAATACGTCTGCGACGGCGTGCATCACTAATATCTTGTCCAAGTTTTTTCAAAGCCGTCAATGCAGGCATTGGCAAGTTAATTTGTTTTTTCATTTTAAAGCTCCATAAGTTGACCCTTATTCAATTTAAGGTTCATTATATAGAACTTTAAACTAGAAGACAAGACCCACAATCGAGTCCATATCCATGCCGTCCGACTTCAGATTTTCCAGAATTTACTCGATAGGCCACACTTGAAAAATCGATGCAATCATTGATTTTTCGTAACTCATGGTTGCTTTCTATTTTATTTTCTAAATCAATGTCGTAAAATGCCATTTGTATCCTACTTATGCTTTTCATATATACTTACTAAGTATAAAGAATTACTCAGCCAGCATACAGCTGGCTGATTCATTTAATTTCGCAACAGTCCCAATTCCGATTTTACTCACCAAGCTTTAAACTACAAAACCCCTCAGCAGTTTATGGCTATCGCCACCGCTAACCATACCCCACAGTCGGTGCCTATCTTCTAAACTTTATTCTCCCTTTTTTTATCTTGACTTAACCGGGGGCATTACACTATCATGACAAGATAAATTTTTTGTTAAAAAAGGAGAGCGGATTTCCTATGGTCGGGTATAGACTGGTTTTTAATGAAATATGGTATGTGGGTGTGGATTCCAGAGTGGGATTCATATCCATTGATATGTGGCAAGACACCAAATTTCTAAGCAGCTTGCAAAATCCTCTACTTTCTTTTATTTTCAACTTTGTTGGTTAACTTGAGCTGAGACTGGTATAATGCCTGACTATGAAATTTTTACGATTAAAGAGCTGGCGGCATATTTAAAAATTGCCGAAAAGACCGCATGTCGTTTTGTAGCTGAAGGTAAAATACCCGGCTTTAAAGTGGGTGGCTCTTGGAGATTTCGTAGAAATGAACTTGATAAGTGGATACTAAGGCAAGAAAAACAAATTGAGGATCGCAATGGTTAAATCAATACAAGCTAATGAGTTGATAGATAATCAGTATCCTGTAGACAAAAGTGAAGAGCGCGCAAAAATAATTTGCAGCCGTATCGATAAATTGCGACCAAAACTTCTAGATATGACTCGTAGGAATCCTCTTATTTCCACAAAATTTTCAGATAGATCAAATTCTTTAATTCGTGTTGTTGATGAAGTTCCAGAGCTTTTACTTGAAGCAATATCATCAGGGGAGATGCGCATAATACCCTTGCCAGACTTAGGCACTAACCCAAAAGATGAAAACACAAGAGAATTTCAAAGTGCCTTGGCTGAAGCGAGGCTTAATGATGAAATATATCTAAGCAGATTGGATGAGATTAACCAAGAAAGTGACGATGCTCCAAATTTATTAGCAAAAGCAGAGCGAAAATTAAAAGATCGACTACGTGAAAAATTAGGGATGCCAACTAGACAAACAAAAGGCAATTTATCTTTGCAGCAACATGCAAAGAATCATGGCATATCTCCACATTATGAACTTCCTGTTGAGGATGAACAGCACGAAGATGGTCGCCATACAGATAAGGATATACAGACATTAATGCTTCCAGACGTAATGGAGAGGAGGCTAAATGCACTTCACAGTAAAGAAAGAACCTGGAAAGAGGAAACTGGCATCAGTGTTTTACATGCTGCATTTGGTTTTTTAGAGTGGGAGGACGGAAACAATAGTACCACTCAATTTTCTCCGCTAATTTTAACACCAGTTCAACTTGAAAAAAGAAGGACAAGATCTGGTCAAGAGTTTTGGGTTACAAGTAATGATGCCGAGCCAGAAGAAAATAAAATTTTAGCTGAGAAATTGCGCTTAGAGTTCAATATTACGCTTCCTGAATATACAGGACAAAGCATTGAGAGTTATCTTAAGGAGGTGATTGAACAAAAGCCTAAAAGCATAACATGGAAGGTAAGGCGTTGGGCAGCAATAGGCGTTTTTCCTTCAGCAAGACTAGCAATGTATCACGACCTTGATCCTAATGGTTGGGATTTTTCAACACATCCTCTAATTTCAGATCTTTTTGGAGGTTCTGAAACTGGATATGACGTAGTTCCTTTTGGTGACGAATATAACATTGACGAGCCGGAGATAGAAAAAAAGGTTCCTTATCTAATTGCAGATGCTGATTCTTCTCAATTCAGCACCATAGTTGATGTTGCCGATGGGAAGAATTTAGCTGTTGAAGGGCCTCCTGGTACGGGAAAATCTCAAACCATTGTAAATACAATTGCTGCATCCTTGGCTGCAGGAAAGAAAGTATTATTTGTAGCTGAAAAGTCTGCCGCATTGGAAGTTGTAAAAGCAAGATTGGAGGCATTTGGTATTGGTGATTTTGTATTACCATTACAGGCTAATCGTTCAACTAAAGAACAGGTTATTACATCTATTAGAAACAGAATTGAGATGAGACCATGCGGTGATCCTGATGAATTGGATCAATCTATTAAGAATTTCAAGAAAACAAGAGACGAGTTAAAACGTTATGTGGATACATTATCAACGGTTTTTGAAGATACTGACTTCACAATTCATACTATTTTAGGTCGTAGCATTAGATCCTCAGGTATAGTTGACGCGCTACCAGAAGATATAAGGAAATTTATCATTCCAGACGTAACAAAGTTATCATCTGACAAGTTAGAAGACATAGTTTTTAGATGTAAACAAGTTGAAGAAGCGTGGAATACTGCATCTAATTATTCTGATTCTTGGCAGGTTATTCAGTTGCCAAATATAGATCCATTTAAAGCCAATAAAATATTACAATTAGCTTCAGAAACATCAGATCTGTATTCTAAGGCGGTTGAGTTACGAAGTAGCTTAACAGATTTCAAGCTTAATGTAGATATCCAGCCAGACGATCTGCAAAATATAATAGATATAATTAACCAAACGACTGACAATTTATCCGATGATGATATTAAGGTTGTTGAGAACCTTGCTACACCAGAATTAGTAGAAGATATAAAATCATATTTAAAACAAGTAGATGCTTGGCAAGCAGATAAGGAGCATGTTTTAAAACATCTCTTACTACCACTAGACAATAAAACATTAGAATCACTGATATTAATTAAAAATATTTGCCAGAAACACAGCTTTGAGTCATTAAAAGAAAATGATTTGCAGGATGTTAGGGATAAAAACAAAGAAAACCTTGAAAATATAAAAGAAGTTGTATTGCTCTTTGAACAAGCAGAAAAAATATCTGACGTGCTATCCAACTTATCTGCTTCTGATCTCATAAAAATATTAGATACTCTTTCCCCATTATCAAAACAGGTATTAGCATTAAGAAGCAAAGATTTAGACGATCCTTCGATACAATCAATTCTTATAAAACAAATTACAAAAACACGCTTCTTAAAAGAGCAGCGAGATATACTTGATAAGAAGTTTAGTTTAACTGCATTGCCAGAGTTTGAAATAATAGAAAATCAGGCAAGAGTTCTAGCACAAGCTGGTGCTTTTGCTTTCTTTTCTAAGGAATATAGAAGTGCTAAAAATTTCTATAAATCAATCAATAAAGAAAACACATTCAAAAAGGACAGCGCCGCTGAAGAACTAAGAAAAATGAGTGAGTGGGTGTCTGGTGTTAAAGAGCTTTCAGAGAATGAAGCTGTTAAGAGCATTCTTGGAATTCATTACGATGGGCTCGACACTGATTTTTCTCCATTTGAAGAAGTAATACAATTATTTAAGGATGCAGATGATAGTTTTGCTGGACTTGATTACTCTGAACTGCGAACATTTATCAAATATGGAGAAGCAGATCAAATTCAATTACTGCCAAGAATATCAGAAAAGCATCCTATTCATGCTTACTCTGATTTAACATTAGACGAGGCTTCTAAAAAAGCCAATACCATAGATAATCAGCTCGCTGAATGCGAAGATGATATTGCTCAATTACAGAATAATTTGGGTGTCTTTAAAGATTATAAAGATATCTCAAATGAACTTATTCAAGAACTTCCCGAAAGGTTAGAGCAACTATTAAAAGAACAGCAAAATTTGCAGAATAATAATGATGTAAAAAATATACTTGGCAGTATCTTTAAAGCTGAAGAAACTAAAGAAAATGAATTAACAGATAGCTTAAAACTAGCTTTGAATCTAATAAAACTTGATAAAAAAGAGCGTGAATCATTTATATATTCTGTGCGAAATAGTTTATTAGGTAGTTTGAAACAATTAATAGAAGAAGTTTCTCATCAAGATGCTAAGGCATACTCTTCTATTAAACAAGTAGCTGATTTGACAAATACAGACCCTGCAGTTTGGGTGAGCAAAAAAACTCCTGAAGAAATTTCTAAATTTATGAAGTTAGCATCTAAAGATAAAGCTGGATTAATTGCTTATTCACGCTTGGTTACAACAAAAAATAACTTAATTGAGTATGGATATAATGGGTTTGCAGAGTTAATGTTTGCAAACCAAAAATATAGTTTATGTGAAAGCATAGAGGCTTTAATTATGCGAGAAATGGCTCGTGTAGCTTATAATATCTATGGAGAAGTCCTTGCAAACTACAATGGCAATAACCTTGCCCTTTATAGAAAACGCTTACAAGAATTAGATCGCAAAGTTATTAGACTATCTCGTGAACGTTTGCAATCTCAACTATTTAAGAACGCTAGACCACCCGCAGGTAATGGCTCTGGCAAAAAAAGTACTTACACCCAGCTTGCCTTATTAAAAAATGAAATTTCAAAGAAGCAGCGACATATTGCTGTAAGAAGCTTAACACAAAGGGCTGCGAAAGCTCTTTTGGAGCTTAAGCCATGCTGGATGATGTCACCATTAGCGGTTGCTCAATATCTTCCAAAAGGTGGAATTGAATTTGATCTTTTGATTGTTGATGAAGCATCACAAATGACTCCTGAAGATGCTGTTGGGGCGTTGATTCGTACAAAGCAAGCAATGGTGGTGGGTGATACCAATCAGCTTCCACCTACGGGGTTTTTCCGCAAGGTTTTTGAGGATGAAGAAGCAGATGAAGATGAAAAAGTAACTGAAGAATCGATTTTGGAAATGGCAAATGCATGCTTTAAACCAGCTAGAAGGCTACGTTGGCATTATCGGTCTAGAAATTCTGGTCTTATCTCATTTTCTAATAAGCATGTTTATGGTGATAATCTTGTTGTATTTCCTTCTGCACAGGAAGACCACCCAACAATGGGAGTTTCTTACGTAAAGGTTGATGGGTTATATTCCACAGGAACCAATCCTGAAGAAGCAAAGGCAATGGTAGATGCTATTGTGGATTTTATGAAAAAGCACCCAGACAAATCCTTGGGCGTTGTTCTATTAAATCAAAAGCAACGTGATTTACTAACTGAAGAAATGAATTACGCTTTAGAAAATAATAGTGATGCAAGAAAGTATAAAGAAAAATGGGAAGAACAAAACGAAGGTCTTGAATCATTTTTTATAAAAAATTTGGAGAATGTACAAGGTGATGAGCGTGATGTAATATTTATTGGTACAGTTTATGGCCCAGAAAAAGAAGGTGCGCCTGTAATGCAGCGCTTTGGCCCTATTAATGGGGTTGCTGGAAGACGTCGTTTAAATGTTCTCTTTTCAAGAGCTAAAGAAAGGATTGTTACGTTTTCATCCATGACAGCTTCAGACATACGTGCAGAAGAAGATGGTAATCCTGGAGTGTATATGCTGGGGCGTTGGCTTGAATATGCTGCTTCAGGTATTCTTCATAGCGGTGAGCATTCTGAAAATGAACCTGATTCTGAATTAGAAGAACATGTGATTCAACAAATTAAGTCTATTGGGTGTGAGGCTATTCCACAAGTTGGAGTCAAAGGTTTTTCTATAGATATAGGGGTAAAGCATTCAGATTGGCCGCATGGATTTATTATGGGTGTGGAATGTGATGGAGCAACATACCACTCATCAGTTTCAGCTCGTGACCGTGATCGCCTAAGACAGGAAGTTTTAGAAGGTTTAGGCTGGAATTTATATCGAATATGGTCAACTGATTGGTTTGAAGATCCAATTCGTGAGACTGAGAAGCTGAGAAAGGCAGTAGAGAAAAGATTGTCAGATTTAAAAAACAATGTTTAAAAATTGTTTTTTTTATTCAAATTTCTCCTGTTTTTGACTCACTTTACCACAAGATCCACAGGCTCGCTGGCTCTGCGGTTGAGCCCGCCTGTGGAATTGGGGAAAAGCTGGGCTCTCGCAGCTTTTTCTCCCTTTCTTATGTCCTGTTCTTAACTGGGGTCAGTATAAGTATACATATAGCGTAAAATCGGTAAAGTCGGCAACATCACGTTGTAGTGTGGGGTTCAATCAAGTTAATCCTACTAACATCAAGTGAATCAAGGTCAATTGGTGGGGTTCAATCAAGTTAATCCTATAACATCAAGTGAATCAAGGTCCAGGCACTGTGTAAACAACTGCAAAAACAGATAAAACGGTGGCAATTTTTTCAAGCCTTATCCTTGCAAATTTAAGTTAAGATGTTAAAATTGCTAGTATGTACAAAAGAGAACTTGCACATGAAATTACGGATAAGCTACAAAAAAACCCTGCCGTTGCTATCCTTGGGCCACGTCAAGTGGGTAAAACAACACTGGCTTTAGAAATAGGGAAAGACAGACCGTCTATTTATCTTGATTTTGAAAATCCTGAAGATTTGCAAAAACTCAGAGACCCGGCACATTATCTTGAGATGCATTCGGATAAGCTTGTTATTCTTGATGAAGTTCAACGCTATCCCGAGTTATTTATGTCTTTGCGTGGCATCATTGATGCAAGACGAAGAGAAGGTAAGGGAAACGGCCGGTTTCTTGTGCTGGGTTCTGCTTCAAATGATTTGTTGAGACAAAGCTCTGAAAGCCTAGCAGGACGTATAATCTATTTGGAACTTTCAGGCCTTAGACCCACTGAGATCGAAGGGACGAACCATAAAAATATTAGCAAGCTTTGGGCGCGAGGTGGATTTCCGGATAGTTATGCCGCATGTGATGATCAGACCAGTAATGAATGGCGTAGAAATTTCATTAAAACGTATCTTGAAAGAGATATTCCTGCACTTGGTTCACGTATTCCTGCGACAACGCTTATGCGATTTTGGACAATGTTGGCGCATTCTCAAGGAGAGCTATTAAATGCTTCGAAACTGGCAAGTTCACTTGGCGTAGAAAGCGTTACAGTCAGTCGTTACCTTGATTTAATGGCAGACCTTTTACTGGTTCGCAGACTAGAGCCTTGGTATGGAAATATTAAGAAGCGACTGGTTAGATCTCCAAGAGTTTATGTCAGGGATAGTGGCATCGTTCATACATTGTTGCAAATACCGAATTATGACCAGCTATTGGGGCATCCTATTCTGGGTAAAAGCTGGGAAGGATTTGTTATTGAGACGATTATAGCCAGCTTACCTTCAGGTGTACACCCGTTTTTCTACAGAACATCAGCTGGATCAGAAATAGACTTGGTTTTAGAACTTGGGCTGGATAATTACTGGGCCGTTGAGATTAAATCCAGCAAAACACCAACGCTTAAAAAGGGCTTTTATGTTGCCTGTGAAGACTTGAAGGTAACGCGCAGGTTTGTTGTGTACACAGGAGAGGATACGTTTTCACTGGGTAATGAAACAACGGCTATTTCATTGCCGCTTTTTTTAGAAGCGATTAAAAAGATTTCTCAAACCTAAAAGAAAATATAGAACTTTCTCCTAAACATCAAGTGAATCAAGGTTCAGACAATGTGCTCAACGCTCAGTCCGCGTTGACCCCTCTCGGGTTCTCATCCCTAAGATGACTGGAAGTCAGTTTAACCTGGCGGAGAGTGAGGGATTCGAACCCCCGGTGCCTTTCGACAC
>Ga0181567_10000271_pt1 | contig 37425 bp, 36 predicted proteins | sample 101ome_14_FD_133761 | JGI IMG/M metagenome (GOLD analysis project Ga0181567, IMG submission 133761) | Coastal salt marsh microbial communities from the Groves Creek Marsh, Skidaway Island, Georgia - 101403AT metaG (megahit assembly) | ecosystem: Environmental > Aquatic > Marine > Intertidal...
CCGCTGGCGGCGCCGACGCGGCTGGTGTTGCCGTCGCCGCTTTCGATCAGCAGCAGGATCGAGATCGACGTCATCGCGCCGCGGCACATGCCCTGCAGCACCAGACCGGCGGCCAGCAGCGGTCCCGACGCGGCCCAGACCATGACGGTGGCGACGGCGGCGCAGACGAACAGTCCCAGCAGGATGGCGAAGCGTTTGTCCGGCGTCGCCATGCGCGGAAGCGATAGCGACGCCACCATGCCGAACAGGGTCGGGATGGCGGCCCAGTAGCCGGCTTCCGAGGGCGTCATGCCGTAGGACCGCAGCAGATCCGGCAGCCAGTGGTTCATGCCGTGATTGTAGAAAAGGATGAAAAGCCCCATCAGCAGGACGAGGCGGACGACGGGGTCGCGCACCAGTTCGAGGAACACGTCCATCGACCGGCGCTTATCCTCGGCCTTCAGTTTGGCTTCCATGTCGCGGCTGGCCGGGTGCGCGCTGATCCCCAGCCAGATCACGCCGACCAGAATGATGAACAGCGCGTAGCCCGACATCAGATCGCGCCAGTCGCCGCCGATGGCGGGCAGGAACACGCTGTTGGTCAGTGCCACGGCGACGATCCCGCCGGTCGCGTTGCCGGTGAAATAGATGCCCATGGCAAGCCCGCGTTCCTTGCCCGTGAACCACAGGCTGACCACTTTGGGCGCGCCGGACGAAATCAGCGGCCCGCCGAGACCGAACACCATGACCGCCAGCAACAGCGTAACGTAGTCCGATGCCACGCCGCGCAGCGCGACCGAGACGGCGATTACCAGCACCGAAGCGAACATCATCCGGCGCGGGCCGAACCGGTCGAGCAGCCCGCCGCAGGGAACCGAACAGAAAATGTAAGTGAGCTGCCATGCCGCCAGCACGGTGCCCATCTCGCCCCGATGCATGCCGAGATCGGCCATCAGCCGGTAGACCAGCGGCGCCATCGACGCGATCGCCAGCGCGAAAGCGAAATACAAAAGCCACACGCCGCCCAGCATGGCCCAGCGATAGGGGTGGGGCGGCCCGGCGGCGATATCGTCGGAAAGGTTAGGGGCGAGCGCCATAGTCAGGGTTTAGGGGATTTCGGCGCGGCGGGGAATGGGGGTGGCGGGTTCGAAGTTTGCCGTTTGAAAATAAAAACCGTCATCCTGGCGAAAACCGGGATCTCTCCTCAACGAAAACTGCCGGAGATTCCGGCTTTCGCCGGAATGACGACAAATGGCTTTGTAAACCTGGTGCAGGGCGCCCTAAAACAGCCCTTCCACGATGCCCCCGTCGCCCAGCCGGATCGAATTGGCGGCGGGCACGCGGGGCAGGCCCGGCATGGTCATGATATTCCCGCAGATCGCGACAACGAATTCGGCACCGGCGGACAGGCGGACCTCGCGCACCGGCACGATGTGATCCGATGGTGCGCCTTTCAGGTCCGGGTCGGTGGAGAAGCTGTACTGGGTTTTCGCCATGCAGACAGGCAGGTGCCCGTAGCCTTCGTCCTCCCAGCGCGAAAGCTGGTCCTGCAGGCTCTTGTTCGCGATGGCTTCGGACGCCCGGTAAATTTCCTTCGCGACCGCGTTGATCTTGTCGAACAGCCCCATGTCGTCGGGGTACACCGGCGCAAAGGAGGCCTTGCCGCTGTCGGCCATCTCAACGACCTTGTGCGCCAGCGCTTCGGTGCCGGCGGAACCGTCGGCCCAATGTGTGCACTCGACGACCTCCGCCCCGGCTTCGCCCGCGGCATCGGCGACGGCGGCGATCTCCGCGTCCGTGTCGGTCGAAAACCGGTTGATCGCGACCACCGGCGGGACGCCGAATTTTTTTACGTTCTCGATATGCCGTTTGAGATTGGCGATGCCTTCCGTGACTGCGCCGACGTTTTCGGTGCCGAGATCGTCGCGTCCGACCCCGCCATGCATTTTCAACGCGCGGATGGTAGCGACGATGACGGCGGCATCCGGTTTCAGGCCCGCCTTTCGGCATTTGATGTCGAAGAACTTCTCCGCGCCCAGATCGGCGCCGAACCCCGCTTCGGTGACGACATAGTCCGACAGCCGCAGCGCCGCCTCGGTCGACATGACGGTATTGCACCCATGGGCGATATTGGCGAACGGCCCGCCATGGACGAAGGCGGGGTTGTTCTCAAGGGTTTGCACCAGGTTGGGCATCAGCGCGTCTTTCAGCAGGACCGCCATGGCGCCGTCTGCCTGAAGCTGCCTGGCGGTGATGGCTTCGCGCTTGCGGGTCTGGCCGACGACGATGTTGCCGAGGCGGCGTTCCAGGTCCGACAGCGAATTCGCCAGGCAGAAGATCGCCATGATCTCGGACGCGACCGTGATGTCATAGCCGGTTTCGCGCGCGAATCCGTTGGCGATGCCTCCCAGTCCGACGGTGATATCGCGCAGCGCGCGGTCGTTGATGTCCACGACCCGTCGCCACGAAACGCGCCGCGAATCCATCCGCAGTTCGTTGTCCCAGTACATATGATTGTCGATCATCGCCGACAGCAGGTTGTGCGCCGCGCCGATGGCGTGCATGTCGCCGGTGAAGTGGAGGTTGATATCTTCCATCGGCACGACCTGTGCATAGCCGCCGCCGGCGGCGCCGCCTTTCATGCCGAAACACGGGCCGAGGGACGGTTCACGGATGCAGATGGCGGCCTTCTTGCCGATCCGGTTCAGCCCGTCGCCGAGCCCGACGGTCGTGGTGGTCTTGCCTTCGCCGGCCGGCGTCGGCGTGATCGCGGTGACCAGGATCAGTTTGCCGCGCGGACGGTCTGAAATTTCCTCCAGAAATCCGTAATCCACCTTGGCCTTGTTGGACCCGTAGGGGTGCAGCGCGTTTGCGGGAATATCCAGCTTTGCACCGATGTCGGTAATGGGAAGCTGCGTCGCGGCGCGCGCGATTTCGATATCCGTACCCTGGTCAGCCATGTCGGAGAATCCGTTTCTGAAAGGAATGATCCCCGAAGTTAGGCGGGAAAGGATGGAATCATCAACCGCGCGCGCAACGCATCAGGCAGCGAGATCGAAGACCAACACCTCGGCGTCCGACGTCCCGGTCACCGTGACCGCGTCTTCGCCGGTCATCCCCGCCCCGTCTCCGGGATAGAGCTGTTCGCCGTTGACCTGGACCGTGCCGCGCGCGACCTGCACCCAGGCTTTCCGCCCGGGCCGCAGCGGCAGGGACACTTCGTCCCCGTCATCCAGCAGCGACGTATAAAGATCGGCGTCCTGATGGATTTTCAGCGATCCGTCGCGGGCGTCGTTGGATGCGACAAGGCACAGCTTGCCGCGCCGTTCCTCGTGCACGAACGCCTTCTGCTCGTATCCCGGCGGGATGTCGTGCTCGTTCGGGATGACCCAGATCTGCAGGAAATGGACAGGGTCTTCGTCCGACGCATTGAACTCACTGTGCCGGATGCCGGTCCCGGCGCTCATCCGCTGGACCTCACCCGGCCGGATCACCGACCCCGTGCCGATGGAATCCTTATGCTCCAGCGCACCGTCCAGCACGTAGGAAATGATTTCCATGTTTTCGTGCCCGTGGGTGGGGAATCCTTCGCCCGGCTGGACGCGGTCCTCGTTAATAACGCGCAGCGCGCCGAACCCCATATGCGCGGGGTCGTGGTAATGGCCGAACGAAAAGCTGTGCTTCGAATTCAGCCAGCCCATGTTGGCGGTGCCCCGTTCTTCGGCGTGACGGATATCGATCATGGCAAACTCTCCTGTCTATATAAGAAATGCGCCGCATCCACGGCGCCGTTTCCGCATAGATGGGGAGCGCGCCCCGCCGCATAATCGTGCATCCATGCATGTCAGTTTTGACGTATGCGAACAAATAAACGCCGACATTCCCGTCAGGCGTTGTTTCCCAACGATGCCGCCGCGTGCCGTCCGGCGATCCGGCCTGACGTGAACGCCCAGCCGATGTGATGCCCGTGTCCTTTCAGCATCAGCCCGCCCTGACCGGCCGACCCGGCCGCCCATAATCCGGGGATGGGCCGGTCTTCGTGTCCCAGCAGGCGAAGCTCGGTGTCGACGGCAAGGCCGCCATCGGTAAGAACGATATAGCTTTTGGCCGGGCCGAGGGCGTGGAAAGGCGGCGTCGCCAGCGGTGCGGGAATGTCGCCGGCATTGTGGGCATCGAGGGACTCTTTCAGGGTTGAAGGATCCATTCCCAGTTTTCCGGCCAGTGCCTCGATGCTGTCGGCCTTGAAATAGAGGTCAGGCCGCGTTTTGCGGAAATCGTCGAAATAGGCGTAGGCCACCCCCGGCGCCGTGGCGACGAAGTCGGGCCATTTCGAATACCGTTTTGCGAGCGCCGAATCCATGATCACGAATCCGATCTTGTCGGGCCGGTTCGCGGTTTCCAGTCCCAGTGTCGCCGCGGGCGCGTCGATGCGCGCACCGGCCTTGTCGACCAACAGCGCCCCGTTGCGGAAAAAGTCGAGCTCCGGCGCCATCGACGTGGTGGTAAACCGCAGGACGAAGGGTCGCAGCAGCCAGCCGGGCGCATATTTCAGCCCCAGTTTCATGATTTTCGTTACGATGCGCGACGGCGGCAGGCGGCGGTCGATGGTCTCTTTCGGCGGCGGCACGAAGCGCAAATTGGGACCCGACAGCACATCTCCGTTCAGCACCCTGGCGCCCAGCGGAAACGCCATTTCGTGTCCGTCACCGGTGGCCGTGGGATTCATCGCGTCGACCCGGGACACGGCCTCCGAGATGTATTTCGCTTTCAGATCCGCATTGGCCGCGTAATCGCCGCTGGCGAGGATGGTCGCCCGCGCCGAGATCTCCACCGGGCCCTCCGGCGATGCCCCTGCGATCCCGGTGACGGTGCCCTCATCCGTCAGGAACTTTTCCGCACGGACCCCGCAGCGGATATCGACGCCGATCCGCGCGGCGTGCCGGCTCAGCAGTTTTATATAGGCGCGCGAATTCGGCAGTACGTTATGCATGCGCGGTTTGGTGTGCGGCGGCTCGGGCATCGGGCCGAAAAACTCGACGCCCATCGACATCAGCCAGCGCAGCGTGTCGTTGGCGTTGTCGACGAATATGCGTCGGAGTTCGGGATTGTCCCGGTCCGCGTCCTTGCCGGAGAATTTGGGCATGTCGTCGAAATGCGCGTCCGGGTCGTCCTCGATGCCGGCGGCGAGCTGTTGCGGCGTCTGCGTCGCCGTGAACGAGCCGATCGACCAGGCGGTAGTGCCGCCGGGCGCGTCGTTTTTTTCGATCAGGATCACATTGGCACCCTGCGCGCGCGCTTCAATCGCGGCGGCGAGACCCGCGCCTCCAGCACCGATTACCAATACATCGCATTGCAGATTCTTCACGCGATCATCCCCTTGTTCCTTTGACAGTCTCAAACTGTGTGACTTCCCGGCCGCGAACCGATAGATTCGCCGCGGCTGCAATCACTTATTATCCATGATCCCGTATATTCGCACATCTTTGTTATTCGCGGCGACCGCGACCCTGCTTGTCCTGACCGCTGCGTCGGCGCCGGCAAGCGCGCAGTCGCCTGCCGTGCTGAAGGCGCAGCAGGCGCAGAGCGAGTCGCAGAAGCAGTCCATTGCCAAGCGCCAGGCAAGGGAGAAACGCGAGGCGCTGGAAGATTCCGGGTTGAGCAGCGCCGATGTCGACGATCTGATCAGTACGCTGGAAGACCCCGAGGCGCGCAGCGAACTGGTCAACCGACTGAGGGCTCTCAAAGCAGGTACCGGCGCTGGCGCGCAGGCAGCCGAAACCGAAAAACAGTCCGGCCGATTCGGCGGCCGCATCGTCGAAACTCTTTCCATGCGTATCGACCGGATCAGCGAGGATCTGGTGAGCGGCGCGACGATCGTTCTCGATGCACCGCGGCTCGTCGACTGGGTGAAACGGCAGATGTCGGTTCCGGAAAACCGGCAGGTATGGGCTGAAGTACTGTGGAAGGTTCTGGTCGTCCTGGCGGCCGGCCTGATAGCCGAATGGGCGGTGCGGTTGCTGCTGGCCCGGACGCGAAAATCCGTCGAAGGGCAGGATCGCGATTCCATCTGGATGCGCGTGCCGTTTCTCCTGGCGCGAACGCTGATCGATATCGTTCCGATCGCTGCCTTCCTGGGCGCGGCTTATCTGGTGTTGCCGCTGCTGCATCCGGATGAAATTACCCGTCTGGTGGCGATATCGTTGGTGAATGCGAACGTCATCGCCCGGGCGATCATGGCGGCGGCGCGGATGTTCTTCGTGCCGCGCGCGACCAATCTGCGGGTTCTGCAGATCGACGACGAAAGCGCGAATTATCTGGTGCTGTGGATCCGTCGTCTGACCCATGTCACGGTCTACGGGTATTTCATCGCCGAGGCCGCGCTCCTCGTGGGACTGCCGCAGGCCGGGTATCTCGCGCTGATTAAGATGATCGGATTGCTGACGGCGTTGCTGCTGATCATTTTCATCCTGCAGAACCGGCGCGTCGTTGCAGGCTGGGTACGCGGATCCGAAACCTCCGGTTTCTCGGGGCTTCGGCTGTTGCGCCGGCGTCTCGGCGACATCTGGCACGTGCTTGCCGTCATCTACGTCGTCGCCGTGTATATCGTCTGGGCGCTGGAAGTGTCCGGCGGTTTCGACTTCGTCTTCCGGGCGACGGCCCTGAGCATCGTGATTCTGTTTGCCGCCAAGCTTCTGATCATCGGGTCGCACCACGCGGTGCAGAAAGGGTTCGGCGTCCGGCAGGAACTTATCGCGCAGTATCCGGGCCTGGCGCAGCGGGCGAACAGGTATTTCGCCATCCTGCAGGCGGTGATCACCGGTGCGATCCTTTTCGTCGCCGTGTTTGCGATCCTCGAAGCCTGGGGTGTGGATTCCTTCGTCTGGGTGGGTACGGACACCGGCCGGCGCGTCATCGGCAGCATCGTATCGAGCCTGTTCGTGATCGTGATCGCCGTCGTGTTCTGGGAGATGGTGTCGTCGGTCATCGAACGCTATCTGGCGCGCAGCGACGAGGGCGAAGTGGAGCTGAGCGCCCGCGCCAAAACGCTGCTGCCGCTGCTGCGCAAGGCGCTTCTTGTCGTCGTGTCGACGATCGTCGGCTTTATCGTCCTGTCCGAGATCGGCGTGAATATCGGCCCGCTTCTGGCCGGCGCCGGCGTTATCGGTCTTGCCATCGGCTTCGGCTCGCAGACCCTGGTCAAGGATGTCATCACCGGCGTGTTCATCCTGGCCGAGAACCAGTTTGCCGTCGGCGACGTTGTCCGCGTCAGCGACAAGGCGGGCCTGGTGGAGGACATCACCATCCGTACCATTCGTCTGCGCGATCTTGGCGGCAACGTTCATATGATCCCGTTCAGTTCCGTCGGCATGGTCGAAAACATGACCAAGGATTTTTCGCGCTACGTTTTCGAAGTCGGCGTCGCCTACCGCGAGGATGTGGACGAGGTGATCGAGGTGTTGCGCGATCTCGGCGCGGAAATGCAGGAAGACGATTACTACGGACCTCTGATCAATCAGCCGCTGGAGATCATGGGTCTCGACAAATTCGCAGATTCCGCCGTGGTCATCCGGGCGCGGTTTACGACCAAACCGATCAAGCAGTGGGAAGTCGGCCGCGAGTTCAACCGCCGCATGAAGCGGAAATTCGACGAGCTCGGCATCGAGATTCCGTTCCCGCACCAGACCATTTATTTCGGCGAGGACAAATCCGGCGCCGCGCCGCCCGGCTATATCGAAGTACGGGACCGCCGGGAAAAGAAGAACGACGCCCCGGACCGACCCGACAGACCGGCCCGCACCGATCGCGTCGACAACGTCGCCGATGACGGCGAATAGTACCCGATGACCTCACCATCCCGTCACATGGGCCGCGTCAACTGGATCGGTCTGTGGACCCATTACTGGAAGGAGGTGCACCGGTTTCTGAAGGTCGCCTTCCAGACGCTGATTGCGCCGATGGTGACGACGCTGCTGTTCCTCGCCGTCTTTACGCTGGCGCTGGGCCGTGCGGTGGAGACCGTAAAGGGTGTACCGTTCGAGGTGTTCCTGGCGCCCGGGCTGATCGTGTTCGCCATCATCCAGAATTCCTTCGCCAACACCTCTTCGTCCATGCTGATCCTGAAGATACAGGGCAGCATCGTGGATCTGCTGATGCCGCCGCTGACCGCCGGCGAGCTGGTGCTGGGCTTTATCGCCGGCAGCGTGACGCGCGGCGTGATCGTCGGCGGACTGGTCGGCACGGTGATGTGGCTGTTCACCGATCTGCAGATCGTCAATCCGTGGATCGTGATCTTTCACGGCGTCGGGGCATCGATGATGCTGTCTCTGGTCGGGCTGATCACCGCGATCTGGGCCGACAAGTACGATAACGTCGCCTCGATCACCAACTTCGTGATCACGCCGCTGTCGTTCCTGTCCGGGACGTTCTATTCGATCGACCGGCTGCCGGGCTTCTGGCACAGCGTCGCCCAGTTCAATCCGTTCTTCTACATGATCGACGGCTTCCGGTCGGGCTTCATCGGCACCTCCGACGCGCCGATCTGGACCGGCATCGCCGTGATAACGGCGCTGAACGCGATTCTATGGATAATCTGCCACCGGCTGTTCGCCCGGGGCTGGAAGCTGAAGGACTGAGCGGAATCAGGTCCGCCGCCACTGGACCCAGGCGTTGACGACCGTTCCGTCCGGCCAGGCGCGGGACAGCAGCAGTTTCATCCCGCCATCGGGCAGCAGTTCCACCCCGCGTCTCTGCTCGCCGCCGACCCAGCCGGGGTTCAGCGCGAATTCGACCTTTGTGATGAACGTATCGCGCTCCAGCCGCCACTGGCCGCCATAGGAGATATAGGTGTCGAAGGCCGCCAGGCGGTCCGCGTCGGGTGCGTCGGTGTGCCAGGCGGGATCGCCCGACAGCGGTGCGCGGTCGCCATGGCAGAGCGAGGCGTTCATCCACCCGTCCGGAGAGATGATCACCATGCCCCGCGGATCGGGGCCATAGCGGTCGAGCGATACCTTCTCGTCGTTCGGATCGTCGTTGCCGCGGGCGACGAGTATCCAGGTGCCGGTGATATCCTGTTCGGTGATCATTTAATCACTCCTATCTTTTCTTTTCAGGCGGGCAATCAGATCGATCATTACCGGTGCGTTTTGCGGCAGGCGCATCATGCCGAGGACGCTGCGCGGGTGGCGGCCGTCATCGCCGAACGCCGTCATGAACACCTTCGACGCATGGTCGGCGACCCGCGATATGCCGTCGAATTCCGGCGTACAGGCGACGTAGCATTTCAGCTGCAGGACGCCGGTGACCCGGTCCAGATCGCCGTCCGCCGCTTCGCGCAGCCAGTTCAGCGCCTGCAGCGCGCAGATCTGCATCTGGCGGCCGGCTTCTTCCTCGCTGATTTCCGCGCCGACCTTGCCGGGGTTCCGGACCGCGCCGTCTTCCTTGCCCAGCGTACCGGCGAGATAGATGGTGTCGCCGTCGCGCTTGTAGGGGTCGTAGTCGTAGGCCGGCCCTTCCCGGGGCGGGAGGGAGAGGCCGATTGCGGCGAGGCGGGCTTCGGTCTGGCGGGACGCAGTCATCGTGATCTTTTCCTGTCGTGATCCCGATACCCTAGCAGGGTTGGCGTCCGCTTGCGTATAGTCAGGCGGAAACAGGGGGGCGGTATTTCTCATGATCCTTATCGACGGCTGCCAGTATGCCAACTGGTCGGAAAAGATCTTTCGCGAAATGAACGCGGGCGGCGTGTCCGCGGTGCACGTCACGATCTGCTATCACGAGGATTTCCGCGAAACGGTCGAGAACATGGCCGACTGGAACCGCATGTTCGAGCGCTTCCCCGATCTGATCGTACCCGGCCGGACGGCGGAAGACGTGCGTCGGGCGCATGCGGAGGGGCGGACCGCCATCGTCTTCGGGTTTCAGAACTGTTCGCCCATCGAGGACGATATCGGGCTGGTGGAAATCTGCCATCAGCTCGGCGCGCGGTTCATGCAGTTGACCTACAACAATCAGAGCCTGCTCGCGACCGGCTGCTACGAGGAAAACGATACCGGCGTCACCCGCATGGGCCGTCAGGTGATCGCCGAGATGAACCGGGTGGGGCTGGTCGTCGACATGAGCCATTCGGGCGAACGATCCACCCTGGAGGCCATCGAGATTTCCGATCGCCCCATCGCCATCACGCATGCCAACCCGGCGTTCTGGCACCCGGCGCTAAGCAACAAGTCGGACGACGTGCTGAAAGCGCTGGGCGACAGCGGCGGCATGCTTAAGTTTTCGCTGTACCCGCATCATCTGAAGGAAAAGTCCGACTGCACGGTCGAAAGCTTTTGCGACATGGTCGCGCGCACCGCCGACCTGATGGGGATCGATCATATCGGCCTCGGCAGCGATCTCTGCTAGGATCAGCCCGACAGCGTCGTCGAATGGATGCGGGTCGGCCGCTGGACCAAGGACATCGATTACGGCGAGGGTTCGGCGTCGGACGCGGGTTTTCCGCCGATGCCGTCCTGGTTCGGCGGGAATCTGGATTTCGGGAACATCGCCGACGGGCTGCGGACGCATGGCTTTACCGACGCCGATGTCGAGAAGGTGATGGGCGGCAACTGGCTGCGGTTCTTCGGGGAGTCGTTCGGGCCGGCCTAGGAGGTTGCGTCCGGGTCGTGTTTCACCCTCTCCCTGGCCCTCCCCTCAAGGAGGGGGTGATTAAGACTATTTGTTGCGGCACACCCAGTCCCCTCGCCCCATCGGGGAGAGGGTTGGGGAGAGGGGGACGAAACCCTACTCCGCCGCGTCCAGAATATGCTGCGGCGTCGACGACACGACCTCGCCGTATTTCGGCACGAACGCGCCTTTTTCCAGGTCTTTAATATGCTTGACGAATTCCGGCGCGATTTCCTGCAGCTCGACCAGGATGCGTTTGTGTTCTTCGACGCTCGCCCATTCGCCGATCAGCCAGAAATGGTCTTCGTCTTCGGTGTCCCGCAGCATGACGCCGTCTTTCACCTGATAGGGCGATTTGTGCATCGGATTGCCGTCGGAATAGTCGAATTCCTCGAACAGGCGCACGAATTCCTCGCCCGTGCCGGGTTTCACGTAGAAGTCGTAGATATGAAAAAAGTTGCCTTTGTCGGCCAACGGTACGAGTGCCATGAGGTTTCTCCCTTGGGGTTGATCCCGCGTTGCGTCCGCTACACGGGAAAGACCAGACAATTGTCGATCATCACGCTGTCATAGGTGCAGATGCGTTCCTTCAGCAGCAGCTTTCCGCCATCGCGGACGAACACGTCGCGGTATTTGCCGACCTGCTGAATCCGGCTCGGCTCTTCGACCAGGGTCTCTATCAGCGTGTAATTGGCCGAAGCCTGTATTTCGTTTCCGTCTATCGCCAGCGCCCGGGTGTTGGTGATCGACAGATGCAGGTATCGCGGCGCAAACATTTCCGTGTTCAGCAGCGCATAGGCGCGGTCCTTCATCATCGCCTTGCCTTCGCAGTAGATCAGCCCGAGCGGCAGGCCCGATTCCGCGTTGTCGCGGGCGATGACGTGGTAGTAGGCGTCTTCGGTGAAGTATTCGACCCAGCCGTCGACATCCATCGCGTCCAGCGTTTCGGCGTACGCGTAGTTGAACTCCTCGATATCCAGCCGTGCCTCGCGCAGGGCGGCGTCTTTTTCCTTTATCGCCGTCGCCATCGTCAGAACTCCATCACGTCGCGGTAATAACGATACATGCCGCGGATCGCGCGTTCGGTGATGATGGTTTCCGTCGGTTCGTCATCCTCGCCCAGGATGGCGAGCCCTTCGCGCGGCATCGCCGTACGCAACCCGTCCTGCAGGAATTTGAGCGCCTCATTGTCCTCGATTCCGAGGAAGCCGGCGGGTCCGAAGATATTGTTCTGGCGCAGGCGGTGGCGCGTCATTTCCTCGTCGTCGTCGGCACGCCCGAAGACGGTCCACAGCATCATGAATTCGTTGGGGCCGCGCGGCACCAGAAGGCGCGTGTTCAGGATGTTGGTCTGGCGCAGGGCGGTCAGCGTCGGAAAGATCGTCAGAACCGATCCGGACCATTTGGAATCCGCTTCCGGAAAGAACGCCAGGACGCGCGGATCGTTCAGTTCCATGGTTTTCTTGAACGCCTGCATGCTGGCCTGGTCTTCTTCCGACACGTCGGGACGTCCGTCCGACCGGCGCGACAGCAGTCCGCCGTGACGGCCGTACTTGTCGGTCGGAATATTGGATTCGTTGGACGACACGAACAGGCCGAACGTCGTCAGATAGGTATGCAGCAGCGTGGCGTGATAGGGGTCTTTCAGGTTTTCCTGATACAGCTTCCAGTTGCTGGGCAGGATATTGCGGTGAACCCCCAGCAACTTGAATTCCGTTCCGTCGAAGGTGGCGTCGAACTCGGCGCAGATTTCCGGGCCGAGATAATCCTCGACGGATTCCATGTCATCGCAGGCGGTCGCGAAGATCACGCCGCCCCTGGTCGCGACATGGAACCGGCGCAAACCGAATTCCGCCATGTCGAAATCCTTCGGCGCGCCGCCCAGTCCCTTCACGCCGCGGCGGAACGGGATGGCCGTCAGGTCGCCCTTCAGATCGTATGTCCAGTTGTGATACGGGCAGATGAAACTGTCCGCAGTGCCGCGGTATTCGCGGCAGAATTCCACCCCGCGATGGGCGCACCGGTTCTCGAAGACGTGTATTTCGCCGTCCATGTCGCGGGTGACGACGACCGGATACGGGCCGACATAGGACCGCATGTAACTGCCCGGTTCGGGGACTTCGCAGTCGAGCCCGACGTAATTCCAGTGTCGGCCGAGAAAAATCTTCTCGATCTCGCGTTCGTAGACGTCCTGATCGGTATAGATCCAGTCGGGGATGCGGGTTTCATCCGCGGGCCAGGTACGGTCCGTGCCGTTATGCCCGTCGGACCCCGCTAAAAGTCTGCTGTTGCCGTCCATGCTTTCTTCTCCCGCCGGAAGGGCTTTGATCAAGTATTGAGGACTGGCAGGCTGCCATCAAGGGCTATTGTGACGCATGGAAACGCCCGAAAACCGCCGTTGACAGCGCGGGCCCACCTCAACATACTCCCGCTCTTTTTTCGGCCCGGCGACGGGCCGATTGGATTCGGGCGCACATGCGCGGGAGAAAACCGGTGAATCAGTCAGTCATGCCATCCTACGGGCGCACGGACATCGCCTTCGAAAGGGGCGAAGGTCCTTACCTGTATACGTCTGACGGCCGCAGGTTTCTCGATTTCGGCGCCGGGATCGCGGTCACCGCGCTGGGGCACAATCATCCGCATCTGGTCAAGGCGCTGACCGATCAGGCGGGATCGCTGTGGCACACGTCGAACCTCTATCACATACCGCAGCAACAGAGGCTTGCCGACCGGCTGGTCGAAACCTCGTTCGCGGACACGGTGTTTTTCTGCAATTCCGGAGCGGAATCCGTAGAAGCGTCCATAAAGCTGATGCGCAAGTATCACAGCGCCAACGGCAATCCCGAGCGCTACCGGATGATCTCGTTCGAAGGCAGTTTCCATGGGCGGACGCTGGCGACCATCGCCGCCGGCGCCAACGATGCGCACCGGGCCGGGTTCGGACCGGCGGTCGACGGGTTCGATCACGTGGCATTCGGCAACATGAACGAGGTCCGCAACGCGGTCACAGCCGAAACCGCCGGCATCATGATCGAGCCCGTGCAGGGCGAGGGCGGCATCCGCCCGGCGGACGAACAGTTTCTCAAGGACCTGCGCGCGTTGTGCGACGAAGCCGGACTGCTGCTGATGTTCGACGAGGTTCAGACCGGTGTCGGCCGGACCGGCAGGCTCTGGGCGCATCAATGGTCGGGCGTGACGCCGGACGTCATGTCGTCGGCCAAGGCGCTGGGCGGCGGATTCCCGATCGGCGCCTGCCTGGCGACGGCGGAAGCCGCCAAAGGCATTGTCCCGGGCACGCATGGCAGCACCTTCGGCGGCAACCCGCTGGCGGCGGCCTGCGCCAATGCGGTGCTCGATGTAATTCTGGAAGACGGTTTCCTCGACCATGTGGTCGAAATGGGCAAGCGTGTCGAAACGGAACTGAACGATGTGGCGTCACGGTATCCAAATGTCATCGAAAGCGTGCGCGGCATCGGCATGATGTGGGGGATGAAATGCGTCGTGCCGAACGGGCAGATGGTCGCAAAGGCGTTCGATCATGGTCTGCTCACGGTGCCGGCCGGCGACAATGTCGTCCGGTTTCTGCCGCCGCTGATCGTCGATGAAACCCATATCGAAGAGGCGGTCGGTGCGATCGAGGCCTGCGCCAAAGAATTCGAGTCATGAAAAGCGTGCCCCGGCATTTCCTTGAGCTGAAAGAAGTCGCGTCGGACGAATTGCGCCGTATCGTCGATATGGGGGCGTCGTTCAAACGCGGCGAAAAGCTGAACGGCACGGCGCAACCGCTGACCGGCCGTGCGCTGGCGATGATTTTCGAAAAACCGTCGACGCGGACACGGGTTTCGTTCGAGGTCGCGATGAAGCAGCTCGGCGGTTCCGTCGTCGTGCTGACGCCCAACGAGATGCAGATCGGCCGCGGCGAGACCATCGCCGATACGGCGCGCGTCCTGTCGCGTTACGTCGACGCCATCATGATGCGGACGACGGAGAATACGAAGCTGGCGGAGCTCGCGTCCCATGCCGAGGTGCCGGTGATCAACGGACTGACCGATCACTCGCACCCCTGTCAGCTGATGGCGGACATCATGACGTTCGAGGAACATCGCGGCGGTATAGCCGGCAAGCGGATCGCCTGGTGCGGGGACGGGAACAACATGGCGCGGAGCTGGATCGAGGCCGCGGCGAGGTTCGATTTCGAAATGCGGCTGGCCTGTCCGACCGAACTGGCGCCGCCCCAGGACGCCATCGACTGGGCGCGCCGGGAAGGCGCCACGATCGTATCGACGACCGATCCGGATGAAGCCGTCGACGGCGTCGACTGCGTGGTTACCGATACCTGGGTGTCGATGGGCGATACGGAAGCCGAGAAACGTCATAATCTGCTGTCGCCGTACAAGGTGGACCGGCGCCTGATGGAGCGGGCGGCAAACGATGCGATTTTTATGCATTGCCTGCCGGCGCATCGCGACGAAGAAGTCACCGCCGAGGTGCTGGACGGCCCGCAATCGGTAATCTGGGACGAAGCGGAAAACCGCCTGCACGCGCAAAAAGGCATCCTTGCCTGGTGCCTGTCCTGACCCGGTGATGAATATCCCCGCCGTTCCCGACGATATCGTCCAGCCGTTTCAACTCGAAAACGCGGTCGCGCGCGGCCGCCTCGTTCGCCTGGGGCCGGCTGTTCAGGACATCCTGAACGCGCATGATTATCCGGACCCGGTGGCGGGCATACTCGCCGAAACGCTGGCACTGGCGTCGCTGGTGGCCGGGATCTTCAAGTTCGACGGACTGTTTTCCTTGCAGGCGAAAGGCGATGGGCCGGTCGGCATCGTCGTCGCCGATCTGACCAGCGACGGCGCGTTACGGGGATTCGCGCAGTTCCGTGCCGACGAGGTCGCGGCGCTGGGCGACAAATGGCGTGACGGGCCGGTGCCGCATCTTCTCGGTGGGGGGTATCTCAGCTTTACGGTCGACCAGGGCAAGGAAACCGATCGGTATCAGGGTATCGTCGAGCTGACCGGCGCAACGCTGGCCGACTGCGCCCACAACTATTTCCATCAGTCCGACCAGTTCGACGGCGTGGTCAAGCTGACGTCGGGCAAAACGACGGACGGCGCCTGGCGTTCCGGCGGATTGCTGGTTCAGAAGTTGCCGCCGGAGGGCATGGTCCTGCAGTCGGGCGATGCGGCCGACGAGGATTTCGAGGAAGCGTGGCGCCGCGCCGTCGTGCTGATGAGCAGTAGCCGGGACGTCGAGCTGCTGGACGCGGAATTGCATCCTCACGATCTGCTGTTTCGGCTGTTTCACGAGGACGGCGTTCGGGTATTCGATCCCGACAGTCTGGAAATGCGATGCCGGTGTTCTTCCGAGCGCGTGGAGAACATGCTGAAATCCTTTCCCCGCGAAGAGATTGAAACCCTGAAGATCGGCGATGACGTCGTGGTGTCCTGTGAATTCTGCGGCCGCGACTATGCGTTTTCCGAAAAAGAACTCGACCGTGTCTTTGGCGGTTGATGTTCGCCCCGATCGGGAACATATAGAAACGGTACCCGCAATCAGGAGAGACCGCATGGGGCTCGGATCCTTTAAGACCGCCTGTCTGGCGTTTGTCGCCATTGTGGTTGCCGGGTGCGCCGCAGAGGTGCAGAAACCCGGCTTCCCGCAGATTTCCTTTGCACATCTTCAACCCATTTCTCTGAACGTCGCCCGGGTGGAAGTCGAAAACCGTTACGTTTCGCCTGCTGCGCGACCGAATGTAGAGCATGAGTTTCCGGTTTCGCCCGCCGCCGTTGCGATGAACTGGGGGCGGGACCGTCTGCGTGCCGCCGGCGCGTCCGGCGTTGCGCGGGTTGTCGTGCGTCGGGCCAGCGTGGTCGAAGTGCCGTTGAAACGGTCCGAGGGCGTGAAGGGATTGTTTACGCGGGATCAGTCGGAGCGCTACGACGCGGTGATCGACATGATGGCCGAAATTCGGGACGAGGCCGGCAACGTCCGCGTTACCGTCGAATCCACGGCAAAACGGTCGCGAACGGTGTCGGAAAACATTTCCCTGATCGAACGCGAAAAGGTCTGGTTCGAAATGACCGAGGCGATGATGTCGGATCTGAACATGGCGCTGGAAAACCAGATGCGGATTCATATGAAAGCCTGGATCCGCTGACCGGATTCGCCACTGCTTGCCTCCCCTTGTTGCTATGGCAAGCCGCCGATACACTCTGTCTGCGTTTTCGGGGTCGCGATAAAGGGAATCCCGCAACCGGTTACGGAGAAATATCGATATGAAGAACATTGTTGCTACCGGCGTCGCTTTGGCGACAGCCATTTCATTTGCCGACGCCGCCTCGGCGCAGATTCATGGAATTGCGACGACGAAAGGCGGCGCAACGGCTCAGGTCTCGACCGCCATCGCAAAAGTGGTTTCCCTGAACAGTCCGTTAAAACTGCGCACGCAGGTATTTTGAGGCACGCAGCAATACATCCCGGTCGTTAATGCGGGTGAAATGACCTTTGGTCTTTCCAATCTGCCGCAATATACGATGGCGAAAACCGGTACCGGCCTGTCGGCCGGCACGAAGTACGAAAACCTGCGTATTGTCGCGACGATGATGGTGTTTCGCGTCGGTCCCATCGTCGGCCGGAGTTCCGGCATCAGCAAACTGTCCGATCTGCGTGGCAAACGGGCGCCCGCCGGTTTCAAGGCGGCGCCGCTTTTCAATTACGTCCTCGGATCGATGCTGGCGAATGCCGGACTGTCTCTCGAAGATACCAAGAAGGTTCCGGTCATCGCCTTGCGTCAGCATTGGAACGCCTTCAAGCAGGGCAAGATCGACGTCATGGTCGGCGCCGTCGGTACCGGGGTGCTCAAGGAAATCAATGCCGCGGTGAACGGCGGCATCAAGTATCTGACGCTCGATCCGTCCGACGAAGCAGTCAAACGAACCGTTGCGGTCTATCCCGGTTCGTACCTGAAGGTCGTCAAGCCGGCGAAGCCGCTGACCGGCGTTCTGGAACCTGTCCATGTACTGCATTTCGACTATCTGTTCTGGACGCACAAGGATGCGCCCGACGATGTTGTCTACACCGCGACCAAGACGATGTATGAAAACGAAAAGCTGCTTCGGGAATCGAGCCCGCTGTGGCGGTCGCATTCGTCCAAGCGCATGTCGAAGGACCAGGGCTTCGCGCTCCATCCCGCGGCGCTCAAATTCTACAAGGAAGTCGGCGCGCGGTAGCCCGGTTGTCGAGCCCGTTCGACCTTCCGCCGCCCGAACAGCGTACGCATCAGGTAGACGGCCTCCATGTTCAGGAGGCCGTCCCGCCTGACGGCGGCGCCTTCGCCCTGCCGGTTCTGTTCGTGCATGGCGCCTTTCACGGATGGTGGGCCTATACGCGGTGGCTGCCCTGGTTCGCGAATGCGGGCGTGCGGTCCTATGCGTTATCGGTGCGCAATCATGAAGGCTCCCGGCAGCTTACGGCCGAGCAATACCGTACGACCGGAATTGAGCACTACGTCGAGGATATCCGCGCCGTTCAGGGCTGGATCGGCGGCCCGGTAGTGCTGATAGGGCACAGCCTGGGCGGTCTGATGGTGCAGAAGGCCGCCGAACAGGGCGGTGTCGCCGCGGTGATCTGTATCGGGTCGGCAAGCCCGGCGGGTATCGGCGCGACGCGGGATTTCGAATGGGACGAGGAAAAGCCCCTGCTGTTCGACCGCGACCGGATGCGCGGTGCAATGTTCGCCGATATCGACCGGTCGGCGTTCGACGCGATCTATGACAGGTTGGTGCCGGAATCGACTCGGGCGCTCAATCAGTCGGGCCTTGCGGGTGTCGAAGTGGATCCCGCCCGAATTTCCGCGCCGATGCTTTTTGTCGGTACCGATCACGATGGCGTCGGACTGCACCCCGCCGAAAAGCTTGCCGCGTTCTACGGCGCGGCGCACATGACCGTTCCCGGCACCAGTCACGACGTACTGCTCGAAGACAGCGGTCTGCGCATGGCGGCGCATATTCTTTCCTGGCTCTGCCGGGCCGTGGACGGTTTCGAATCGCCTTAAGCGGGAGCGGATGCGATCCGGTCCAGAAATTCGAGACAGGCGGCAAGCTGATCGCGTTCGATGAATTCGTCCGGCTGATGGGCCTGGGCGATATCGCCCGGTCCACAGATGACGGCCGGGATGCCGGCGCCGGCGAACAGGCTGGCCTCGGTGACGAACGCGACAGCGCCGGCGCTGTTCAGTCCCGATGCCTTGCGCGCGATATGTTCGGCCATCGATTCCGGCGCGTCGAACGGCGGCACCAGCACGTCACGCACGGTTTGCACGAAGGCGTTTGCGTCCTTGGCCCGCATGCGGGGCAGCAATTCCGCTTCCACCCAGTCGTTCACCCGTGCCGTGATGGCGTCCGGATCGGCGCCGGGGATCGGACGGAATTCCCAGTTCAGCCGCGTTTCGCGCGCGATGATGTTCACCGCATCGCCGCCCGCGATCTTTCCCGCGTTGAACGTTGTGTAGGGCGGTTCGAACCGGTCGTCGCGTTCGGTTTCGGCCAACTCGTCGCACAGCCGATACAGATAGGAGACGAAAGAAGCCGCAGCTTCTATCGCGTTGACGCCGTCCTGGGGACGGCTGGAATGAGCCTCGCGGCCATGGATGGTGGTGGTGTTGGCGCAGATGCCCTTGTGCGTGTTGGCGATCTGCATGTTCGTGGGTTCGCCCACGATCACGGCGCAGGGCTGCGGAATTTCGGCGGCGATGACGACGATCATGCGTCCGACGCCGAGACAGCCCACTTCCTCGTCGTAGGAAAAGGCCAGATGGATCGGGCCGGGAAGTTCGCGCCCGGCGATGACCGGCGCCATGGCGAGCGCGCAGGCGATGAAGCCTTTCATGTCCGCCGCGCCGCGGCCGTAAAGCCGGCCGTCCCGTTCGGTCATGTCGAACGGATCGCTCGACCAGTCCTGACCGTCCACGGGCACCACGTCCGAATGGCCCGACAGCACGATGCCGCCCTCGGTATCCGGGCCGATGGTGACGAACAGGTTGGCCTTGTCCCCGTCGTCCGATCTGATTATCCGGGGCGTCAGATTGCGGTCTGACAGATAGTCGGCGACGTAGTCTATCAGCGGCAGGTTGGAGTTGCGCGACGTGGTGTCGAACGCGATCAGGTCGCCGAGAATCGAAGTTACGGTATCGACCGACGCCGGCATCAGCCGCGCCAGAACCAGGGGGCGAACAGCACCAGGACGGTAAACAGTTCCAGCCTGCCCAGCAGCATGCCGGCGGACAGTACCCATTTGGCGCTGTCGGGCAGGGCGGAGTAATTGCCCGTCGGGCCGATGATATCGCCGAGCGCCGGGCCGACGTTGCAGATCGCCGAGGCGGCGCCGGAGATCGCGGTCAGGAAGTCGAGCCCGATGAAATGCAGCAACCCGGCGATAACGGCGAATGTCAGCATGAACAGGAAGAAAAAGCTCATGACCGAGTTTTCGACTTCGTCTGTAATCGGCCGGCCGTTGAAGGTGCCGATGAATACGCCGTGCGGGCGGATCAGGTGTTTCATCTGAACCTTCGCCGTCTGATAGAGAATCTGATAGCGGAAGATCTTGATCGAACAGGTCGTCGAACCGGCGCACCCGCCGATGAACATGATGAAAAAGAACACGCCGGTCGCGAACGATCCCCACCCCGCGTAGTTCGCCGAAGCATATCCGGTACCCGTCATGATCGAGGTGACGTTGAAGGAGGCCTCGCGGAGCGCGCGCCCGATATTGATGTCGTTGTTGAGGTGGTGTGCGAACGTCACCGACAGGATGAAGAACGCGATGATGAAGAAGAACCACCGCACCTGATTGTCGCGCCACAACAGCAACGGTTTGCCGCGCAGCGCCTGCAGATAGAGCACGAACGGCAGTGCGCCCAGAAACATGAAACAGGTGATGATGACTTCGGCGCCCGGATTCAGGAACGCGCCGATGGACCCGTCGCGGGTGGAGAACCCGCCGGTCGCGATCGTGGTCATCGCATGCGCAATGGCATCGAACCCCTTCAGCCCGGATAACCACAGCAGGGCGGCGCACAGTGCGGTCAGGGCCAGATAAACGAAGCCGACCCCGCTCGCGATCTGGGCGACGCGCGGCAGCACTTTTTCCGAACTGTCGGAAGATTCCGTCTGGAACAGCTGGTTTCCGCCGATTTTCAGCATGGGCAGGATGGCGATCGACATGACGATGATGCCGATGCCGCCGAGCCATTGGAGGATCGCCCGCCACAGCAGGATGCCGCTTGGCGCCGAGTCCAGGCTGGTGATGACGGTTGATCCGGTGGTCGTCAGGCCCGACATGGCCTCGAAAAACGCGTCTGTGAAATCGAGCTCGAGATCTGCGAAAGCGAAAGGCAGGGCGGCGAAGAACGTCATCGCCAGCCAGCTGCTCGTCGTCAGGACGAATGCCTGGCGCACCGACAGCCGGGACGGCGGCGCCATCGTCGTAAGCAGCAAGGTGATTCCGATAAAGGCGGTCAAAGCGGCGGCGGCGGCGAACACCTGCCAGTCCGGGTGGCCGACAACCAGATCGGCGACGAGCGGCGCGCACATCGCCGCGGCAAGCGTCGTCAGCAGGATGCCGATAATGTAGAGAACGGGGCGGAAATCGAGCACGGCTCAGATCCGGTACTGTGATGCCAGCTAGTTTACCTGTCGGGCTTCATGCGGCGAATCCAGCGAAAACGCGGGGATTTCAATGTCGAATTTTTCTCCGCCGGGAGTTTTCATCTGATAGGTGCCTTTCATGATTCCCGAAGGCGTCGGCAGCGGCGTGCCGCTTGTGTATTCGTAACGTTCGCCGGGATTCAGGACGGGCTGTTCGCCGACCACGCCGGCGCCGCGCACTTCCTGTACCCGTCCGAGCCCGTCCGTTATATGCCAGTACCGCGTCAGCAACTGCACCGTCTCCGCGCCTTCGTTTTCGATCTGGACGCGATAGGCCCAGACGAACTGCCCGTCTTCCGGCTCTGACTGGTCCTCGAGATAGATCGGCTCGACATCGACGCGAATCTCTCGGGTAACGGCTGAATACATATGTTGCAGTCCAGGTTGTGACGGGCGCCAGTCTAGTCGATTTTCCGGGTCGGCGAAATCGCGTCGGTCTGTCGGGTTTTGCGCCTCATGCGGCGGCGAATGCCTGTTCCAGATCGTCGCGCACGTCCAGCGGGTCTTCGAGGCCGACCGACAGACGCACCATGCCGTCGTCCAGCCCCAGGCTCGCCCTGTCTTCCGGCGTCAGGCGCTGATGGGTCGTCGTGGCGGGATGCGTCAGCAGGCTTTTGGAATCGCCCAGATTGTTTGAGATATCGATCAGTTTCATCGCGTTCATGAACCGGAAGACCGCCTCCTTGCCGCCTGCGTGCGAAAACGTCACCACATTGCCGAAATCCGACATCTGGCGGGCCGCAAGATCGTGCTGTGGATGACTCTTCAGTCCAGGATAGCGCACCTTGGCGAGATCGCCCCGCGTTTCAAGATAATCGGCGATGACGCGCGCGTTCTCGCAATGCCGTTTGATGCGCAGATCCAGCGTTTCCAGCCCTTTCAGCATCACCCAGGCATTGAACGGGCTGAGCGAAGGTCCGGTATGGCGCAGGAACGGCTTCAGCGTGTTTTCGCAGTAATCCTCGTCGCCAAGTACGATGCCGCCGAGGCACCGGCCCTGTCCGTCGATATGCTTGGTCGCCGAATAGACCACGATGTCGGCGCCAAGCTGCATCGGTTTCTGCAGCAAGGGCGTCGCGAACACGTTGTCGACGATGACCTTGGCCCCCGCCTTGTGGGCGAGGTCGGACACCGCCTGGATGTCGATGATGTCGAGGCCGGGGTTCGAAGGCGTTTCGACGAACACGCATTTGGTCGGACATTTCAGCGCGTCTTCCCATTGGTTCAGATCGGTTCCGTCGACGATGGTGGTTTCGACGCCGTATTTGGGCAGAATCTCGGTCAGGATATACAGGCACGATCCGAACAGCGCACGGCTGCCGACGACGTGATCGCCCGCTTCCACCATGCACGCCATCGAAGCGAACACGGCCGCCATGCCGGTCGCCGTCGCCTTGCCCCTGTCGGCGCCTTCGATCAGCGCCATCCGGTCTTGGAACATGTCCACGGTCGGGTTCGAAAACCGCGAATATATGAACCGGTCGACCCGGTCCTGGAAGGCGTCTTCCGCCTGTTCCGCATATTCGTAGACATAGCCGGACGTCGCGAAAATCGCTTCGCCGGTTTCGCCGAATTCGCTGCGGCGCGTACCGCCGCGTACCGCCAGCGTCTGTGCGCGCCAGCTGTCCTGAACGGGTTTGTTTACTGCCATGTTCTGCTCCCGGGCATCGCCCCAAATAAAAACCCCCGACCGAAGGGCCGGGGTTTTCAGGAACCTCCCGACCTTTTAGCGATTCATTTTTACGTGGCCGCAAGCCGGTCGGCTCAAATCACCACGAACGGCGGGAGTGATACGCTCGTGTCGGAAAGGCGTCAAGCACCTGTTTGAGGGCGGGTTTCCCGCCAGCGCCAGATGGCGGCGGAGAACAGGACCATGGCGCCACCCTGATGCGCCCAGGCGATATACATCGATGCGCCGGACAGGATCGTCGCCACGCCAAGGCAGAACTGCAGGATGGCGAATACGGCAAGCAGCCGCAGCGCCGTCGACCCGGCGGTGCGGTCTCGCCACCAGAACCAAAAGATCGCCGCAACCGTGACAATCGCCAGCACGCGATGCAGCCACTGCACGAACCCGATGTTCTCGAACAGGTTCAGCCACACCGGCGACATCGTCAGCGCGCCCGGCGGAAACAGACTGCCGTCCATCAGCGGGAACGTGTTGAAGACCGCCCCGCCGTCCAACCCGGACACGAAGGCGCCCCAGATCATGGTCGCGAAGACCAGCGCGGGCAGCCATCCCGTGCCGCCGGCAGGAACTGTCCGGCCAACTGGCCGGGAACGGAGGCTGGCTGCGATATAGAGCATCATCCCGTATATCGCGACGGCAAGACCCAGATGCGCCGCCAGCCGGTACTGGCTGACGGACGGCTCGTCCACCAGCCCTGATTTGACCATGTACCAGCCCAAGGCGCCTTGTGCGCCGCCGAGGACGAACAGAATTGCCAGCCTGCCGGTGAGGGCTGCGGGCAGACGATAACGGATGACGAACCAGAGAAACGGCAGGAAATAGACGACGCCCAGAATGCGGCCCAGAAGACGGTGCAGGTATTCCAGCCAGAAAATGCGTTTGAAATCTTCCAGCCCCATCCAGAAATTGAGCTTTCGGAATTCCGGGGACTCGCGATAGGCATCGAACATCGCCGCCCAGGCGGTATCCGACAACGGCGGCAGCCAGCCGGTCACTGGCCGCCAGTGGACAATGGACAGACCGGATTCCGTCAACCGCGTGATCCCGCCCAGCAACACCATCGCGAAGACGAGGCCGCAGCAGATATAGAGCCACGTACGGATCGATCGGTAGGGCGGGTCGGCGCGAAAGCTTGCCATCGGGAGGGAGCCGTTGAATCGTTGCGTACACTCTAACTAATGGGGGCGGACGTATCTGGCAACGGGATGCGGCGCTTTGTCCGGGAATGGAGTAGTCGACGTTGGAGTATCCCCCACGGCGCGGGGATATCCCTGACTGCTTACGCTTACTGTCACCCTCGGGCTCCGACCCGAGGGCCCACAACAACGGCTAAAATGGATCCTCGGCTTAAAGCCGGGGATGACAATGGCGGTTGTTGAGGCGGGTGTTTTCGCGCCGTCGATGCGCCGTCAGTGCAGCGCCAGAGAATGATCGACGTGGCGCGCCTGCGGCGGTCTCAGAATCTCGACATTGGCCACTTTGACCTGATACAGCGGTCCTTCGATTTCCCGTTCCCAGAACCCGAGGAATTTGTGAAGCTCCGGGAATTTGGGAGCCAGATCGAGGGACTGCCACACATAGGTCTGCAGAATGTCGAGGTGATCGGGCAGGCGATAGACAATTTCGGCGGTGGTAAGGCGATAACCACTCAACTGACGCTCGATATCGGTCATAGGGCGTGATCTCCGATGTTATCCACCCGGAAATTCTGCCGAATCTATGGTTAATGCACAATTAAAATATAACTAAATCAACGCATTAGCACCGATCGATCGAGAGTGCTGCTAAATTCGCCGTCGCCGTTAGATACGTGCGTGCCGTGCCCGCGCCCCGCGCTGGATCGCTGCCGCCGCCAGCGGATCGATTTCCAGGTCGTAGGAGAGGACCTCGAGAAACTGCAATTCTTCCTGACTGGCATGACCGTCAGCCGCCACGATTTCGCAGGCGAAGGCGTAGGCCGTTTCCCGCAGACGCGCTGGCAGGGCGGCCTTGATCTGGTCGATGGCGGCATCGACGCCCCCGTCGCTGGCCAGTAAATCGGCGCAGGCTTCCGCGTCGGTGGTCAGGGTGTCGGGCTCGTAGTCTTCGAACACCGGCATGCGATCGATCAACTGACCGATCCGCAGAAGTTCGCTGTCGGTCATTTCCGCGTCGATGGCGGAGGCCATGACCATGGTATGCACCAGAGCGCTGTGGGGCGTAAGGCTGCTCATTTTTTCTTCTCCTCGGTTGAATGGCAGGCAATGCGCCACCGTCCCGCCGTCAAGTTATTCCGGTCGCGACAGGAAATCCCGCGTGACGGCGACGGCATCCGCCAGACCCACCCTCTCGATCTCCACGCCGTCCGGAAAGGCGCCGGCCAGACGCGACGGCATCATCGGGTCCAGCATCACGAACACGCCGTAATCCGTGGCGCGGCGCACCAGCCGTCCATACGCCTGTTTCAGCCGCAGGCGGGTAATCAGGTCGTCGTACTTGGAACGGGTAAACGCCTTGCGTCTTGCGCCGTGCAGGATCGACGGTCGCGGCCAGGGGACCCGGTCGAACACGATCAGGCGCAGGCTGCGCCCCGGAACGTCGACCCCGTCACGTACCGCATCCGTGCCGAGCAGGCAGGACCGTTCCTCGGCGCGGAAGATTTCCACGAGGCTGCCGGTGTCCATCCGGTCGACGTGCTGCGCGAGGAGCGGATAGCCCGCATCTTCCATCATTGGTGCAATATTCTCGTGGACGGCGCGCAGCCGGGTGATGGCGGTAAACAGGCCCAGCGCACCGCCGCCGGAGGCCAGAAACAGTTCCCGGTAGGCGGCGGCAACCTGGGTCAGATCGTCCTTGCGCACGTCGGTTACTACCAGCACGCGGGTCTGGGCCGGGTAATCGAACGGCGACGACACCTGGGCGCGATAGGGCGGTTCCTCCAGATGGATGGCGCCGGTGCGTTCCTCCGCCGACAGCCAGTCGATCTCCGCGTCGCCTGTCCCGTCGCGAAGCGTGGCGGAGGTGACGACGATGCCGTGAGACGGTTCCGCCACCGCTTTGGCGAAGGGCAGCATGGGGTCGATCCAGTGTCGGTGCATGCCGATATCGACATCGCGCCCCTGCGAGCGCGTGACGGAGAACCAATCGACGAATTCTTCCGGCGTGCCGTCGGAAAGGGCGTCGAGCATCGACCGCCAGGCTTCGAGCTCGCCTTCGGCGCGGCGGCGGAGGCCCCGGCTGACGCTTTCGATACGATTGCGCAGCGCTGTATCGAGATCGCCGGCGTTTTCATCCAGCACTACCATCAGCCGTTCGGACAGCGCGCGCAGCGGCTGGATCAGCCGGTTGAGCGATTCCCGCAGCGTGTCCGCCGCGTCCAGCAGGCCCGGCACCGGGCTGTCCGTTTCCGTTTCCAGGTCGTAGGGGGAACGTGCGTCCTTGGCGCGGGCGTATACCTGCTGGCGCAGTTCGGCGAGAAAACGTTCGGCGTCGCCGCGCGGAGTGCCGCCGGCAATCCGCTGGTTCCAGCCCGGCCCCGGCAGGATGTGCGCCGCATCGACGATGGCTTCGACGAATTCGCCGATCCGTTCGTCCAGCGCGGCGACGTCCTCGATACGCCGCTGCAGACCGCGGGCGCGTGTTTTTCGTCCTTCTTCCGGTCCCAGCAGCCAGCGCCGCAGCTCCGCGCCTTCCTGACCGCTGAGCTGGGCTGAAAACGCGCTATCCGCGGCGTCGAAAAGGTGGTGGCCCTCGTCGAACACCAGGCGGGTAGGTATCTGGCCGTCATCCATGCCGCCGGTCGCGGTCTGCGCCAGCACAAGGGCGTGATTGGCGACCACGATGTCGGCGCGTTTGGCGCGGCGCACGGTCTTTTCGACGAAACATTTGTGATAGTGAGCGCAGGCGGAATAGATGCATTCGCCGCGCCGGTCAGCCAGTCCGATGGTGTTCCGGGCGCCGGCAAGATCCACCAGCCAGGCGGGAAAATCGCCGCCGCCGATATCGCCGTCGCGGGTTGCTGTCAGCCAGCGCGCCATCAGGCCGAGCCCGACCGCATCCTGCGGCCGGCCGCGCAGCCCGGTCACCGCGTCCTCGTAGTTCAGCAGGCAGAGATAGTTTTCGCGGCCCTTGCGGATGACCACCTTGCGATTCTTGGTCACGGGGTCGGGGTGAAGCCGGTTCAGCTCGTCGTCGATCTGGCGCTGCAGGTTGCGGGTGTAGGTGCTGATCCAGACGGTGCCGTCGTTGCGCTCCGCCCACAGGCTGGCGGGCGCAATATAGCCCAGCGTTTTGCCGACACCGGTTCCGGCCTCGGCCAGCACTGCATTGGGGGCGCCTTCTTCGTCGCGCGGCGCGAAGGCCTGGGAGACCGCGGATGCGTAATCGCCCTGCTGCGGGCGGTCCTCCGCGTCGTCGCCGACCAGGTCGGCGAGTCGGGCGCGCGCTTCGTCGGATGTTACGGGTATGTTTCCCGGTTGTCCTTCCGGCGCGAACTCCGACCACTCCGGCAGCCGCCGCCAGACTTCCAGCGCCCGGTTGGCGAGCCCGTCGAATGCGGGTGGCACTTCCGCCGCCAGGGCGCGCAGCACCAGCGGCGTCCAGCTCCATTTTCCGGCCTCCATCATGCGGGCGGTTTCGGCGACGAGGTCGCGGTCGCGTCCGGGCTCCATCCGGATCAGATCGGTCAGCAAGACGCCGCCGGCCAGTTGCAGCAGCCGGGCCTCGTCTTCCAGCCCGTCGGGCGGGGGCAGCTCCAGGGCATCCGCAAGTCCCGACGGCGTCGGCCGGCAGAACCGGGCCGGCCGCACGAAGGCGTAGAGTTCCAGCAGGTCGAGGGCGGGGAACGGCGAGGTGTTCAACCGGCGGGCGGTCGCCGGCGCATGACACACCATGGGGACCAGCCCGTCGGAAATTCGTCGCACGGCTGCCGGGTGTGCCAGCGCCTCGAACGTCCCGTCGGCGGCTGCGAGCACGGCGCCCCGGTGCCCGGCCGCCAGCGCGGGCATGTCCAGCCGCCGCGCCGAGGCTGGTTCCGAATGGGACAGGGAAGCATCGACCATAAGCGGATTATAGCCGAATCCGGTTCCCGCGTGTTCGCCAGTCGGCAGAAATCCGATCTCTTGCCTCCACTCCCGGCTTGATTTACAACCGTGTTTTACATATGTGTAAAATTATTCGATTGTTCTATCAAAGGTGCCATCATGACCGATGAATATGCAGATATCAGGGAACAGGTGCAGAAGCTGTGCGCCCAGTATCCCGGGGAATACTGGCGCAAGCTCGACGCCGAGCGCGCCTATCCCACCGAATTCGTCCAGGCACTCACCGAAGCGGGTTACCTGTCCGTCCTGATCCCAGAGGAATTCGGCGGTTCCGGTCTCGGCATCACGGCCGCCGCGGCGATCATGGAAGAGATTCAGAAATCCGGCTGCAATGGCGGCGCCTGCCATGCCCAGATGTACACCATGGGCACGGTGCTGCGGCACGGCTCCGACGAACAGAAACAGAAATACCTGCCGGGCATCGCCTCGGGCGACCTGCGCATGCAGGCGTTCGGCGTGACCGAGCCGACCAGTGGCACCGATACGCTGAGTCTGCGGACCACGGCGACCAAAAACGACAATGGCGATTACGTCATCAACGGCCAGAAAATCTGGACGTCGCGTGTCGAACACTCCGACCTGATGCTGCTGCTGGCCCGTACCAAGGCCAAGGAGGAGGTCGAAAAACGTACCGACGGGCTGTCGGTCTTTATCGTCGATATGCGCGAAGCACTGGGCAACGGGCTGGAGATCAAGCCGATCCGGACCATGATCAACCATGCCACGACCGAAGTGTTCTTCGACGATCTGGTGATTCCGGCGGATTCGCTGGTCGGCGAGGAAGGCAAGGGGTTCCGCTACATCCTCGACGGCATGAACGCCGAACGCATCCTGATCGCCGCCGAATGCATCGGCGACGCCCGCTGGTTCATCCGGAAGGCGACCGATTACGCAAACGACCGCCAGGTATTCGGCCGCGAGATCGGCAAGAACCAGGGCATTCAGTTTCCCATCGCCGAAGCCTACATGCAGACCGAGGCCGCCAATCTGATGGTCGAGCACGCGGCGCGCGTGTACGAAGCCGGCGGCCGCGCCGGTGCGGAAGCAAACATGGCGAAGTACCTTGCGTCCGAGGCGTCGTGGAAAGCGGCCGACATGTGCATGCAGACCCATGGCGGTTTCGCGTTTGCCGAGGAATACGACGTCGAGCGCAAATTCCGCGAAACGCGGCTTTACCGCATCGCGCCGATTTCGAACAACCTCGTTCTGTCGTTCGTCGCCGAACATGTGCTCGGTCTGCCGAAAAGCTACTAAGGGAATACGACATGGCCCGGGATGCGCTTAAACCGCTCGACGGCGTGCTTGTCGTCTCGATGGAACAGGCAGTCGCCGCGCCGTATTGCGCGTCGCGGCTGGCGGATGCCGGCGCCCGGGTCATCAAGGTCGAACGGGCGGAAGGCGATTTCGCGCGGGCGTACGATTCCGTCGTGCACGGCGAAAGCGCCTATTTCGTCTGGCTCAACCGCGGCAAGGAATCACTGACCGCCAATATCAAGGACGAGGAAGACCGGGCGCTTCTCTACAGCATCATCGACAAGGCGGACGTGTTCATCCAGAACCTCGCACCCGGCGCCGCCGCGCGCGCGGGTTTCGGCTCCGACGAGCTTCGCGAACGCAATCCGCGCCTGATCACGGTCGATATTTCCGGCTACGGCGAGGAAGGCTCTTACGCCGATATGAAGGCCTACGATCTTCTGGTGCAGGCGGAATCTGGGCTGTGTTCGATCACCGGCCTGCCGGAAGGCCCCGGCCGGGTCGGCGTGTCGGCCTGCGACGTGTCCTGCGGCATGTATTCCTACATGGCGGTGCTGGAAGCGCTGATCGCGCGCGACGCCACCGGCAAGGGATCGTCGATCAAGACGTCGCTGTTCGCCGGCATGGCCGACTGGATGACGGTCCCGCTGCTGCATTACGATTACGGCGAAAAGATCATGCCGCGGGTCGGTCTCAACCATCCGTCGATTCACCCTTACGGCGCGTACGACACGCAGGACGGCGGACAGATCCTGATTGCGATCCAGAACGAGCGCGAATTCGCCCGTCTGTGCGAGACGGTGCTTCTGGACGCCGATCTGCCGAAGGATCCGCGCTTTGAAAGCAACGAGGCGCGCTGCGCCAACCGGGCGGCGTTCGACGCCGTGATCAACGATATCTTCAACAACACCGACCGCGACGAACTGGTCCGGCGCCTGCGCGACGCGTCCCTCGCGTTCGGCGAGGTGAACGATGTCGCGGGGCTGTCGAACCATCCGGCGTTGCGCCGGGTCCAGGTCGGCTCGCCGACCGGGCCGGTCGACATGGTCGCGCCGCCGGCGCTGATCGATAACGGCGTCCGCGACCTGGGCGACGTGCCTCCGGCGGGCGCGCATACGGAAGCCATCAGAGAGGAATTCGGCGGATGAGCGGAGAGACGGATTTCAGCGGCTGGATCGGCAAGTCCGAAACCGAGCACGGCATCGCCTCGGCCTATGCCGCCGACTACTTCACGCTGACGCTCGACCGGGACGATCCGCCCTTCGGGGATGGCGATGCCCTGCCGCCGGCCTGGCACTATTTCTATTTCCACGAGCTTGTGGCGCTCGCCGCCACGGGCGAGGACGGCCATCGCGCCAAAGGCGATTTCATGCCGCCGCTGCCTTTTCCGCGGCGCATGTGGGCCGGGTCGAAGATGACGTTCGAATCGCCGATCCGTATCGGCGAAAAAATGCGCAAGGTCATTACCATCGCCGATATCGCGATGAAGGAAGGCAAGTCCGGCAAGATGTGCTTCGTGACGACGACCGAAGAGGTGTTCGGCGAGGACGGCCGCCTGACCACCAGCGAGGAACGCACCCAGGTCTATCGCGAACCGGCAGACCCCAACGCCCCGCCGCCGCCGCCGCGCCCGGCGCCCGCCGATGCGGTGTGGAGCCGGACGGTCCATCCGAGTTCGGTATTGCTGTTCCGATATTCGGCGCTGACCATGAACAGCCACCGCATCCATTACGACAAGGACTACGTCCGCGATGTCGAGGGGTATCCGGGCCTGCTGGTACACGGGCCGCTGACCATGACGCTGATGCTGGATCTGTTCCGGCGTGAGAATCCCGACGCGACGATGAAAACGCTCGACCTGCGGGCAGTGTCGCCGGTCTACGACACGATGGATTTCTCCGTCCACGGCGCGCCGGGCGAAGACGGCGCCTGCAAGCTGTGGGCGATGACCGGCGAAGGCGCGCTGGCGATGTCGGCGGATATCACCTTCGAGGCGTGATCCCTGCCGGTGTTTGCCGGGCGGCGTCCCGCCGCGCCCGTTCGGCCTGCCAGGCGGCCAGTTTTTTCTTGCGCTGTTCGGCGTAATACCGGCGGCGCTCCTGATTCCACAACTTGACGACCTTGCGCGTATAGGGCCGGTTGTATTCGCGGGTGGTCGAATGGTAATGCGCGATCGCACGGGTGATCGACCGGTTGGCGCGGCGCAGTTTCGAGAACAGCTCGCCCGCATATCTGGCGTTGGCGTGCGGGTCGAACGCCTGTTCCAGACTGTCGAAGGCCTTCGGATGATACATCAGGTTCACCTGCATGCAGCCCACGTCGATATTGCGGACGCCCTCGGCCTTCAGCCGGCGGACGGCGGCGATCGCTTTGTCCTTGGATGGGTAAAAACGGCCTTTCCCCCGGGCGGTGACCGTCCACGGCCAGGCAAAATGTGACCGGCTGGCCTTGTGCCAGCGGCCCGATTCAGCCAGTGAAATCGCCTGCAGGATACTCGTCGGCAGCCGCATCGCGTCTTCGATCCGGGAGATGGTGATCTTGCAAGTGTCTGAATATGCGAGGGAATTTCCCCTTTGAGTCGCGCCGCCGGCGGCCGGGCACAGCAAACCGGCGCCCAGAAGCAGGGTTGCGACGATATTTCCCCCACGGCATGTCATGACAAACCCGACGCAAATATCGTGCCGGTTTCGTTCAAACGGGAAGTGAGCCCCGATTTTTGCCGCATTCCAGGGCATCGGGCCCAAAATTTGTGCATCGCACCTAAATTGTTCGGTGTCTAACGATTACAGATTTATGAATTCGGATAAATTATGTGGATTTTCCGTGTTTTAGGGTTGATGGAGCTTGAGTGCGGTTATATATTGCAACGCAACACAATTTGGTTGTCCAAGCGAATTGTGTGTTCTTCTTTCTTGGACGTTTCCTCCCTATCAAACTCAGGCCGCTCTTCGGAGCGGCCTTTTTTCTTTGTATTTCAATAGTTTGTGAAAGCCGTGTGTGGCGTGGCCGGCGGCTGGGAATATGCTGCGGTACAGCATAAATCCAGTCCTAACCGGGTCGGCTCCTGTCTCCGTCCCCCAGCGGCCGGGTCATCAGCACGGTGTCGGCCCATTTGCCGAGCTTGAAACCGGCCGACGGCACTACGCCGGCGACGCGGAAGCCCAGCCGGCTGTGCAACCCGATCGACGGCGCGGTCGTCGACCCGCCGATCACGGCGATCATCTGTCGCTTTCCCAGTTCGGTGCAGCGCTCGATCAGGGCGCCGAGCAGCGCGGTGCCGTATCCGTGGCCGGTCGCCGCCGGATCGACATAGATCGAATCCTCGACCAGAAAGCGGTAGGCCGAGCGGTCGCGATAGGGCGCCGCATAGGCATAGCCGCGCACGTCCCCCGCCTCCTCGACGGCGAGCCAGGGCAGGCCGCTTTCGGTCACCCGGCGGAAACGCGTTTCCATCTCGGCCGCGTCCGGCGGGATTTCCTCGAACGTGGCGATGCTGTTGAGCACGTAATGCTCGTAGATTTTCGCGATGGCCGGCAGGTCTTCCGCCGTGGCGGCGCGGATGTCGAAGGGCGAACCGGCGCCGGTCATTCAGCGGCGAGATCCTGCGCCGTCAGATGGGCCAGCGCGGCGACGACGTCGGTCATCTGCGCCGCGACCCGGTCGAACCCGGCGCTCTTCTCGATGCGGAGCTCGTTCATGTAGAGCGCGCGGTTGATCTCGATCTGGACCGTGTGCACCCCGTCGCGCGGCTGGCCGTAATGCCGCGTGGTGAAACCGCCGGCGAACGGCTTGTTGCGGGCGACGGCATAGCCGAAACCGGCGATCGTGCGTTCGATGGCGTCGGTGATATAGGGGGCGCAGGTGCTGCCGAAGCAGTCGCCGACCACGAAATCGGCGCGGCCGCGCCCGGCATCGGGGTCGAGCGGGCCGCCGATCGACGGCATCGAATGGCAGTCGACCACGACGCAGTAGCCGAACCGCTTGCGCGTTTCGTGGATCAGCGTTTCCAGCGCCTTGTGATAGGGCCGGTAATAGGCATCGATGCGTGTCGCCGCCTCCGCGAAGGTCAGCTTGCGGGGATAGATGTCCTGGCCGCTGGACACGACGCGGGCGATGGTGCCGAGCCCGGCGGCGACGCGGGCCGAATCCGTGTTCGCGTAGTCGGGCAACGGATCGGAAAACATATTCTGGTCGAGCTCGAACGGCTCGCGGTTGGCGTCTATGAACGCCCGCGGAAACGTCGCCCGCAGCAGCGGCGCGCCGTAGCCGGGCGCCGCGGCGAACAGATCGTCGACGAAGCCGTCCTCGGACCGGCGCAGCGAGACGGGATCGAGCCGCGCGCCGGCGACGAAATCGGCCGGATAGTCGCGCCCGCTATGGGGCGACGCGAAGACCAGCGGCACCGATTGTACGTCCGGATGCAGGATTTCGAAGGGCGGTACGGGCGCCGGAGCGTCCGGCGCGGATTCATCGACTGACATGACCCTGATTTAGACCAAACTCTACGCATTGTCATCCGCGCGGCGGTGATTCTGAAGTATCGCGGGCCCGCTCCCCCTCCCGGCCACCCATAAGGATCATCCCGCGGGTGGCCGGGAGGCGGCTGAAGCCGCAAAGCGGATGAAGGCCGGTGCCCTCCCGAAATAACGACCCGGTGTGGGCAAGGCATGGTTAGCGGAGCCTTAACGCCTCGTCCCGCGATGTTTACGCTTTCCTAAGGGCGGGGGTTTAGCAATAGTAGCCAGGCCGGTTTCCAAGGTGGGGTGCTGGCGGTTCACTAACGCGCGGACGGAAGATTCATGGCAAGCATTCTCCTGGCGGAAGACGATTCGTCGCTCCGGACATTTCTATCGAAGGCGCTCGGCTAGGCCGGCCACATGGTCACGTCCTGCGAGGACGGCGTGGAAGCCATCGCCGCGCTGGAGCTGCGCGAATACGACCTGCTGCTGGCCGATATCGTGATGCCCGGCATCCACGGGATAGAGCTCGCCCAGCGCGCCACCGCGCATCTGCCTGATATCAAGGTGCTGTTCATCACCGGTTTCGCCGCCGTGGCGCTGAACGCCCAGAAGACCGGCGCCAACCGCAACGCCAAGATCCTGTCGAAGCCCTTCCACCTGCGCGAACTGGTGCAGGAGGTCGACCGCATCCTGCAGGACGAAGCCGCCTGACGGCGCTATTCGCCGCCGGGCACGCGGGTGCGGGACAGTGGCGCTTGCTATCCGTTCCCGAAAACGATAAAACGCGCTGCCTTTTCAGGCACACGGGCGATTAGCTCAGCGGGAGAGCACTTCGTTGACATCGAAGGGGTCGCTGGTTCAATCCCAGCATCGCCCACCATTTTTTTCGACAGATTTCGGTTTTCAGCGGCCCGCGGGTCCGCTTTGATCGGCGTTGACGAAATCGCCGCCGGATCGGCATTGGCGATGCTGCCGCCGATGGTGCCGCGGCTGCGAATGGGCAGATGCGCGATGTTGAGCGTCGCGTCATGGACCAGCGGGCACGCCGATTTGACGAGGTCCGAGTTTTCGATCGTCCGCTCGCGGGTCATCGCACCGATGGCCAGGCAATCTCCGTCGTCCCGGATATAGGAAAGGTCGGAAATTCGGTTGAGATCGACCAGAACGTCCGTTCGCGCCAGGCGGAAATTCATCATCGGCACGAGCGACTGATCGCCGGCGAGTACGCGGGCGTCGGGTGCATGCTGACCCAAAAGTTCCACTGCCTCCGGCACGCTTGTTGGTGCGAAGTGATTGAACGGAGCCGGTTTCATCGCGGCTGTCCCATCCCGTTTGTTTATCGACCGACATTGGTGCATTTATGACTGCGGAGGTCAATTGGGGGCTGTGAAGCCGCGCCCACAGCGTTATCCTTAATCGAACGAAAGGGAGAATTCGAAATGAGTGTTGCCAGACATCCCCGCCCGCCCGAACTGGAGGGCGTCAAGAAGGAAGAAATCGTAGAGCGGTTCGTTGCCCGCTTTGCCGAACGCAAAGCCGATTGGGAAGCGTTCGAGGACGCGAAGATCGAAGGCTGGAAACGGGCTCAACACCGCTACATCGGCGCAGGCGGGTCCGGCAAGCACGACGACGCCGATGCCATCCCCGCCCGCGCCCATACGCTCAGCATCATGTATGTCGAGCCGGGGCAGGGAAACGCGCCGCATACGCACGAGGTCGAAGAAACCTTCTTCGTCCTGAAAGGGCATCTCGATGCGTTCGTCGAGGACGAAGACGGCACGCGCTCGACCGTGCGGCTCGGTCCGTGGGACTGCATTTCCTGTCCGCCGGGCGTGATCCACGGCTATGACAACAACAGCCTGGAACCGGTGTGGTTTCAGGTCATGCTCGGAAAAGGCCGTCCGGAAACCATGGGCTACGCCGACGAAGAGCTGTACCAGCGCCGCGACGCGCATCTGAAGGAAGTACCGAAGGACTAGGGCCGGACGGCTTTAGTCGTACGCTTCGCGCGACGCCCAGGAAACAAGTCGCCGCTCCGCATCCGGCATGCGGGCGAGCGTGCTGTCGTCTACGACCACGGCAGGCATGTCGCGGAAATTGGATACGTCGCGGTACCACGTGCGGTGATAGGTGCAGTACAGGATCGGTCGCGGTGAGTCCGAGCGGTTGGCCTGGCCGCCGTGAAGGATACGGCTGTCGAAGAGGATGGCATCGCCGGGTTCGGCGTCAGGGACCGCCATCGTCAGGTCTTCCATGTCGGGATCTCGATGGGAGCCTGGATAAAATCTTGTGCTTCCCGTGATTTCGTTCAGCGCCACCAGCGGGATGACAAGCGTGATACTGTAGGCCGGCACGCTGGCGTCGAGTGCGACGTCTTCGAACAGACCGGCCTGGTCGGCGTGGTCGCTCTGGGCGGCAGCGCCGGGCTGCGAGGTGACGGCCACGTATGATCCGAGAATGAAATCTTCGCCCAGCAGTTCGGCAACGATGCTGAGCGCGACCGGGTTCGCAAATATATCGGGCGAGGCGAACGCGCCTTCCATCGACAGCGTGATCATTGCGCGGTCGTCGCCAACCTCTTTTATCCGGTGTGCGGAAATGCCTGTGCTGTAGCGTTCGGTATATGCGGTACCAAACTCGGCGACCCGGTGCGCCGGCAGCAGGTTTTTCAGAATGATCACGCCGGCGTCGGCGAACTGTCTGGCGGCATGCGCGGCGACCGGTGCCGGCAGCGGGTCGGCACTCCCGATGGTGATGGTGGGCAGCGAAGCGGTCATGCACTTTGGCCGGTCGCGAAATCGATCTGTCGGCGCAACGTCCGCCCGGCGAGGGCGCCGGTGTGTTCTCCATCGCGCAGGACGGTTATGCCGTTGACGATGACCCGGTCGATCCCGGCGGCGAAACTGTGCGGATCTTCATAGGTCGCGGTTTCGGCGATGGTGACGGGGTCGAAAATCGTAATGTCGGCAGCATGGCCGGCGCGTAGTACTCCGCGATCCTTCAGCCCCAGCGCCCGGGCCGACGCGCCGGTCATTTTCCACACCGCCCGGGATAACGGTAGTGCTTCGTCGTCCCGGGCATACTTTCCCAGAACACGGGCAAAAGTCCCGTAAAACCGCGGATGTGGCTTGCCCTGTCCGGTAGTGCCATAAGGTGCTACCGAATTTCCGTCGGATCCGATCATCACATCCGCAGAGCGCACGAAATCGCGCACATCGTCCTCCGATATCGACGACACCAGCACCCGGGTCTGACCGCGATCTTCGACGATGTAATCGAGCGCCATATCGAACCCATCGATGCCCCGTTCGGCGGCGAGGTAGGCGATGGTGCGGCCGGCGTGTTGTGGCAGGTCGGGGGAGATCGAAATCCGGATCGCATCCCAGTCCGGGATGCGCCCAAAATTGTTCAGGCCCTCCGCCTCGAGCGTTTCGCGCAACCTGCGTCGAGCGCCCTCGTTGCCCAGCCGCGCGATCATGGCGTCGACGCGGTCCTGCTGAAGCCACGGCGGAAAGAGGTTTTTCAGAGGATTGCTGGCAGCGGTGTAGGGGTAGATGTCGCAGTCGATCGGTACGCCGTTTCGGCGTGCGTCGGCTAAC
>Ga0181567_10000275_pt1 | contig 37255 bp, 26 predicted proteins | sample 101ome_14_FD_133761 | JGI IMG/M metagenome (GOLD analysis project Ga0181567, IMG submission 133761) | Coastal salt marsh microbial communities from the Groves Creek Marsh, Skidaway Island, Georgia - 101403AT metaG (megahit assembly) | ecosystem: Environmental > Aquatic > Marine > Intertidal...
GGGGGGGGGGGGGGGGGGGGGGGGGGGGGGGGGGGGGGGGGGGGGGGGGGGGGGGGGGGGGGGGGGGGGGGGGGGGGGGGGGGGGGGGGGGGGGGGGGGGGGGGGGGGGGGGGGGGGGGGGCAGAGGCGTGCGGTTGGACGAGGAGATGAGAGAGGTGATGATGGCGTCGTCCTCCGCGGTGATGATGGAGGCGTCGGGCGGTGTCGAGACGGAGGAGGGCGAGGAGGACGGCGTTCAAGACGGAGACGAGACGAGACGACGCGCGGGGACGCCGAGACCGCTGTACGGGAAAGCGCTGACGAAGAAGATCAAGGAATTGGGCGATGCGAGACGGTTGGGTGATGTTTTCGCGCTCTTGGACGCGTCGACGATTCCGACGACGCCGAATGGGAGAAAAATCACCATCGGTGCCGTCGTCGGGGCGTGCGTCAAGTGTAACGATTTGGACACGGCGCATAAACTGTTGATGAAACTCGACGGCGTCGACGAGTGCGGCGCGGGCGCGCCGGCGTACAGCACGCTCATGCTCGGATACGCGAGACGGGGTCGTCTCACCGAAGCGCTCGGTTTGCTCGAACAGTGGGAAAAGGGTCGCGGGCCAAAGGATGGGAAATTCGGCGTCGGCAGGCGAGGCAACATCATCTTGCGAGGGTCGTGGAGGTGGTCCAAGGAGGACGTGCCAAAGTACAAGAGACGCGATGACATGGGCACCGAGTGGCACCCGAAACGCACGGCGACGACGCGCATGCTCTTCGCCGCGCTCGACGCGTGCGCGACGAACGGCGACGTGCGAAGAACGCGCCAATTCATGAAGCGTATCTCCACGTGGGAGGGTCGCGTGAAGGGTGGCGACAAGTTTAACGAGGACGAATACCTCTGGAACGCGCTCGTCAAGGCGTGCGCGCGAAGCCAAGACGCGTTGTCGTGTCTGAACGTGTTACCGGAGATGTCCAAGGCTGGCGTGGAACCGACGAGAGTGACGTACAACATCACCATCTCGGCGTGCGCCAAGGCTGGACGACCGGATTGGTGTCGAGCGCTCCTCAGAAAGATGGATAGAATGAAGAGCCAAAAGATGCGTCCGAACGAAATCTCGTACACGACCACCCTCATCGCGGAGACGGCGGCGGCGAGAGATATTTTGGGTGGGGAATTCGCCGGCGGCGTCGACGTCGTCAAGGAACTGTGGTCGCGCTTCATCGCGCGACGCGTCAAGCAGGATGGCATCGTCATCGGTGCCTTTGTGAACGCGTTCGTCGCGTACGGGGACATCGACACGGCTTTGGAGGCTTTAGATTTCGGGTACATGAAGAAGATGTACATCAGTCCGAGCGTGTACTTCACTGCCATGCGACTGCTCGCCTCGAACGCCGACGTGGACGGATTGAGACGGCTGAGTGAAAAATTGCGCGCCAAGAATAAGACGCCGGAAATCGCCGCCGAGTGCGACATGTTCGAAGCCGAGGCGTGCGCGGCCGCGGGTAACGTCGAGGGCGCTCGCGCCGCTATTTTCCGCGTGCAAAATGGAAGCGAAGCCACCGCGGCTAAGGTTTTCAGAGAGCGCTCCTCAGGAGTGCTCGTCGCACTCTTCGTTCAAGAAGTTCTCGAGTGCGAACTCAACGCGCGCGGCGACGACGGCGGCGAATCGTTCGACGAAGAAGACGAGGACGAGGACGGAACGCTGGAAACCTTTGACGACGATATGATTCTCAACCACAACGGTTCGCTGTGTCGATGGGAAAAGCCAGACGTGTGGAGCGTCACGCAGGCGCTCGATTTACTCGACGGCGCGTGGTCGTTCGACGAGTTTGACGAACAGGGCATCGGTGCGTCGCCCGCCCCACCACCACGCGGCGGGTGGGCCAACGCCGTCGCCGACGGGAACGTTGATCCGTTGCTCTTTAAAAACGGCGTCGAACCGAGCGAACCCATCGATTCCGTGCTTCCAGACGTGGGCGAGTGCTTGCGCCGAGGCGACATCGTTCGTCGAAGCGATTCCGTCCAAGACGCGCTCGAGTCACTCAGAGATAATCTCAAAGCCGTCGTCATCGATGACGACACCGGCATTCCCGTGGGTACGTTTCGTCGCGCCGACGGCGCCGCCGTCGAGAGCTCTGTCACCGTCGGCCAAGTCATGAGCGCCGCTCCCGAACGCCTCTCACTCGACGACACCACCGTCGGCGACGTCGCGATGATGTGCGTGCGAGATTCCGCCACCCTCATCGCCATCGTCGACGAACAGGGTCGCATTGTCGGCACGCTTCGCCAGGATGACATTCTCGTTCCCGCGCGTTGGGCCGAAGGTGACTCGGCGTCGCCGCGGTGATGAGCCCCGCGAAGACCATACGCGTACATTTATTATTAATACAACCGCACACCGCAACGCACGATGACCTACCTACGCTCTATCCGCTCGTCTCTCCCATCCTCGCCCGAAGCGCCTCGTGTTCCTCGACGAGTCGCGCGTACCGCTCCTCTTGGTAGGCGATTTGTCGTCGCGCGATGGCCATGGCGGTCTCCACCCCTCTCGTTTTCTCCTCCAACGCCTTCTCCAGCGCGAACACCTCCCGCTCCGACGCCTCCAAACGTCTCTTGTACATGTCTCGCGAGCTCTCGACGTCCCCGAGTGCGCGCTCGGCGACGCGTCGTGCCTCGGCGTGTTCGCGCGCGTGTCGCTCGGCATTTTCGATGACATACTTGAGACGATTGATCTCCGTCTTGTCGCTTCGGAAAAAGGCGCCGGGACCCGCGTCGCCGAACGCGCGCGTCGTCGTCGTCGGTCTCGACGTCGTCGACGCGCGCGCGTCTCGTCTGGCGACGGCGACGACGACGGTCGGCGCGAGACGGTGCGTCATCTTTTGAGGCGAGTGGCGACGGATCTCGCGCGCGTCAGAGCGCGGCGGGAACGATGCGAGCGACGACGCGCGGCGAGGCGCTCGCGCGCGAGCCCGCGTGGGAGGCGTTCGTGCGCGGACGATTGATGCGAGAGGAGGACGTCGCGCGGTTGACGAAGATCGCGGACGTGGCGCGAAGTCTCAACCTGCGATCGGAGACGACGAACGCGACGGCGGCGCACAGGGACGCGGCGAGAACGATGCGAGCGACGCTGGAGCATCACGGGGACGCGGTGTGTGAGACGCTGTTGGACACGCTGCGAAACGTGGGGGCGGTGGAGGCGACGGAACACGTGTTGGCGTTGGTGGACGTCGTGGCGAACCCGCGCGCGTGGAGCGGAGGGGACGCGGCGAGCGACGCGAGGGACGAGATGTTCGGGGCCAAGCTGTTCGTGCGGTACGATTCGAGCAATCGATCGAGGCCCGACGATGGGTTGATCTCGATCGAGGGCGTCGGGGGGTCGGAGGACGCGTATTACGTCTTGTCCAAGACGCTGGCGAGGCCCGAGGACGCCAACTCGAGCTTCATAAAGGAGACGGCGTCGCGCGTGTTGACGAGGATGTTGCAGATCGGTCTGAAGAGCGGTCGAGGTGGTGGGGCCGAGGGTGAGGGCGCGCGAAAGAGCGCGGAGAGCGCGAAACACGCGTTGCGAACGCTCGTGTCGTGGTGCGCGAAGGAGTTGCGGGCGACGGCAAGCGGAGGCGATGAAAGCATGGTTCCCGCGGTCGCTTCTGCGCTCGCCGGAGTTTTAGACGACAAAGATGCGCGCGCTTTCGCGGCGAGCGAGGGCATCGTGACGGCGTTGACGCCCGTGTTGCGAGCGTCGGATCGGTCCGGGGTGCAGACAATGTACGAAGTCGCGCTGTGTTTCTGGTTGATGAGTTTTAGCGCAGATTTGCGAATCAAAATGTGTGCCAGAGGTGCGGCGACCGTGAAAGCGCTGATGGCTTGCGCGGGAGCGGCGAGTAAGGAGAAGGTGATTCGAGTGTGCATTTTGGCGTTGAAGAACATCACGAACCGTCACGGCGCGCACGGCGATGCAGCGCTCGACAACTTCACCGCCGTCGATGAATCGCTTCGAAAATTGGTACACAATCTCTCGCTTAGAGGTTTCGAGGATGAAGAATTATCTTCCACACTCGAGGAGCTCGAAGAAGATTTACGCGCGAGACGCAAGGAGGCGAGCAGCTGGGAGCGCTACAAGAACGAAGTCATGAGCGGCAGTCTCGAGTGGAGCGCCGCGCACAAAGATGAAGGATTCTGGCGCGAGTGCGCGACAAAACTCACAGACAACAACTGTCAAATCTTACGAATCCTCATCAAACTGATCGACGGGAGTGAAGAGATGGATCCGAAGACCCTCGCTGTGGCGTGTCACGACATCGGCGAATTCGCCGTGCACTACCCCGCCGGACGATTCTTAGCAAACGATTTAGGAGGGAAAGAACATAGCATGCGCTTGATGACGCACTACGATGAAGAAGTGCGCAAATCGGCGTTGAAATGCGTGCAGAAATTGCTCGTCGCGAGCTGGCGCTCTTTGAACACTGACGCAAATTCCGCGAATTGATTGTTGCGTGAAAAAAATTTAACTGTAATAGCACAACTCACGTCTAGAAAAATAGATGGCTAAGACTACGTCGCGGTTTCCGGCGAATCGCTCGCGTCGCGATCGCGCTTCTTACTCGTCGATGACGCTCGAGCGAATAAACGCTCGCACTGCGCCCAGTCGGCGTCCTTCGTCACCGGACTCTCTATCAAAGCTGTGGCGCCGTGACGCGCAAAAATTTCAAGTTGCGACACCGTGATATCTTCGGCGCGTTCGACACTTCCGAGATACTCATCGCTCAAGAAAACGCCCGCCCAAGGTCTGAATTTCATTCTTGCGAGCAACTGCTTCGACGGTAACCATACCGAGCAGAAAATGTCGACGTCCGGACCGACCATCGTCCTCACGCGCGTCAATCCACTCTCGAGCGCGTCGAGATCCGTGCCAATCTGAAACCAAATTCCACGCACTAAACCAGTCCGTACCTTTCGATCCAATCGATCGTATTCACGTTCGAGATCCTTTGTCTCTGGAAAATACGGATTAAAAGCGACGTCGAATCGAAACGACGAATGTTCGCGTTTCCACGCCCTATCCATCCCGAGCCTCCGAAGCATCTCCACCGAATCGTTCACGCGACTTCCCGAGCCGGACACCAACAGACATCGATCGATGTTCCTCTCCCGCAGGGCGCTCGCGAACCTCTTCAAACGCTCCGCCGCTCGCGTCGAGTCTCTCTCATAGTTATTCTTCATGGAATAATGCGGCACACAATCGACCTCTCCGCACTCTCGAACCGCATCCAGCCAGCCGACGATGTCATCGCCCTTGTCCTTGTTGGGCAGGTTGACGCGCGTCGCCGCGCGCCCTCGCGCGCGCAAAGATTGCACAGATGTCTTCAGTTGGGCCACATCTTTGAAAAACAGCTCGTAGCGCACGCGTGCCATGTCTGTCGCGCACCGTCGCCGACGCGCCTCGCGCGCAAATATTCTCCCACGCCCGTTCGCGCCGTCTCCGGCGTCGCTCGCCGTCGCGCACCGTCGCGCACTGCGGTGGCGATCGATTCGACACCGAGACGATGCATTCGCCCGTCGCCAGTCGCGGGCGCGAGCGCCATGACGGAGCTCGACGCCGCCGAGGACGCGGCGGACGGCGCGGCCGCTCGAGACACGGTCGTCTCCCCGACGTCCACGTCCTCGCCCGACGCGCCTCGTTGGCGATGCGTCGCCTCGAGTGCGGACTTGCGCGCGGTGGCATCCGCGCGCGTTCGCTTCACGTGCGTCGACGCCACCCCGGCCCTCGTCGTCCTCGGCGCCAACACGGGATCGGCGTACATTTTCGCGCGCACGCGCGGTCCCACGACCGCGCGCGGGTCGTCTCGGAGCGCACCGGAGCGACGATTACGATTCGTCGCCGTGGTGTCGCCGGAATTGCTCGGACGCGCGACGGGAGACCGCGCCCGCGCCGCGCCGCAGAGCGTCCGCGTCATCAAAGCCTCGCCGTGTGGACGCATGTGTGCAATCGGTTTCGCGGACGGGAACGTGCGAGTGATAGAGCTGGACGAGGTGACGCGAGAGGAGACGCGAAGACGAAGCGCGTTGGGCGCGACGGTTGCGTTTTTATCGACGTCGCACGGCGGGCGACCCATCACGGCCATGGTGTGGTCGGTGAACTCGAGGACGCTGTACGCTGGGAGCGATAAGGGGAGGGTGACGCTGGTGTCGTGCGAAGATTTCGTGCGGTGGTGCGATGAAGGTCGACTGGGACCGAAACCGGCGGTGGTGAATAAGACAGAGTACACGGACGCCGACAGCGGCGTGCACCAACTCGATAGTTCGAAGAGCGATAGTAATTTATTGATGAGCGCGCAGTCGAGCGTGAAGCTCGTGCCGGTGGATGGCGAGAATTGCGGAGTCGTGACGAACGTGGGGAGTAAACAACGCGAGGGCGCGTACGGAAGTTGTTTCCACGATTACGCGGCGCTGAGCGTCGACGAGGATGAACTGGTGGACGAGGAGGATGTTTGGGACGACGACGCCGTCAAGCGCATCATCGAATACGCCGTAGTGGCGCGACCCGGACGTAAGTTTTGGATCGCCAAGTTCGACAACCATGCGGAGGAAGCGCAGGTTGAAATCATGGCCACCATCAAACCAGAGGTGCCGGAACCGTCGCCCGTGCCCGGTTGGAATCGAGACAATGAATCGGTCGAATCGATGAAAACACTATCTAAAAGGTTCGAGTTCGGCCTGATGCGGCGTCTCGGACCGTGCGTGTTATCGACCACGAAACGAGCCGTCGCCATCGTCGACGTGGCGTCGCCAGCCATTGCGAGATGGTACCCGTTGCGAGAGCCCGGAAACGCCGACGTCGGCGCCGGATTCATCGACGCGTGCGTCTTCGATCACCGTGCCTTCTTCTTGACCCCGTCGGAGGAGGGTGGGAGCTCGGTGTGGTGTTTAGAATCTTTCATAGACGCGCCAGCGCTGGCGCGCGACGTGGTTCACGAGTCTCGCGACGTGCGCTCGATGATTCGCGCGTTGCAAATATGCCAAAAGACGTCCACGTTCGACGAGACGTTATTCAACAAGGCACAGGAAACGCTCGAATCATCCGAAGGCGTGGACAAAGCGTCGGTGCAGACGCTCGCTTCTCTGATAGAGTGGGGTGAGGAAAACGGGACCGCGTTGATGGACGAAGAACGAGGCGACGACGACGACGACGACGACGACCCTCGCGAGTTGGTGAGCGGAGAAGTGGCGTCTCCGACAAAGCCGAATCCGTCGGAGAGCGGCAAGCCTCCTCTCGGGAAAGATCGTTCGTCGCGAGAGACCACCCTCGTCGAAGAGGGAGTGTTGTTATCTACAACGACATTCCCAAAGGCGGAGACGGACGGCGGCATCTTCTTCTATAATCCTCGCGGAGTAACGAAGAGCGTCAAAGCTTCGGAAGACGGCGACAAGACGCGCGACAGCAAAAAGGTGAAGAAGAGACGAGCGCTCATCTTGGACGATGTGGGCGAAGACGTGACCACGTTGACGCCGATGCCACCGCCGCCGAAAGTGTCACCGGTCGTGAAGAAAAACTACGCCGTAGATTGCCCGACGAACGACGCTGAGTGGGAAGAGTGCGACGAATTTGACGCCGACGAGTGGCGAGCCGCGATTAAAACCGCGGAGGATACGCTTCCATCGGAAGGAGAGGCTTTCGAACATTGGGAGTCGTATGGCGCGGTGAAGACGACGTCGGATGCGACGTCGAGACGAATCTTCGGAGAGACCGTGCGTCTCAAGTGTAGAGCCGCGATGAAGGCGCGGGTCGCCGACGCCGTCGAGTGCGTCGCCCTGCTGAAAGAGTCTCGAATCAGTATGGACGCGTCCAAACTGATCCCCGCGCTTCGTCGTTGGCGCGACACAAAACGGGAAGCGCACACACTGTTCGATGAGCACGAGGAAGGAGAACACGCAACGATTGTCGCGAAGACGAAGCTTCAAAGCGAAAGCTTGTTGCTGCGAGTCGAAGCCGCGCTCGAGACGGCCAGCGAAGAGTTACAGCTCGACATCACGTCTTCTCGGAAGCACAGTCCGGTGACGAAACCGCGCGAGAACGAGAAACCATCTCCCGTGAAAGAACGCGTCACGACGGATATTCTCCCGTTCGAGGACGTCGAGAAGGCTTTGATGGATGAAAACGTTGCCGATGTCGGCGTATCCGTGGAGTCCGATTGCGTCGCCTCCTTACGAACAGCCGAAGCCCACGAGACGGCGTCGATGATCACGAGGTGTCTTCAACGCGCGCTTCAAGACTTCACGAAGACGTTTGAGATGGATACGTCGACAGTCGACCGTTGCGAGTCTCGCTTGAAGTGCATCTCTCGCGTCGGCTCGGCCGCGCTCGGACCCGCCGAGGCGGTGCGATGTCTCCTCGCGGCGTCCGAGGACGACTCCCTCTCGCGCGTCATGTCACCGACGCACGCGAACGAGCCCGCATCCGCGGCAATGAGCCGAGTTCTCACCGTCATCGTCTCCTACCTAACCTCCGAGAACTCCATCGATCTGGACGTCCGTCGAAGCGCCGCCAGACTCCTCGAACCGCTCGATCTTTACCTCTCCAGACCTCCCATGCGAGCCTTTGGACGCTTCCCTCAGCTCCAAGTCGCCCTCAGGGCTGAGCTCTCCGGCACGACTGACCGATTACCCTTCGTCGAGCGCGTCTCAAACGACGACGACACCGACGCGTCGTCGCTCGTTGTCTCCCACGCCCGTCCCGCGGACGCCTCCGTCGAAGACTTTGGCGACTGGGGCGTCGAGATGGATCTCCGCCGGTGTCCAGCCTGTCGCCGCTCCCTGCTTCGAGACAACGCCGGTCCCCTCGTCACGTTCATGTGCGCGCACACCTACCACAAGGCGTGTTGCGCCGCGTCCATGGCGTGTTTCGCCTGTCAGAAGACTGTGTAGAGTCGTACAAGGCGTGCTGTTGTAAATGCAATGTTATTGAACCACACCGCGCGCGCTTAAGCATCGCGACCGCCCGTGAACGCGCTTCACACCCGTCGCGAAACAAATTTCCAAGAAAACGCTCGAAACGCTCCGCGCCGCATTCGGTGACATCACAACGCGACCCTCGCTCGCGATGCGCGTCGACGGCGACGACGGCGACGAGGTATCGTGCGAAAACCACCGCGATGCGCGTCGATCGCGCGCGCGTCGTCGCGCGTCGTGTTTCGTGCAAAACGCGCCGCGTCCGTCGCACGCATCCCCGAAGGAGGTGGCTGACATGGCACACGCGACGTTCGAGGGGCGAGGGAGGCGAGAATCGACGGAGGACGTGGACGAGGAACGCGGTGAGTCGCTCAGCACGATCGCTTTTTTCGATTCCGTCGATCAGTTCGACGCGCTCGAGTACGCGAATCGTCCGAGAAAGAGCGAGAGCGGTGAGGGCGCGAACCGCGCCGTCGAATGGCGAGAGCGCGCGCGAGAGTGTGTGCGAGAGGGACTGGAGAGCGGACACGCGACGATGTGGATGGCCAACGTCACGGTGTGGAGTCTGTTCGGGGATGATTTACGACTGTTGATGACGGACGCGGACGCGGACATCGGATTCATCGTCATGGTGTGGATCTGTCTCGTGAGCTTTGGCGTGGAGGTGTTGTTGAGCGTGTTCGCGATGGATGATTATCTGGGTCAATTTTACTTTTGGCTCGATCTCGTGGCCACGCTGAGTCTTCTCGCGGACATTCCCGCGTTCATGCGAGCGGTGGGGATGGATCCGTGCGAAGGCGTGGACTCGTACGGGACGCAGTTCGATCGAGCGTTGAGCTCGGGGAACACGCAAGGCTCAAAGGACGTCGCGGACGCCGGCTTCGCGAAGGCTGGTCGAGCGTCCCGAGCGGCGACGAAAGCCGGACGAATCGTTCGAATAATCCGTTTGATACGTCTGGTGAAGATTTTTAAATCCTACGAAGTCACGCGACAGCGCAACGAGCGTCGAGAGAGCTTGATCAAACTCAAACGAGACAGTCTCGCCAAGCAGAGTTTTCTCGCGGAGGCTGAGGGACGCGACATCGCGGCGAGCGAACGCGACGACGAGCACTCGTTGTCGGACTTTGAAGAGTCTAAATCTCGAGTCGGACAGAAACTGAGCGATTTGACGACGAAGAGAGTGATTGTTGGTGTTCTTCTGATGCTCTTCTTACTTCCGGTGTTCAGTGTCGATCTCTACGCCGTCGGTGAGAAGAAAGACTTTATGGACGGAGGCTTGACCATGGCGCACGAGACGTTCGTCAACGGTGGTGAAGGAACGAGAGGGTTTTATCAGTCCATGGACCAATACCACGCCGGTACGAAGGGCATGTATCGTCTCGTGGTGAATGGAACAGATTTCTCAGACGACGACAATCTCTCCTTCATGCTCAACGACCGAGCCCACAAGCGTTTACGATGTACTGAGTTCGCGTACACCACGTACTCGTCGCAATTGTTCGATGAGAACAAGAGTGGTTTCAGTTTCGCCTTCTTCGATCTTCAGAAAGAGAGCCGAGTTCAAGCCTTACTCAACATCATGCGCACGCTGTTTGTCTGCGTGATTCTCACCGTCGGCGCGGTGTACTTCAGTAAAGACACGAACGCTTTGGTCCTTCGCCCACTCGACCGAATGGTGAGTAAGATTCAGACGATGAGTGACAACCCGTTGACGCAGTTTGACATCAGCGACGACGAGGAAGATCAAATGGAGACGAGACTTCTCGAAAATAGTATATCGCGTATATGTTCTCTCCTCGCAGTTGGGTTCGGCGACGCCGGCTCGGAGATTATCGCAGAGAATATGAAACGCGGAGGAGCGATCGATCCGATGATCCCCGGTAAGAAAATGGTTGCTATATTTGGATTCTGCGACATTCGACAGTTCACGGACACCACGGAGGTTTTACAAGAGGACATCATGGAGTTTGTGAACACGATTGCCAAAATAGTTCATTTGGAAGTGCACGTACACGGTGGTAGTGCAAACAAGAACATCGGCGACGCATTTCTGCTGGTGTGGAAATTTCCTCGTGATATTTGCGAAGACGACATCACGAATTTTGATGACATCGATGAGGTGAAAAGACGAAAAATTCGAATGGTTGCGGACAATGCGTTGGCATCGTTTGTCACAATCATAGGAGCGCTTCGTCGGAGCTCTCGATTACATCGATATCGCAGGAACAAAAACTTGAACAAGCGCATCAACAATTTCGACGTAAAGATGGGTTTCGGGCTTCACGTCGGTTGGGCTATCGAAGGTGCGATTGGAAGCGAGCACAAGGTTGATGCCTCGTACTTGTCTCCCAACGTAAACATTAGCGCGCGTCTCGAAGCAGCCACGAAGCAATTCGGAGTGCCTTTGTTGTTCACTGGGAATTTCGCAGCTTTACTTTCTCCTGATGTTCTAGAGGAAACCCGACAGATCGATCGCGTCAACGTCAAAGGTTCTCTTCATCCCGTCAAACTCTATACGTACGACGTTCGTCCAGAAAATATTCCAGTACCGAGCGGCGGTACGAATCTGCACTGCGACTTTGAAGACGAGACATTGAGTATCATCGAGTACAGCGACGAGTTCAAGCAACATCCAGACATTGTCGAAATGCGAAGGGGCGTATCGAGGCAGTTTTTGGACGATTTCCGGCGTGGATTAGAATTGTACACGGACGGTGAGTGGTCGAAGGCGAGAGATATTCTCCAGAAGACGAAAACGTACGTCAACGCTCTAGGCCAGGAGGTCGTGGACGGACCGAGCGATAGTCTCCTGACGGTGATGCAAAAGTACAACTACAACGCACCAAAGTCCTGGAAAGGTTTTCGCGAGCTCACAGAAAAATAAGAATTATCTACGACTACACAGTACTATCATATACAGCTCTTTAAAGCTCTTCGCGTTTCGCGTCACCCCATCTGTTGTAATTCACGAACGAACTTATGAAGACGGACTCGTCTAGATTCAGAGTCGCGTGCCACCAATTCGTGGGAAAGTACAAGGCCTCTCCCGCGTGCACCGTGCACTCCAAGATGCCGCCGTCACCCTCTCGCACATCGCCTCGACGCAGAGCCTCGAGCGCCCAAAAATACGCCGTCACGTTCGGTTCAAACGTCGGCGCGGGATCCGGCGGAGCGACGAACCAATGCTTCCTCCCGATCAAACTCTCGCTCCATCCAGGTCCGTGCTGATGCATGGGAACGCCGCTGTACCGTCCTCCGACGCCGAAACTATACGCCACGTCGGCGTCCTCCGGCACGAATCGAATATCCTCGTACGAATCGAAGAGCTCTTGAAATCCGCTCGGCGTGTTCCCGTGTTCGTCCGAATGATCGCCAAACCAATACCACGTCGTGCTCGCATCTTCTCCCCGCTCGGCCGGGACGTCTTCCTCCATGTACGCTCGCAGCGTCTTCTTTTTCTTCTCGTACGAAAACGTATTCGACGAACTGAGGACAACCGTCTCGTCGCCGAACGCCGCCAACAGCGCCTCCCTCGACACGCGCTCGCGCAGTCGCGCGCGCGTCGGACCGAGACCCGTGACGACGACCGGCGTCTCGGCGTCTCGAAACGTGCGTTCGAACGCGTCCGGGCTCAGGTCGTCGACGTCAAGTTTCGGCAGCGTGCACGGCCGCGCGTCGAAATCACCCGGGAAGCGATACCAATCGCGCGCGCGCGCGGGACGCACCGCCAGGAGGACGCACATCGACGCGACGAGGCACCACGGCGGCGACCTCGTCCTCGCGCGCATCGCGATCGACGCTCGGGGAGGCGAAGAGTGTCGACGTGTCCGTCAAGATGTCCACACGGTTCCACACTGACCGACGCGCGCACCGGCGCGCGCGCGACGAGACGAACGATGACGAGGGAGAGGAGGACGCGCGCAACGGTGGTTGCGCTCGCGCTCGCCGTCATGGCGACGGGCGTCGCCGGAGGAGACGCGTCGGCGGTGGCGTCATCGGTGACGTCGAGTTTTCAACGCCCGGACGCACATCCAGCCGTGCCGCTGATGCGTCGAGGACGCGAGACGGCGGAGACCGCGCGAGGGACGCCGACGCAGGTGCACCTCGCACCGACCGCGTCGGGCGAGGTGACGGTGGTGTGGACGACGAGGGAAGCGCTGAAGGAGGAGGACAAGACGGTGGAATATTCAACCGACGGGGGGCGAGAGAAACACTACGCAAAGGCGACGAGCGATTCGTACACGACGCAGTTGTGCGTCGGAAATCCGACCGCGTTCGCGCCGCGCATGGGACAGACGCCGGCGGTGGACGGCGACGCCCTGGTTCGATTGGCGAACACGAGCGCGTGGGCCGACTCGGACGCGGCAAACTATCGGGTGGTGACGTCAATCGAGGACGTCATTCCGAGCGGATTCTGGTCGCAGCGGCCGACCGATAAGGCGGCGTGTCTGGGATATTCGAACCCCGACGCGGTGTACCATTCGCCCATCATTCATAGGGCGAAGATGAAAGGATTGACGCCGGGTAAGGAGTACGCATATGTGCTTCCAGGAACGACGGACGCGAGAACGTTCAAGGCGCCGATGGTGCCGACGAAGCACTCGAAAGTGCCGACGAAAATCGCCGTCGTCGGTGATACCGGTCAGACGGAGGTGACGCAGGAAGTTTTGACGCACGTGCACAACGCGCTCGGGGACTCGGAAGTCCTTTTGCACACGGGCGATTTATCGTACGCCGACGGTTTCGCGCCGAGATGGGATAGTTTCGGTGTCTTGGGCGAATTTTTGCTCAAAAGCATGCCCATGTTAGCCGTGCCGGGAAATCACGACGTCGCGCAGAATGGAATGGATCTCGTCTCGTACATGATGAGGTATCCTTCCCCGTACGAGGCGTCGAAGAGCCCATCGCAACTGTTTTGGTCGTACGAAGTAGGTCAGGCACACATCATAGGATTGAACAGTTACGCCAACGCGCAGACTGGAATGTTTGACGGTTCGGACACGCCCATGACATCGTGGTTACAAAAGGATTTAGAGAGTGTGAATCGACATTACACGCCTTGGGTCATCGTCGTATTTCACACTCCGTGGTACAACTCAAATCACGGACACTTTAAAGAAGCTGAACGCGCTCGCAAGGCTCTCGAGCAGACGCTCTATGACGCCGGCGTCGATTTGGTCTTGAACGGCCACGTACATGCGTACGAGAGGTCGCACCCAGTCTTGAACTACGGCTTGAACGACTGCGCGCCTGTACACATCGTCGTCGGAGACGGCGGAAACTACGAAGGCCCATACGGAAAGAGCTGGATGGAGCCTCAACCCGCGTACAGCGCGTTCAGAGAGGGGTCTTTCGGTGCAGGATCGTTGGTCATCCACAACGATACGCACGCGAGCTGGGAATGGCGCCGAACGACGTGCGTCGCGAACACGACGACGGCTGAAACGTACTTCAGGAAAGTCGGAGACGCGAGCACTTGTCAATCCTTTCCCGACGTCTCCGCGCAAGCCATGGAACCCGTGGATGCGGTCGTTCTTCGACGAGATGTGCAAGCTTGTCCGAATAAAGCGGTGGGATCGGCGAAGAGAACGAGCGATGGAGGAACGCCATACGTTCCGGAGTCGAACGCGCCCTCCCTCTACACCGCCATCATCGTGCTCGTCATTCTGTGGCTCGCGACCAGCGTCGTTCTCATTCGAACGCTCAAAGTGATGCGAGAGATGAAAACGAGGATGTATCGTTCGCCCGGTCTACTTTCCGGTGAGGACGAATTCGACGACGAATTCGGAGAGAGTGCCATCGGTCTCAAGGATTTTAACGCTCCGTAAAAAATGTAACATGTATCACAAGTGCTTAGCTAATCGAGTTACAATAAAATTTTCGTCTTAGTCGTACGCAGACCAATCCGACGCCGCATCGCGACCTCGTCTCGGTCCGTTCGAGTCGCCGTACGCGTCACCGGCGCCCCCTCTTCGTAGACCGCCGCTATCGTTTCTGCGCGTGTACGAGAACGTGCCTCCCGAGCTTTGTTTACTCGATCTATCCTCAACACCGGCCGAGCGCTTCGCCGCGGCCGACGCACCGGACCGACGATCCTTAAACCACGTGATAATCTTACTCGCCGGAAGTCGCGTCGCTTGCCGAATGCTCTCCACCATGGCGTCGTCCGGGTACTGCGTCACTGCGTACACCTTTTCCAAAGTCGCGATGTTCGACGACCCCAAACGCGTCTTCTTGTACGTCTTATACGCCGGCATTCCACCCGGTCCGCTTCCTCGCCTACTCCTTGCCTCCGACGCCGCCTGTCTCTCCGCCTCGGCTCGCTCCGCTCGCGCCTCTCGCTCTCGCTCTCGCGCCTCCCTCTCGGCGTCCTCGTTCGCCAATTCCTCCGCGTACCTCCTCCCCAGCTCCTCCGCTCGGTGTCCGTTTCGCTTCAACCAACCGATCACCTCGTGTCGCTCCAGTTCCAGCTCCTTGCACAGCTCTCGCACCTCGACTTTCCGTCGTCCCCTCGCCAACGCGCGCTCGAGCGCGCGCGTCTTCGCCCTGGGAATCTCCCGCTCCGCCTCCGCCTCAGACGCCTGTCGCTCGAACGCGTCGAACAGGTCCTCCCATGATTCACCACCCTTTGTCGCCTTGGTCGAGACGCGCGCGTTCATCGCGACGCGCGCGTTCATCGCGACGCGCGCGACGTCGACGCGTCTCGTCGTTCGACCGGCGGCGCGCGCGACGACGCTCGCGCGAGCGAGAGAGGGCGTCGCCGACGCGCGCGCGAGCGCGAACGGCGTCGATGCGATCGTCGTCATCTCGAGACGGACCGCGTCGCGAGAGGGACGGCGGCGCGCGCGTCAGAGAGAGGCGGCGTGTGACGACGACGCGAGGGGCGTCTCGACGTCGCGCGATTCGATGACGCTCGAGGGGGGCGAGGAGGGCGACGGGCGCGCGGCGGCGAGCGGTGGAGCCGATGACGCGTTCGCACGCGGCGACGCGTCTCGAGTCGATGACGCGGACGCGTGGGCGGAGGCGCACTTCGCGGGGGAGGAGGATGGGACGACGCCTCTGTTGCCGACCGAGGATGCCGAGTCGGGCGCGGTGGAGGCGCGATGGACGTCGGAGACGCGGGCGAGCGCGAGAGAGATTTTTAACGAGCACGGACGAACGCTGTGCGCATTCGCGGGGACGCTCGTGGTGACGACGATGAGCATGAGCGTGCCGTTTCCGTTTTTGGCACAAGAATTCGCTGCGGCGCGCCTGGCGCCGGGTAAGGTTGGGCTCGTGTTCGCGGCGCTGCCGTTCGGGACGCTGTTAGTATCGCCGTACGCGCCGAAATTGACGTGGCGCTGGAAGGCGACCGACGTGGCGAAGTGGTCGCTGTTTGGACAGGCGATGAGCGTCTTCGCGACGACGCTCGGCGGACGGTCGAGATATGAAATTTGGTTGGTTACCCGTCTGACGCAGGGATTTTTTAACGCGGTGACGAGCGTGACGATGCTGTGCGTGGTCACGAGAGCGATTCCGGAGGCGGTTTCACTGTGTAGTGGATTACAGGAGATCGCTGCGGGGTTCGGTACGATGATTGGGCCGGTCTTCGGCGGTTGTTTCTACGACGTGAGGAAGAGCCCGACGCTCCCTCTCGTCGCCAACGGTATCGCCATCTTGGCGTCCATTCCTCCGGTGATGTACGCCATGCGTGGTCTCGATGACGTGAGAGATGGGAGCAGTCCCAATTCAACGGAAGATGACGACGCGAAACCGAGTTATGTGCGCATTCTGCGTCATCCGACGTTTCTCGCCACGGCGCTCGCCGAGCTCGTCATCTCGAGCTCGTTCGGTGGAATACCGACGACGCTCCCGCTGTATCTCCATAAAAGTTTCAATTTCATGCCTTCGATGATCGGAGTAGTGTATTCTCTACTGGCTGGTCTGTACGCGCTCACGACGCCTCTGGTCGGCGTCATTTCGCACCGCGACTCAAAGTTGACTGACATCGTCTTGTGCCTCTTCGGCATGGGTTCGATGGTGGTCGCCCACCTGCTCTTTGGACCGTCCTCATTTCTGCGGTTGGCAAATCTGAGCGAGTCGTCGCGTCGTCGCGTGTGCGTGTGGGGCGCGAGTGTCATATACGGCGTCGGTTCTAGCTTTGCTTTCGTTCCGCTTCTCCCGCTCATGGCGAGGTCGGTTCGGAACGAAGGCGCCCGTTACGTCGATCTCGCAAACGGCATGTTCGTGAGCTGTTACTTTTTTGGTGAAATGTTGGGTCAGCTGTTCGGCTCGTCTCTTGTTCACGCTCTTGGGTATCCGCAGGCTTCGACGGCGTGGGCTCTCGCCATCATCGCGAGCGCGAGCGGTCTCGTCTCCGTGCAGTTTGGAGCCGCGATGGCGCGTCGAGTCAAGCGAGTGCGAAACGCGCTGTCTCCAACGGGCGCGGAACAGACGTTAGATTCTACGATGTTGTAATTGTAATGCTTAGGTGTAAACGCGTGTGACGCGGGCGTGACTTTCGTGTGTTGGTTGCGTCTCTTCTCTCATTGCACAAACCTATTTGACTTCGTCCATCTAATACTACCATGTCGAGCGGCGACCATCTCCAGCTCCTCACCAATAAATTTCCACAACAAAATGAGAAATTTAACGGTAAGACTTTTGGAAGCGCGCGCGCGCACCACGACCGCCCGCCTTCTTCGGCTCCATGCGACGCGGGTCCGCGACGAGCAAGGTTCTGTCGTACGCCAACAAAAGATCCTTAATCTCCTTCTTGGAAGCTTCGTCGACGAACTTTTGGTAGTACGCGACGAGGCTCTTGGCCACCGCCTGTCTCACGGCATACATTTGGGACACGTGTCCACCACCCTTCACGCGAATGCGGATGTCCACGTTCGCGAATCGCTCCTTGCCGAGCACGAGAATGGGTTCAACCGCCTTGAGTCGGAGAGTGTCCGGCTGGACGAGGTCGATCGGGACACCATTGAGGCGAACCAAGCCCTTACCGCGCTTCGTGTGCGCCACGGCGACGGCGGTTTTCTGTCGAGGAAGGGAAAAGAGACAAACTCACAGTCAGTATTTCGCTCCACGCACGCGTCAAAAAGTCATCGCTCGTCGCTCCCGGTGACCCACGATGTCTCAGCCCCGTGAGGCGTCTAGCCCTAGCGACGGAGGTTCCCGATGTGGAGAACGTCCGGCGCTGCGCCGTCGAACCCGCGCGACCGCTCGCTCGAGGACACGAACGCGCGGAGAAAATACTCTTCCGCGGATTCGATCGATGTTACGTACCTTGCGCCCGAAGGTTTGCACGCTCTGCACGCGGAAAGAAAGGATGAAGACGCGCGGTTAGGGTCATGTCACACCTCGCGAAGATCGAACGCGAACGCGAACGCGTGCGAGGCGCCGCGCGGCGACAGAGCGCGGACGAGCGCGCGAAACGCGCGAATAAAAGGGCGCGGCGCACGCACCATTTGCTCAGACATGATTGCGTCTCGGTGAGCGTCGAGTAAAGGCGGATTCCTGACGCGATGGACCGCAGGAGACGAAGCCGATGCGAACCCATCGAGGGTTTATGTCAATCTCTCGCTTGGAAACTTGTTAGGATACAGATGAATTTAGTACTACATTACAAGGCGGTCTACGATAATACACGTGACGTCGTAATCAAGCGTGGAAAGAACCATCTGAGTTTCCACGCGAGGGCGACCTCTTCGCCGAGCGTCGGGAGCGCGGCGACGGCGACGGAGGCTTCGTCGAGACGCGCGCGCTTCAGACGTGCGATCTCGGCGGATCCAACGGCGCTAAAGTATACGTCGAAGAATTTCTCTGCAATGCGAGATATGAGCTCGACGAACTCGTCTGCGTCTATCTCACCCGCATCTTCGCCGACGACTTGAAGCTGCGCCAAAGCGAAGGCGTGCTGCACCGCGAGAGGCGTCAGGAGGTGACGATCGGCGTCGTTGAAACTCACGATTTGCATGCGACGGCAAAGCTTCATGAGCTCCCTGAGATCCATACTTTCTAAACCGCCACCGACGGCAGTTTTCGCTTCGGCGGCGGCGTATTTAGTGAAGACAGCGCGTATCTCTTCCTGAAAGTCGACAATCGCGGCTCTCACCGAGCGAAGTCGCATTCTCGTACGGAAATCTTCGACATCTACGGAATGAGCGCGCTTGCAGATGATATCGTTGATGAAGTGATTCACTGTGAGCGCGAGATTTCCCATCTGAACGCCGCATTGTTTGGCCAAACGCAACACGCCGCATATGAACTCCGGCATGATGAGCGTGCGGTCGCTGTTAGACACATCTTGATTCTTTACTTTTCGCCCACGCTCGTCCGTCACCCAATTCAATCGAATAAACAATAGTTCGACGCTAGATTTGACCATTTGATGCTTCGGATGAGGTCCAATAAGCTTACAATCTTTGACAAAAGTCATCCAGTCTCCCAGCGCCATGCTTCCAAGCTCGGCGGCGGTGATGTTTTCATCAAATGGCTTCGTCATGCTGGAATAGAATTTGAAAATGTTTCGAATTGTGGGATAATGATTGAGCAGTTGTTTCTCAAGATCTTTCGCGGTCGTCTCTCCTTTTTCGCGCCTGAGCAAGTCTCTAGACTCGTGCGCCACGGCGCCAAATACCGAACCAAACTCTTCAACAATTTGCTCTGCGGGATCATAATCCTCTAAGGCATCGATTTCCGACGTCTGACTCTCCGATTCGCTCACAGACGAGCATACGTCAACTTCATCGATGTATCGACGGAGTAACTCATCCTCGATCAGAGTGCGTTGAGCTTGAATCATTTCAAGAGCCGCTCGAAACTTTTGCACGGATCTCGGGCTGAGTGGTCTTCGACACAAAACCTTTAAGGCATCTCGAGCGTCTCGAACGCACTTCTTGCGGATCTTTATCCGAACAGGGAGGTGTTCTTCGTCAGTCTCGTCGATGTCATCGATCACATCAAGTTGCCGGGCCAGCGTTTCTTGTGATGACTGCTTCGCTTTGGGCGAAACATCTCGTCTTGGTCCGCTCAGCCTCACCTCGACCGGTGAGGCCGCCCTCGATGTGCAAGCTGAGTCATCGGGAAGAGAATTCACTCGTCGCCGCCGAAGTCCCGTGTCTACTTTAGGCTCTATGCGTCGTAATCTCTCCCTCGTCGAGGCCATGCGCTTCTTGGAAGAAGCTGAACTCGCGCTTCGTTGCGACGCGGTCGAGCTGAGCTCTCGAAGCAAATCATTCGTACGATTTCTTCTGTTACCCAATATTAGTAATTGTTTCGTTCGCGCGCTTTGCATCCATGCGAAGCGTCCACGATGACGGCGAGTCTGCAACTGAGCTGCAAGCTATTTCTGTCTTCATTGTGAACTCCAAGACTTTAGTCGACTACGCAAGGGTCATCACATCACCCACGAGGGTCACCACATTACCCACGACCAAGACGCACGGCGACAGGGATTCCCCCGAAGTCTTCTCGACGATATCGTCCAGCGTCCCGAACCACGATCTCTCGTCGGCTTGCATACCGTTTCGAATGACGCAGCACGTCATCGTCGACGGTTTACGCGCGTCGCGTCTGAGTCTTTCGACGACGACGGGGAGCGATTTCCCCACCATCAAAAACACGCACGTGTCGATTCCAGCGAAAGCACTAAAATCAATCCCATCCGGATCGTGCGCACTCGTCACGCTGAAGTGTCGCCCCAAGTCTCTATCCGTGAGCGGTACGCCGACGCTCAGCGGCGCCGACAACGCCGACGATATTCCCGGAATCATCTTATACGACACACCGGCCGCGCGAAGCGCCGAGATCTCGTCGCTCACTCGAGCAAACACCGACGGACACCCACCTTTCAACCGCGCCACCTTTTTCCCGCGCTGCGCGAGCTGAACGATCAAATTGCAAATATCGTCCTGTTGCCACGACGCGCTCGCGCCGCCTCGCTTCCCCACGGCGATCACCTCCACCCCCTCCTTCGTCGCAAGCCCGAGGACGTCCGATGACGACGCCCCCAGATCATCGTGCACCACCGCGTCGCACCTCGCGAGCGCGCGCGCGGCGCCCATCGTCATCTGGTCGACACCTCCCGGTCCGGCGCCGATGAGAAACACCGACACGTCCTCGTCGCCCTCGCCCCGTCGCGCGCGCGCGATCGAGCGAGCCGTCGACGGACGACGCGCGCGCGCGCGATCGTTTCCGACGCGCGCCGGCGCCGTCGTCGGAAGTCCTCTCGCGCGCATGGCGTCGCGCGCGGTGGACTCGCGCATCACTGTGCCGCGCGAAACGGATGCATTCATCGCTCTCTCGCGCGCGGTCGGCGTGTCGCGCGCGGGGCGAGCGCGGACGCGGGCGCGGGCGCGGACGTGGGAATCATGGACGCGGACGCGGACGCGGACGCGGACGCGGATCGTCGTCGTACGTGGAGAGACGACCGAGAGACGGGGACGGGCCTCGACAGTTGACGGAGGCGCAGCGAGAGAAACTCGAGGCGCGCGCGCGCGATGAGCGCGAGCACTTTGCGCGCGAGCTTGAGGCGGCGCGCACGGGTGTTGGGGGATCGCGGTCGCACGGGCGGTGTCTGGTGGACGACGAGGCGACATTGTTCGGAGAGGTGAGCGAGACGCCGGGTTCAAACGCGAGAGCGTACGAAGACGTCGGCGCGAGGATCGTCGGTGTGGAGCGAGATCCCATCGATGCGGACGCGCGTGAGTTGGAACGGAGCGTGGGGATGCCGAGCAAGGTGGTGGATAATTTACGGAGGGCTGGGATATCGACGTTGACCATGGTGCAGCGGTACGCGGTTCCAGTCGCCGCCGACGGTTTGGACGTGTTGTGTAACTCACCGACTGGTAGCGGAAAGACGGCGGCGTACATGCTTCCTTTGATCGGTAGATTGGTGAGAGAGAGTGAAGATGGAGGTTCTCGCGAGGAAAAATACGACGGCGATGGCACACCAGTGAAACCAAGAGTGATCGTTCTCGCGCCGACTCGCGAATTGGCGCTACAAATTCACATGGAGACGAGAAAGTTTATCTTTGGAACGCCCCTCTGGTGTGCGTGCGCCTACGGTGGGAATTCAATCAAACCTCAGTTAGAAGAGCTGTCGTTTTTGCCTGAAATTTTAATCGCCACTCCGGGAAGATTGCTTTCCATGGTGCGCGAAGGCACGTACGTCGATTTAAGTCGTGTCGACACTCTCGTGATGGACGAAGCAGACCGTATGCTTGATATGGGATTTGAACCGCAACTGAACGAGCTCTTGGGAGATCATGGGATGCCTGGTAAAAATGAGAGACAAACTCTCATGTTTTCTGCCACGTTCCCTCGACAGATCCTGCGACTCGCTTCATACTATATGCGTGCTCCCCCGGATGCCGCCCGCGTCATTTGTGGGCGCGTCGGCTCCACGGTTGCGGGCATTCAGCAAGTTCTCATCGAAACACCTCATCTGCGGGAACAAAAGTTTCCGTACTTGATGAAAATATTAGAAGCTGTGGAAAAGAAGCGCGAGCACGACGGTGAAGAGGTTGGCCTCACGTTGATATTTTGCAAACAAAAGCAAACGGCGGAGTGGTTGCGAGGAAGGCTTGTCGAAGAGACAGAAAATAAGCTTGCGGTTGAAGAGTTACATGGGTCATTGACTCAAGGCGCGAGACTACGGGCGCTTGACGCGTTCGCATCCGGTGCCGCCAAAATTTTAGTCGCCACAGATGTGGCGGCTCGCGGTTTGGATTTACCAGAGGTGAATCACGTTATAAATTTCGATTTACCGACGAAAAAGAGTGAGTTTGATGACTACATCCATAGAATTGGTAGGACAGGACGTGCTGGTAGGAAGGGCATCGCGAGCTCTCTCTACGTTCCGGGGTTCGCTCGCGATATAGGTAATGGTCCGATATACGAGGATTTGAAACTCGTTTTGGAGGAGACGAACACGACGTTGCCCTCTTGGTTTGCTCAATCTCCTGACGCCCGGGGTTCGCTGGAGGTATCGAGCCCGTCGTTTCAGAGGGGATACAGAGGAGGAAGGGCGCGGAAGTTTTGATTTAGTCGATCCATCGGCTACTTGCAAGAATTGTAAACTATCGCTACATCGCACGCGTGGTGCGCCCGTCTAAAACTTTCCATTATACTTCCCATCCGTCACCTTCCCGACCACGGGATACTTGTCTTCGAATTTAGCGACCCATCCGTTCAGTGCGTCTCGCTGGCTCGCGGCGAAATCGCTCACATCCGCGCATAAATCCTTCTCCTCCAGACTCACTTTACCGAGGGCTCTCGAACAGTCGATGCCGGTGAACGCGTTGTACGGTCCCCCTTTGCCGTAAAAATCTCTCCCGCGCGTCACGTCGAAGATGATGCCTTTCGCGGCGAGCAGAATCGGTTTCATCTCGTCTCGACCGTCGTACTCGCGCAGCTGCGCCAACGTCAAATCGCCCTTGGCCATCGGTTCTGGGAAAGTCTCTTCCTCTTCATCATCGTTCGCGCTCCTCTTCTCGCCCGGATTGATGAAGAGGACGCGCGCGAGGTAGATGATCGCCAACGCGATGACGACACGCGTCCACGACAGCTCCGCGATCGCGCTCGAGAGGTTCATCGCGAGAAGACTTCGAGATGGCGCGTCCGTCGCGTTGTGAAGGAGAGTACTGAAGAGCAATTTTGATGTCTATGACAAAATTTACTTTAAGACTAAGGTCTGAGAGCCATCGCGAAGCTTTTTCATGGTGAGCATGCTGCTAATCGCCTTTCTAAGCTCCTCGGTGCCCGCAGTGCTATTGAGTAGACCCTTTTTACGACATGTCTTGGTGATGAGCTTGACGGTGGTGCTGTCGGGATTCTTACGAATGACATCGATGATGGTCGCCTCGATCGGCGTGTGCTGCGGCGCTGGGGTCGCAATGCGCGCCACTTTCGCCGCGCTCGCACCCGCGGCACCTTCACCGACTCCGGCTTCACTGGCGCTTCGCTTCACTCCAGTCGCAGACGCCGGCATCGACTTGCTCGCCGCGGCGGCGGCTTCAGCTTTTTCTTCCGCCTCCAATTTTTTACTTCGTTCGACGAAAGAACCGACGACGTTCTTACCGATGACATCTTTATCCGGATTGAAACCATCTTCCAACTCGGAGTCCGAATCTGAGTCACTAAATTGTCCCGCTTGCATTTTTTCTTGCTTGCCTAGTAACTTTTTCACAGCTAATCCCTCCTTGTCCAATCCCTCCTCTTCGCCGTCGCTGTCTCCATGAGTTTTCGTCGGATCCTTAGGAGCCTCCTCGCCCTCGGGAATGGCGACCTCGTCCTCGTCGTCGTCCCACTCCGCGTCGTGCTCCCAGTCTTCTCTCCCGTCGTCCTCCTTTGACTTGCCAGCTTTCTTACCAACCTTGGCATCCTCGTCGTCGCTATCGACTTCCATGCCCGGAATGGCCTTTTTCTTACCCTTCTTAGCCTTGAACGCATCTTCCTCGTCGCTCGAGTAGTCTCGTTGGTCACCTTTGTCCCCGCCGCTGTCGTCGTCGGAATACCCCAACTCCTCCGCCGATCGGTCCATGCGGCCCCAGGCCTCACCGACGGCGCGCTTTCCAGCCTCCATCTTGGCTTCCGCTTCTTCTAACGTGAAGACTCTGCGTTGCACGTTGTGTGAGAACGTATACCACTCCTCGCACGGTTCGCCGAGGAGTCCGTCGTCTTTCGCCGTCAACATGAAATACGCCGCGCCCTGCCCGTCCTTCGTCCCCGTGTACGTCCCTTTATTCGTCTTCTTCCCACCAGAGAGCGAGATGACGTTGCCGTGCACGGCACTCTTACTCGGTCGCATCTGCCAGTCCACCGGCGCGTTTTCACCCCCGGTAAACGTCGGCGTTCGCTCTCCTTTGAAGCGTCCGACGATGTACTTTCGAGCCGGGTGCTTCGACACCCGCAGCGGGTACTCTCTCACGAGATGCGCGGTGTACGCACCCCCGGAAACCAACGCCTCCGAGTCCGCCAAAGCCTCGATCGTCCCGTCGCCCCCCGCGCGCTTCGCATCGTCGGTCAGAACGAGCTCAAAGTCGCGGTACCGTTCATCCTTCTCCAATCCTTGCACCTCTTTGCGCGCCTTTTTAAGCGCCGCGATCGCCTCTTTGACCGTCTTCGCCGTCACTTTCGTTCCGGGCGCCTCTTCGCTCGCGAATTTCACGTGCGCCACCGTCATGATCGGTCAGCGCGACGGATAGTGAAGACGCATCCTCGCACGCGATCGCGGGCACCGGGGCGCCTCCTCGCCGGCCAGGGCGAGGGCGCGGGAGGCGAAAGAGTCTCGGCGAGTTGATCGTCGTCGTTCCGTGCGTCGAGAGGACGCGAGGGATGGTGTGGATGCGCGCGCGAGAAGTTCCGAAGGATCGAACGCGAGGCGAAGCGCAGACTCGGCGCGAGCTCGGCGCGTCTCAGACTTGTGTTTGTTAATTAATGACAAACGCTCTCTATCGAATACTAGATTTCTGGTTGGTACACTGGCGCGAGCATAAAAATTACGCCAAGTTGACCGGCAAGTTCATGATGTTGGTCGCCATGTTGCAGCCGAACGGGTTGGCGACGTGATCCTTGAGCGCCGCGACCGGGCCTTCACGGTAGACGATCGCTTGCACGACGATGCCGACGAACGCAATCATGGCGGCGCGGCCGTTCTTGATCTCCTTGAGCTTCATTTTTTCATCCTTGGAGCCCATGCCCATCGGATCGAACGGGAAGGTTTCGTTCACACCCGAGGAGCCGGTGGCCAACCAACCTTGAATGCGCTTGTTCTCCAAGTAACCCATGACCGGGAGCTGGATCGCGAGCAAGGCGGGCGCCGGGAAACCGTAGTCCTCCGTGCCGGCTTCCCACCAGCGCGGCTCGATGCCCGCCACTTCGGTACCGACGATACCCGCGACAGCCATCATCGCCCATCGGGAGTTCATGAGTTCCGCCTCTTGGTAGTACTTGAGGCGTTCCGGGTTGGAGCCCAAGCCGAGCGGGTCGAAACCGTAGTCGCCGGCGATGGTACCGTCGAGGTGCGCCGGCGCCTCGTACGGAGTCGGCAACCTACGCGCGGGGGACGCGTCGCGCCGTCGTCAGTCGTCTCATTCACATCACCATCGATCGATCCGTCGTCGCGCGCATTCTTTTCACATCGTTCGTTCTCATTCATCACCGTCGTCATCACCGCGCTCTCCCCCCCCGCGCGCGTCCCGCGCGCGCGAGAGCGTCCGATCCGCCCCCGACTCGCAGAGTGGATATCGCTCGAGAGATACGGAGATACGGATGTGCGCCATCGAGCGCGACGCGACCGACGAGTGGTCGCGACCGATATCGCGAACCGTGGACGACGCGAAACGAACGAAAAAAATTCCCCCCCACCGACGCGTCGTCCACGGTTCCTCGCGCGCGTCGCCTCGCCACGCACCACATCTTACGGTCAGCCCCGGCGCGCGCCTGGACCGCGCGACCGCCTCGGGAGGCGGTCGCGCGCATCGCGCTCGGCGCGACCTTCGCGGTGGTTCGTTGCGCGAACATCTTCTGCGTGCGTCTCGAGAGGTCGAGTGTGGTGTATCGCGTCGTACGCGCGGACGGACCGGTACGTCGGTGCGTCGGGGTGTGTCGCGCGCGCACGAGCGCCTCCGATCGATCGATCGATCGATCGAATGCGATCCATCATCATCATCCGTCACCGACCGCGAAGGTCCGATCGTCCGATCGATCGTCCGTCGATCGTCGAGTCTCGCGGACGAGAGAGGGAATGCGTGTGTGTGATGTGATGTGATGTCGGTCTTGATTTGGGTTTTATATGGGTTTTCTTCCGTCGATGATGAACGACCGGTGCGTGCGTGCGTGCGCGAAACATTAAAAGTAAAAACCAATGGAGACCCCTGGACGTGGACGATGGGGAGTGTTGACTCGAGAAAGAGTCCCACACACACGCCGTCGTCCCTCGATGAGGGTCATCGACGAGTCGATGCTCTCGATGGGTCGGGGTGACGTGACGACGGGCGCGGTGGGCGGGGATGGGGGCGCGGGGAACGCTCGCGCGGGCGTGACGTCGTGCGGCACACGCGGACGCGTACGGTGGTCGAGTCGAACCGAAATCATGTCTGCGTTTTCCATGTCCGCCGTCGCCGCCGCGCTTCCGACGTCCACGAAACTGTCCGCGGCGAAGTCTTTCGCCGCGCGCGGGGCCGTGCGTGGGGTGGCTGTCGCGCCGACCGCGTCCGTGTCCCTTCGAGGCACGGGACAGCGCCGTCAGCGCGGGGCGTTGGTCGTCGTGGCCGGTGGAAAATCGATCGGTTGCACGCTTCACGGGACGAGACGGAAGCGCGCGCGCAAGAGCGGCTTCCGCGCGCGCATCGCCACCGCGAATGGACGCAAGGTCTTGAAGTCCAGACGCGCCAAGGGGCGCAAGGTGCTCGCGCCCGCGTGCGCCGTTCGCGGGTGGAACAAGGAGAAGAAGTAGAGAGATGGATTAGTGTAATGTTCTCCCCTCGCGCGTTAGAGAGCGGCGCGGAAGCGTCGCATTTGTTATAGAATTCAACCCATTTGTTCGCACCCTCGAGGACGTCATCGCCTTCAGGTTTAGGTCTTTTCCGTCGTCGTCGAAGCTAGGCGAGAGGCGGACGGAGCGATAATCTGCGCGCATCGCGCGCGACGCTGTGCGAATACAATCCTCTAAACTAGAAATCTACATCGTCTGAATCGCCCGCGTACGCGCGAGCGGTCGAGATGAGCGTCTCGATCGTCTCGGCGCGCTCGACGGCGTCCACGGACCACGCCGCGAGCGTGGCTTTGCCGACGGCGGAGGCGGACGCGCGAGCGAAATCGCGCTCGATGGCGTCTAACACTCTCGACGTCGCCGAGCTCGCGGTGAGCCTGATGAGTGAAGAGACTGAGGACGGATCGTCGGGTGAGAAGATCTTGGGGAAAGGGAGCGGTATCGGTATCGCGTCGCCGACGACGCATCGACGACGCGGACATCGATAGAGCTCTTTGGAGAGGACGCCGTCGAGGACGGAATTGACGACGGTGAAATCGTCGGAGACCCCGCGAGCGATGAAATATTCTGCGAACGGTGTACAATCGTCGTCGTCGTCGTCCCGACGCGTCGGCATCGCCGGCGTGACCGAGCGCATGGATCTCGCCAACGCCTCGGCGTCTTCGGCGCCGCGGACGGCGGGCGAAGGCGCAGACATTCGCGCCGAGGTGTGCGGTCCGGGCGCGCGATTCGTCATGAATCTGGCCATCTCGTGCATGCTCATCGCTTCGTTTGAACCCTTACTTTTCAGTCGCCAGGGCGTCGTGATCCCCTCTATCGCGAGCGCCGCGACGGACGAGGCGTGGAACCAACCGTTTCGCCGCAAGCCCGCCATGGTCGGGTAGTCGTCGCACGCGGCGAGCGGACAATACAAATCGGACAATCCAGCGAGCGTCGTCGACGCAAATGCGGCGTTGAGCATGTCCACGCGCTTTTTCTCTCGCACCTCGGGAGGACGCACGGAGAAGACGCTCACGGTTCGTCCGTCGTAGTCGTCTCGAATGTCCTCGAGCGCTCGAGCGCACACGCCGCCGAAAGCCGTCGAGTCGTCGCACAAGATTCGAAACCCTCCGAGCGTGTCACAATCCTCGGCCCAGTATCGTACGGCATCTCGCACGTCCTCTCGTCTGTCTTCACTGTCGATCCACTCCAATCCCTCGCCGAATCCCTCGAACGCGTCGACGCCTTCCCACCTCGCCGCGAGCGCGAACGCATTCTTCGCGTGCAACTCCACCTTTAAGTAATCGCTCCAATGATCCGCCTCGACGTCTAATTTACTCGCCGCCTCTATCAATTCTCGTTTCACATCCTCTGGATCCTCCAGCGTCGCCCGCTCGCGTCCCTTCGACCCTCGCTCCAACGCGCGTCCGACCCCTCCGAGCTTTCTCCGTCCCAACTCTCGCTCCTCCTCCTCCTCCGCCTCCGAGTCCTCGCCGCGCACAATCTTCCGCACCGCCGCCTCCGCCTCCCTCGCCTTGGCCTCACGCTCGAGCGCCAACACAAACGCGCTCCTCTTCGCAAGAGGCGCTCGAAACACCGAACACCGTCCGCCCCACGTCCCCTCCGCCGCGCTCGCCGACGCCGACGCCGACGCCCGCGAGCCCGTCGTTCGCGCAATCATCCCTCGCGCGTCGAACATCACCACTCTCGGGACGTACGACGACGACGACGCGCCGCGCTCCGCGTACTCCACTCGCCAATCGATCGACGAGGACGAATCACCGTCGTCGTCGTCGTCGTCTCCGCCGTGCGCGTCATCCTGAATGTTCCAGTAATGCGCCCCGACCGCGTTGGCGTGCGCGCCGAACTGTAGCGTCACGACGCTCGCGACGCCGAGCGACATGTCGTCTCGGTGACGCCCGCGCGATCGCTCGATGCGCGACGACTCGACGACCGACGAACGACGACGACGACGACGACGACGACGACGATGTCTGGGGAACGGTGCTCGCTTTGTCGTCGTCACAGCGGGGACGCGTTGACCGAGGAGACGACGACGACGAGGACGACGACGCGCGCCATGTCCGCGGCGGTGAGAGCGTGGCGATGGATGTTGTCGAGACTGTTCGCGAACGCGCCGAACGCGCCGACGCGCGTTCGCGCGGTGGGGGCGCCGGGAACGGTTGAAATCTCTTGGACGCCGGGACCGAGGGCGGGGACGTATAACGTGGAGGATGAGGAACACGTCGTGAGCGTGCGATTCGTGGACGGGGCGTGCGGTGAGGCGCTCAGAGGGTGCGGTGAGGATGGGTGGATGGACGTGTACGTCGGCACGGAGAGGACGTTCGCGCTGAGGGTGCCGGGAGGGGCGGACGCGGGGGCGCTCGAGGCGAGAGTGCGCGCGGAAAACGCGAGCGGGACGAGCGCGTGGGTCGCGGCGGAGGAACGCGTGCGCGCGTTGGATGGACGCGCGGTGGTGGAGGAGGAGGACGCGAACGGGGAGTGGGGGGCGCACTGGGGGGCGTCGACGAGAGCGTCGACGCAGAGGATAGTTGAATAGCGAATCAAATGTAGTGGTTGACAACGTACGTTAGTTTTATGATAATGTACACGCGCGGAACGTCGTCGCGCTCAGTTCTTCTTTCCAGAAGTCCAGATCCCCGTGAAGCATTCGTCAAACATGGCCTCTCTCGCGGATTTGTAATCCAGAGCTCGCTTGCGGAATCCGATGAGCCGTTGTTTCTCTTCGATGGTGATGTTGAAATCCTTTTGTTCCAACACGGTGTCGGCGAGATAATGAAGCCACAAAGCGTTCGTCTTCGGATTATACTTGTTCCATTTACCCTTTGTGACTCGCTTCATGCGACGATACGTCTCCGACTGGCAGTGTCCTTTCGGGCCGGTGAAGAGCTCTGGATCTGCGTTCAAGTCGCAGAACGCGTCGCCGTTCTCCGTCGAGAGTCGAGAGAGCGTAAAGTCGATAATGGTGACGTCCAATCCAGCGGTTTGAATGTTGAGGTCGACGCCGTTCAATCGCGCGCGTTTTTCTTTCGAGCGGACGCGCTTGATCAAAACATTACCCCAGTGCAAATCTCTGTGCTCAAACTGCGTCGCCTCTTCGGCGACGGCGAGGGCGACGACGATTTGGAAGAGCATGGCCACGGCTTCCTTCATCGATCGAATATCAAAGTGTTCCAAGTCCGTGCCGCCATCGTCACACGCGAAAGCGATGTAAAGTTGCTCGTTTGGAAGGTTGTCGGGTCTTTCATTCTCGCTCTCGCCGGTCTTGGCGTATTTGTCCCACGCTTGGAGCAGCTTTTCCGAGTACGGACCTCGGCAGACGGATGCGTCGACGAGACGAATGAAGCCGTCGGTGAAGTTTTTCGTCGCGTCGTCGTGCTCACCCTCGCGCAGAGTCGTAAGACACTTCAAAATCGCAGTCTCGGAACGGATCTCGTTCGGTCCCATCTGCACTTCACCGTTCACCAGGGCGTCTCCGCCCATGGGGACGATTTTCATCACGACGCCGTCTTCGCCTCGGTACGCCTCTCCGTACGTTCCTTCGCCAATCTTTTTCACGCCGTGCTTGACGTAGGATTTGATCAGGGACATCATTGATTTGACTTGGTCTTCCGATTGGTCGCACGTGCGCAAAAGCGTCGCCAGAGGTGAGCTCTTATCGTCGATGATCAACTTCTCCATGTCCTCTTGAACGCTCTCCGTCTCGTCCTCCGTCTCGGCGATCGATTCCTCCTTTTCAGCCTCTTCCAAAGCTCTCAAAGTTTCGCCGTTCGCGCTCATCGCGAAATTTTCTTTGAGCGGAGTGAATACGGGAAGAGACGACACCCAATTCGACACGCGATCAAACTTATTTTCGTAACCCGCGGGCAAACCGACGCGGCGCAGACTCGCCGTGGACTCTCTTCTCTTCGATTCCATCTTCGCCTTGAGTTCGGGCGCGTTATCCACGAGTCCCAACCCTTGCAAAGCCTCGATTAACCCGTTCGGACTCATCGCCACCCGCTCGCCGAGCTGCGATTCGTGCCGCCTCGGCGTCGACTCCTCGCTCTCCTCCGCCAGAGACTCGCCGTCGACGTCGTCGAAAAACGCCCTCGACTCAGCCAACTTGGCCAATCTCGCCTTGTGCTCCCGCTCCGCCTTGGCGTTCCGATGAAGTTTATTCCTAGACTTGAACACGAACGTTCGTCCCACCGCACCGGGACCCGACACCGAGACCGAGACCCCTTCGCGCGTCTCGTCCTCGCCTCGCGTCGCCGTCGCCTCGCGCACGATTTCCAATCCACGCGCCGTCGCCGCCTCTCTCGCCTCGGCGCGCGCCGATCTCAGTTTCCGCGTCTCGGACGCACCGCTCGCGTTCGCATTCTCCGCCGCCGTCTTCACCACCGCCGCGCGCACCGTCGTCGTCGTCCCATCATCATCAACAACATCCCGCGTCGTCGTCTTCGTCCCCCCACCGCGCGCGCGTCCTCGCTTGGACTTATCCCTCCCGTACCGCACCACCCCGTTCGACGCGATCGCGGCGGCGACGTCGACGAACCCTTTCCCATCGTTCGTCTCCACCGCTCGAAGCGGCTCTCGAGTCGTCGTCGACATCCTCGTCCGTCGTCGTCGCGATGTGTCGCGACGATTCACCTCGATGGGTGATGGGCGTCGTGCTCCATTCGTGTGTGTAAACAGTGAGACGTGTCTTTTTGTTTCATGGTATAACTGTTTGTCCATATACAATCATGGTACCCACGGGGGCGAGGCGATGATGGCGCGTCTCGCGCGTCGTCGTCACGCGTCGACGCCCGCGGTCGGGCCGCGAGAGATGTGGCTGCGAGAGATGTGGCGAGAGATGTGGACGAGGGCGAAGACGCGACGGGCGGTGGTTCGGGACGATCCGAGCGTCGACGCGGGTCGCGAGACCGGCGGCGGCGGCGATGAGGAGGAGGAGGAGGATGGTTTGAATCAGGCGCGACGACCGAAGACGACGACGAGGCGCGCGGCGAGCGCTGAACGCAAGGCGACGGCGACGACGACGACGAGGAGGAGGAAGAGGCGCGCGGCGAGCGCTGGACGGACGGCGGTGACGACGATGGCGACGAGGAGGAAGAAGCGCGCTACGAGCGCTGAACGCGAAGCGACGGCGACGACGATGCGCGCGCGGGCGGCGGCGACGACGGTGTCCGTGGGAGTGCCGCCGACGACGACGCGCGGGCCCGCGAAGCGTCGACGCGTGGAGAAGGCGTCGGCGACAGAGACGGACCTTCTGGATGATGTGTGGATGATTATCTGCGAAAAGGTGAATCGCGAAGTGGACGAGGATAAAAAGACGAGGACAAATCGAGCGGGCGTCGTCGTGGATAAACGGAGAGAGGTGTATAAGAAAAGATTGGATTGTTTGCTCGCGATGCGACAGACGTGCTCGCAGTTGCGAAGGGTGCTGAGCGGTGAGTTCGGGGAGGAGTTATTTCGACACTCGTTTGAACAGCTTGCCGAGTTTACCGACGCCGCGTGGGGCGAGTCCGACGCGCCGGCGACAATGCTGTGGAGGCATAAGGCGTGGTATTTGACCGAGCTCGGGTGTCAGGGGTGTGATAAGCACGCGACCGTGCGCAAGCCGAATTGGACGTTCGGCGTGCGCATGTGTAAGGAGTGTCTCATGAAGCGCACGGTGTGCGACTACGAGCTCAAGCGCGACGAGGAGTGGTCCAAACACGGAACGTACGAAGAACTCACGGTCGGTTTGCCGAGCGACAAAGTGCACGGATGGAGCAGACTTTCGAAGGAGTCGTACACGATGACGAGATTTTGGAAGAACTCGGTGAAGAAACGCATCGCGTTGCTGAAACGCGCCAAGACTCCGGCTGAACGCGCGGAAATTTGTGCCCCGCCCAAGCCGCGCGAAGATTCCCATTCGTTCGAAAAGAACGCGCGCAAGCGACGTAAAGAAGAATTGAAGGCTGAGTTGGCTCTCGTCGGCTGCGAGATGCGGGGCGATAGCAAGCTCAGCAAGTTGTTCATAGACGGCTTCCCCAAGAGCCGTCGTGACCGCGAGCGGTGGACGGCGAATGCGGTGGCGCGTCGAATGGCTGAGATGAAATACATTCACGAGTACTGCGCCGAGTTTCGAAACATCATCGACGGTTGGCGCCAAGATATCGACGAGCTTCACGACGAAGGCTGGGGTTTCCACGCTGAAATCACGGAAGAGGTCACGGGCTTTCGCAACTTCGGCGCCGCGGTGCGAGACCTCGCCGACGGGTGGTCGGATTTCCCCGCGCGCTGGCCCTGGCTCGCCGACCCCGCGGCGTGAGCGCGGACGACGACGCGATCACGAACGCGATCACGAACGCGAAAACCGTTCCATTTTTTTGTACCAAATGTAATGTGATAGATACGACGCCGCTGTACCACCACCAGTCATCGCTCCTCGGGGAGTCCCTCTCAGTCTCGTCTCGGCGGTTGCGGTGCCACGTGTGCGCGCGCGGGCCGACGACGGCGACGACAGACGGACGCTCGTTCGCGCGAACGAACGAACGGACGGACGGACGGACGGACGGACGGACGGACGGACGGACGGACGCGAGAGAGCCGATCGCGCGCGGTCGTCGAGGACGAGCGTCGACGGAGGCGCGCGCGAAGGAACGAGCGCGAGCGAGACCTAACGACCCGAGGCGACCGCGGCGCGGTGCGGCGCGAGGGCGTCGGGCGAGACGCGCGGGATGTCGGACAGCGAGGAATCGTCGTCGGTGGAGTTGGAGTGTCCGCTCGAACAATTGCTCGATCCCAAGTTTACGGGAGAGGTGACGAAGCGAAGCGTGATCGAGCTCCTCGGGGAGAGGAGCGCGAGAGAACTCTCGGCGACGAGCGAGCGATGCGTGTGTAAGAAGGGATGCAAGTACAAAAAGTACGTCGATTGCGATGAGTTGTGGTGGCCGAAGTGCGCGGAGGCGTGGTATGAGCCGGGAGAGGCGCCCACGCAACCTGGGAAACCGCCAAAGGATAAAAAGAGTTGGAAGAACGCGTTTTTGGCGTTGCGACCGGAGGACGGGCCGACGCCGGAAGAAGTGGCGAGGCGGGAGGCTAAAGTGGCGAAGAGAGAGGCTCTGCTGGCGAAATGGAAGGAGGAAAACTTAGCGGGAAGTGGCTCTTTGCGAGGTCGAGCGGCTGGAGTCGGAGACGTAGTGGCTCCAGTGGACTTGAGCGACAAGGAGGCGATGCGCGCCTTTTACAAGAGCATTCGCGCCAAACCTCGAGGCAAATCGGCGCGAGGATCTCACGCTCCCGTGTTCACCGGAGACGCATAATGTTCTCACCCACTCGCGAGGACAAGCACGAACGAAGACGACGCGCGCGATTTAGAAGAACATTGAAATTTTACCCACGACCCATTCTTTTATTCCTTTTTCTTGAGCCACAAAAAAAGCAACCGAAGAGCGAGACGTGCGGCGGCGTCCTCAGACGACGGACGGTGCGCGTCCACGATCGACGGCGCGGGAGTGATGATGGTGACCGATGCTCCGGCTCCGTCTTCTCTCCCGCGTCCGTCGACGTCGTCGTCGGAGAGCGAATCCAGAGCCGCCCTGGAGCGGGCGTTGACTCAGGACAACGATCCTCTCCTGGACGTCGTCGAGCGCGCGGTGACGGCGCCCGCCGCGGGACAGGCCGTCACCAGACGGCGCGGCCGTCGAGGTCACCGCTCGGGACCGTTCAATGAGGAGGCGTGGGTCGGGAACTTTGGCGTGCTCCCTCGCGGCGGTCGGAACCCGAGAGTATCGCCAAAAGCTGACGGAGGTAAAGCGCAGAGCTCTGGTAGGATAGGTTTAGTGGCGACGGAGAGGGTGAATGAGTGCGAGATGTTGATACGAGAGCGCGTGACGGCGATACAGGGAACGTTTAGGAGCAAGGGCGCGTGTCTTGGACAACTCATGGTTCGTTTGAGAGAGAGAAATGAGATGTACGCCAGCCGAGCGCGAGCTCCGCCGCCAGAGTTGTCGAGAAAACTACTCGCGAGCGTGGAAGAGAAGGAAGAAGTGCTCTCGGCGGGGGCGAAGATCGGTGTCGAGGATGAAGAAGCGTGGCTCGAATTCGCTGCTTTCGTCAAATACAACGCTGTGACCAGGAACTCTCGACCGGCGACGACGTCGGGAATAGGCGGAAGCTCCGGATTCGTTCAGTGTTCCATGGTGATGTTCGACGCGATTAGCGCGTGTAATCACTCGTGTGATCCCAACGCAGAGGTCAGTCAAGTTTCCGACGAGGGTGAGGTTACTTTGTACTCTTTGCGGGCTATAGATCCTGGCGAAGAAATCACAATATGTTACGGGAAACCATCCATGCGTTGGCTGCCCGCGAGATGCCGACGACGAGCTTTGCGAAAAGACTGGTGTTTCGAGTGCTCGTGCGAAAAGTGTGAAGCAGAGATTGCCTCTGGCTTGGCCGTTAATAAGCCAATGTCACGTCCTTGGGACATATTAGATCCAAGATGGTTTTTCTGCACTCACGACTACACTACCGGTTTCGAGTCGCACTTCGACGCTGAGGGTAATTTGTTGGCGATGAAGACAAGTCCCAGCGCTAGCACGAATACATTGACGTCCATGGGTGGTGAAGATATTTCTAGCAGTGCTCTCTCGGCTTCAGATGTATTACACCGGGATTTTGAAGGCAAAATTAGACTCAGCGGTGGGAGAACGGATGACCACGGAACCGATGACGACACTGAAAGTAGTGGATTTTCTACCTCCTCGAGTGGTTCCTCGGCATCTTCGGTGGACTTGGATGACGAAGATTTCGATCAAAGCTCGAGCGGGAGTGAAGATGAAGATGTCATGCGTTGGCACGAGCGTTGGCGTTCGAAACGCCTGAAGACATACAGTATTAAAAACATTGGTTTGCTGACACCGCTCCAGCTCTACCGCGCCATGCAAAGATGTCAGATTCGGCAAGATCATTGGCAGTTTCTCGTCGTCAGAGAAGCATTGATCATACAGATTCTGAATGACGCATCGTTACAGATCAATGTCGTGGGGAAAAGGCCACCCGCCCCCACTCTGTGGCCTCAGTCGACGGCGAGCGGCAAGTTTCGAGCCTTTAAACTTCTCCTCAATCACTGTCGTAGTCTCGCACGCATGACTCCGAATGCGGCGAACTTCATCGAGTTATTCGCAACTCTTGAAAATGTGTATTATTGGCACGCCGTGGACGGTTGGTATTATCGCCAAACGGACAAACGCCGTCAACTCAGAGCCGCCAAAATCGGCACTCGCGGCGGCGACGACGCAGCACCGCTACCCTCCGCCGACGATTTCTTCAAACTCCCAGAGCGGAGTCGTTGGTGGTTTAGGTTGGAAAATCTTCGCGATGCCGCGCATCCGGACGTCCTCGCGTGGAACATGAGTTTCGGGAAATCTCCGAACGCCCCCTTCTGAGCGCTCGGCTCCTGCTGCTGGCGACCGACCGACCGCACGACGAAGATGCTCATTTCCGTTCTTCTCACCATGGATGATTGTCTACATCTTCCATCAGCAACTCATTTCTTGGTTCATGTATCGTTAATACCCCCGGCACATTCCCAATTGTAAACAATCAGCAATCACGATTTTGCAAAAAAAGAACCTCACGTAAATTGTTGAGTCTTGACCCGCCATCAGCCCCCATCGCCTCACCCTCGCGCTCACGCGTCGGGACGTATCCGCGTCGCGCGCGGCGCCGTCGCGTCATTCCATACCTCGTGTAACATGGCCCGTACGAAGCAAACTGCCCGTAAGTCCACTGGTGGCAAGGCCCCGCGCAAGCAACTCGCCACCAAGGCTGCCCGCAAGTCCGCCCCGGCGACCGGCGGCGTCAAGAAGCCGCACAGA
>Ga0181567_10000277_pt1 | contig 37230 bp, 8 predicted proteins | sample 101ome_14_FD_133761 | JGI IMG/M metagenome (GOLD analysis project Ga0181567, IMG submission 133761) | Coastal salt marsh microbial communities from the Groves Creek Marsh, Skidaway Island, Georgia - 101403AT metaG (megahit assembly) | ecosystem: Environmental > Aquatic > Marine > Intertidal zone...
CACCGCCTCCTCCACCTCCACCGCCCCCACCGCCTCCTCCACCACCACCACCACAACCGTGCAGTCAGGCCTGTCGAGGAGGCACAGGTAGCTATCAGCCGATAATTCCTCCAGATACTACAGGAGATATGTGTGAAGCTGGAGAAATGTGCTGTGATGGCACTGGAGGGATTCTGATTTGTGTCGATGACGACGGTGTAACCAGAGGTGTATGTTGTTGTGCTAGTCCTCCATACAAAGAAAATCCGGTAGAAGGGGAGATGGGATGCTATGGAGCTTGCTGTAGATGTACGGGAGGAACAGTTTGGGCGGATAGTGAGTTTAATGATCCTGGTAGTGCTTTAGCTCAATGCGAAGGAGAAAATGGAAAAGGTCAAAACCCGAGTTATTGCGGTTGTGAAATAAGGGAATTAAATGGTGTGTGGCAATATTCAGGATTTGGAATTTCCTGTACAGATGGCGTACCGCAGAGCGAATGTAAGCAAGAAAATTATCCGGATGCTGTATGGATCGGTTTTACGCAGGATGCATTGTGTTCAGATGTAGATGGAAGTTGCGGCTATAATGCTATAAACTCCTTATCTATAAACAATAATTACATACCCTAAAGAATAGTGTATAATAAAAGTACTCATTATAGACTCATTTTTAAATATAAATTATACTTATGATCATCAATGGATTTAGATATTCTACGCAGTTATTAGTATCTACTAAACTTGAAAAATAGTGTATTAATAAGTAAAGGCCCACCATTACTAAAAGATCTATAAAATATGCCCAAATACATATCAGAAAACGGCCAACTTTATATACTTTACGACAATTGTGAAGAATATATTCATCTTGGACCAGATCCTCAATATGAAAATTCTCATGCTGGTCCTGTCTTTAGGGATATTGAATTATCTGCTTGTTGCGAAGGTACTATTCTTGATAAGGTACCACTGACTCCTACGCCTACAATGACTGTCAGTCCAAGTATTACTCCTTCTTTGTCTCCGACCGTTACTATTTCAGTCACCCCTTCTGTTACTCCTACTATCTCTAATTCTGCAACTCCTACACCAACAGTCTCTATTACTAGCACTAATACTCCCACTCCGTCTATTACTGCTACTTCTACTCCCACAGTCACTCCGAGTACTTCGAATACTCCTAGTATCACCCCATCTTCTTCTGTTACGCCTACCCTTACTCCGACCATTAGTATAAGCGCAACTACTACTCCGACTTTAACACCCACCGCGACCACTACTCCTACACTCACTCCTACGATTAGTATAACCCCAAGTAATACACCAACAGTATCGGTCTCTCCCTCAGCGACACCAAGCGCAACACCGACACTTACACCAACACCAACTTCTTTATTTGACAATCCTAAGGTTGATGTGATTTATTTGACTGATGAAAATGGTAATCCATATGAGCTTTTTAGTATTGATTACAATCCAAACAACGCAAATATACTAGCTGTCGCAGTACCGAGAAGTAATTATACGCACAACATCATAAGCCATGAAATACCAGGATATCCTTCAGATCAATACTATACAGAAGGCAATATGCTTGTTGCAACCGACTCTTACTTTGCTAGTTTTATATACAAACAGAAGATAGTAGAGACTATAGCAAACACTAGCTCTTGGAACTATGATAAATACCCAGCTAATAGAGTATCTAGTGTGTATTTCGACAACACACTGAATAGATGGTTTGTTGGATGTCAGGTAATAGATGGTGAGAATTTAATTTTCTTGTATGGACACAATAATGGTGGTTTTGATAGATTCTTCATTGGTGGCAATTCATCATTAGCAGTTAATGATAGTGACCAAGTAATAAATGGATTATCTTGCGGTCCTACAAAAATATTTAGCGTGGATAATAGTGTTTATCTAGCTAATTCTGATATGATATATATGCTATTAACCACTGATACCACACCAGACCCTAATACGTCAACCATCAATTATACGCATAAATTCTTTGCCCACAAATGTAAAGATATCACCAATTGTGGAATCGAAAGAGACATACCAGATGATACAGCAAAGTTTTATCATAATCTACCGACCATAGTACATAATGCAAATGCACCAAATCAAGACATCAACATACTGTATAACCCTATACCTCTACTAGAAAACCATATTGATTCGCAACCGCATTTTTGCGACACATCCTCTTTTTATCGTGGATACAATCTAACATCATATGATTTAAGTGTAGATGTTTCTTTTGCGTTGATACAGTCCCATGCAGAAATATTATTCACATTTAATAAAAATATTCCTATAGATATCAATAATGTCTCCGTCAAGAGAAATAATCAATATATAAGTCCACTATCATTCATTTTTGGTGGTTCTAGCAACACATATACACTCAATTTTAGAGATGACGAATTATTAGATAAGGCACTCAGAGACAAGACTATTCCATATTGGCTAGAGATAAGATTAAATGATTCTAATCTACCATCAGAATTGAATATTCCTCTATATAATGCAGATCTTGGTTTCGGTATAAATCATTTTGAGTTTGACAACAACAAAAATAAACAGGCTGACACCCTGACATTTATAGCCAATCCACAAAATCAGAATAGTGCTATCGACGAGACATATAAATATTATGCAAGCAGTAGCAGCAATTGTGATACTGGATATATTTATAGGATCACCAACAGCAATATGACTGATCAGCTCATGTGCTTACCATTACCTGGCTCTCATGAATATTCATCCATCAAGTCTGTTCTTGCATATGGCCAGTGGATATATACTCTGCTACAAATTGAGCCCGACCCTCTGACAACACCAGCTGCTGATGGTGTGTTTCATTATAATCTCTACAGAGCCCCTTTGAATAATCCAGCCTCTAATGAGTTAATGCTGTACAATATACAGGCAAGAAGATATTTTAGAGATGCTGAATATGTGCCAAGCACATGGACAAACACCTGCATGATAGATTCTCAGTATATTATTGTTGGCATCCCTAACAGCAATACTATTTTGAAAATAAATTACAACGCCCTTCCTTCTATGCTTTCTAGTCCTATAGCATTACCATTATCATACACAGGAGAGCCGATAATTAACATTCCTGGAGATGTTGATGATAGAGCATGTCTATTGGAGTATGATTTATTGAATTGTAATCCTTGCATATTTGGTTCATCTGACATATTAACTGGTCAATGTTCAGATATAACTATAAATGGATTTAAAATCACCTATACAGGATTTAAGGCCAATAGATCCTATTTTATTTTAGAGCCATTATCTGACTCTCTTAATGGTCTCATAGAGGGTGAGCCAATAACCCTGTCCATGACTCATACAAATCTTAATATTAATGAGGCTTATATTTCTTACATATCTAGATCCAAAGGCTTTATGATTATCCAATGTTCTTCTCGAGGTCTGGAAAATGAGCTGGGTTATGGGTGTAATACGGTTACTATTTCAAAAAGCAATACTCGCAGCGATTTTATACCGTAAAAGTGTATAACTATATTAAATAATGGACATTATCTATATGGAAAAATATGAGTAATTACGATATCCCAACCAAAAAATGGTTCAAAAAATTTGATACGCAGGTTTCTGCACAATCAGACAAAACGTATGTTATTCGACTAACAGAAGATTGTGTTAATCAACTTAAAAGTCTAGATGATATACAAGAAGTAGTGGGGCCTAATTATATACCGATCAAATGCCTTGGTATGCCAGGCATGGTTTTGGTTGGATGTTCTGGATCTCATGATATACAAACGCTATCAAAAAATAAAAACATAGCTTCGATAGATAATAATAGAACTTTCTTTATGTATGCACAACCCAATGATTCTCGCTATGGCGATAGTGGACATTGGGGTATGAATAGTAGCAAGGGCTCTTATCATATTAATGTAGAAGATGTATGGGATTCTTTTACAGGAGATGCCAATATTGTTGTTGGTGTTGTTGATACTGGTATCAATTATAATCATCCAGACCTAAAAGATAATGTTTGGATCAATCCTAACGAAACAAGCAATGGACTAGATGACGACAATAACGGATATGTAGATGATATTCATGGCATGAATGCTATTAATGGTACAGGAAATCCTAATGACGATGAAAGTCATGGCAGTCACTGTGCTGGAACGATAGGTGCTGTTGGCAATAATGGGCAAGGCGTAGCAGGAGTTAATTGGACAGTTAAAATGTTTGGTGCTAAATTTTTAAGCAATACTGGTAGTGGTTCATACGCTGACGCAATAGAGGCCGTTAATTATTGCACTACTCTAAAGCAGGCTGGAGTGAATATAAAATGCTTAAACCATAGTTGGGGTGGGCCGATCGATCCTGCTTCAGAAGTAGCTATGAAAGCTGCATTTAAGGCATGTTACCAGGCTGGTATTATGCATATTATGGCGGCTGGTAATGATGCAACCAATAATGACGCCATCCCACGCAGCCCATCTAATATGAGTCCAGCAGATCTGGGTGGAGAAGGGACTATTGTTGTCGGTTCTCATACGGTTTCTGGCAATAGTTCTAGTTTTAGTAATTATGGAGCTAATACTGTAGATATATTTGCTCCTGGTAGCAATGTTATTAGTACTGTTTTGGGCAGTAGTTATGGAGCCAAAAGCGGGACTAGTATGGCTACACCACATGTGTGCGGAGCATTTGCTCTATTATGCGGTCTACATCCGAATAAGTCGATTGATGAAATTAGAACAGGCCTTTTAGCTGGAGCTAAAAAACTTAGTAATTTTACTGGAAGATGTGTAACCGGAGGAATATTGGATGTTAAGCAGGCGCATCAGATACTTTCTGGAACTCCGTCGCCACCCCCACCTCCTCCTCCTGGCCCACCCCCACCTCCTCCTCCTGGCCCACCTCCACCTCCTCCTCCTCCGGGCCCACCTCCACCTCCTCCTCCTCCGGGCCCACCTCCACCTCCACCTCCGCCGCAGCCTACCCCAACTCCTAGTCCAACGAGCAAACCAGATACTAATTATGGAGGTAGCGGACCATGCGGATCTGATTATATCCTAAATATTTTACCCAATTCTCTATATGAAGACACGGGCAAAAAAATATGTTTTCGTATTGGTGGCAGACAATGCTGTATTATTAATGGTGTGATTAGATATAGCTGGCCGACTTGCTCAATACTTAAAGAGCCCACTCCTACACCAACGATGACCCCAACCGCTAGTCCCACCCCTACCTTGACACCAACTATTACTCCTTCTATCAGTGTAACACCAAGTGTCACACCAAGCGTAAGCATAACGGCTACTTGTACCCCTAGTCCAACAGTCACTACAACCCCTAGTATTACGCCTAGTGTTACTCCCACTATCAGCCTGACTCCAAGCGTGACTCCTACTATAAGCCAGACCCCCACCACAACTCCCTCCGTTACACCCACAATAAGCGTTACCCCTAGCGTAACACCAACGATAAGCGTTACACCAAGTATTACTCCTACTATTAGCGTTACTCCTAGCTTAACCCCTACTATTAGCGTCACCCCAACCATTACTCCGCCCGTTACAGCAAGCCCAACACCAACCATCAGCATCACACCTACGATTTCTGTAACACCGAGTATTACTCCGTCAAATACTCCGACAATATCAGTAACACCGAGTATTACTCCGACTACAACCCCCTCCTATTCTCCTACGGTAACGCCAACGGCTACGCCCACAGTTACCCCAACGCTTAGTCTAACAGCAGCAATTGAACTTAGTAAGGTTGAACAAATAGATGATACTGTTAATTATAGAGGTTGGGATATTATAAAACATCCTAATAAAAATATTGTGTTTACTGTTGATACTAGTATGGGTATCAATATGCATTCTTACAATAGCTATTACCCCAGACTATTGTCCTTTATACCTTTACCAAAATATGTTTTCGGAATAGATTTAAATATAACGAGTAATGTTTTAGCCGTTGCGAATTATGCTTATGGTGTACAGTTGATAGGGTTCGATCTTAATCATCTAAAAGGAGGTATGCAATATCTCAATAGGTTCACGGCCAATCAAATTAGAGCAGGCATTCCTGGATATAGTGGATCAATAGATATTAGGGACATTAAGTTTGTTTCTGTTCCGGAGGGCGGTGAAAATAAATCATATCTCTACGCTACAGATCTATACTATGGTTTGCTTACACTAGAATTATCTGGTAATGATATCACACTTCTTGCACATAATAAATATAATCATCCAGATTATCCTCCGACAGACACAAGAAATTATTCGTTTTCTAGATTTTGGGAGCTGGTAGTATCTGCTGATCAAAACTATTTATTTGCTGGATGTTTTGAAAATATATTGGTGATATATGATATTACCAACAAGACATCCCCTGTAGAAATTGCTGCTATAGACCTGCTGCCAGCCGAAAGAAAGGCTGGGGGAATATATGACATTTTGCAAGATCCTTATAATTCAGATTTGCTTTATGTGTCTATGAGCACAAGGGGATTATTTATAATAGACATAGCCAACCCATCAAGTCCTATAATTTTGTCACATTTACCACTTTATTCATCAGCTACGCCGGGAACGCTTGAAAGAACTTTGACTTTGCATGGCATAGTACCAAAAGCACCCCCACCAAGTGAGGACTAAAAGATATGAGTTATGATTATAATGTACCACAAGAGTCTTCTTTTGAGATCAACAATAATATTTCTCAGGCAATAACCGGATCTGAGAGTAAATATATCATTAGACTAAAGCCTGAATTTGTTAATGCATCAACCAGAGTTTCCGATGTACAAAACATAATAGGTGCTAATTATGAGGTTGTGCGTGGTCTAGGTTTGCCTGGCATGTATTCAATTATTCAGGTATCCTCCAATTCTCCCAATAATATCACCAATAATCCTGCCATAGAATATTATGAGACTGATAGGCTCGTAAGTCTTGATCCTCAGAATGCACAGGTCAATACGCTGACTAACGACGATCTTTGGGATGAACTATGGGGTTTGAATCCATTACAGTCTGCTTTTCATATTAATGTTGAAAGACTTTGGAACCAAGGACATACCGGATCAAGAAATGTTCTTGTTGCCGTAATTGATACCGGTGCAGATAGTGATCATGTTGACTTGGTAGATAATTTAAGATGGGATTTGAGCTATGATTCTACGGGTAAAGGAACTGCTGAAGATGGCCATAATCACGGTACCCATTGTGCTGGTACCATTGGGGCTACTGGAAATAATAATATTGGCGTAGTTGGAGTAAATCATCAGGTCGGAATCATACCACTTAAGGGACTAAGTGATGGGGGCAGCGGGACGATATCCACGTTAGTAGCATGTATGAACAGGGCTACGTTCTATAAAACTCAAGGCCATAATGTTGTTGTCACAAGTAATAGTTGGGGCGGCGGCCCACCTGATGCTTCTATACAAACTGCAATAGAAGCAGCCTATAGGCAAAACATAGTCACGGTTGCAGCGGCGGGCAATGACACCGACGACTGCGATTCTCGTAATTGTTCATGGAATTATGCGATAAATGGACTTATCGTAGTTGCTGCCATGGATCGCAACGGGCAAGCAGCCTATTTTAGCAGTTTTGGCAGCAGAAATGTAGATATAGCTGCACCAGGAGGTGCTGGCTGGCGGGCTGGTAACGCTGGGAATATTTGGAGTACTATTACTGGCAATCAATATGATTCTTATCCTGGAACCAGCATGGCATGTCCTCATGTTGCTGGTGCTGTAGGATTATTGGCTAGTATGTTTCCTTCGGCTAGTGCTGAAGACCTTATAAATGCAATTTTAGATAGCGCTGCTCCTACTACAGATTTTGGGCTTTCGGGCAGAGCTCCGGTTTCTTCTCGTGGCAGGCTTGATGTTTTTGCGGCTTCTCAGAGACTCGGATCTCCTTCGCCTCCGCCACCTCCAGGACCCCCACCCCCTCCTCCACCGCCTCCTCCACCTCCACCTCCACCGCCTCCTCCACCGCCTCCTTCGCCGTCTCTATGGACTCAACTTGGAGATGACATTGATGGAGAAAATTCTGGTGACTGGAGTGGTACAAGTGTAAGTCTTAGTAGTGATGGACTTACTGTTGCTATTGGCGCTCCTTGGAATATGGGAAAAGGAGATGACCCTTGGAATATTTATACTGGACATGTTAGGGTTTATAATTATAATGGTTCAAGTTGGGTTCAAAAAGGCTCCGACATAGATAACGAATTCCGTTATGGCGAAAGTGGCTATAGTGTAAGCCTTAGTGGTGACGGTAATACTGTTGCTATCGGCGCACCCAGTGCCACCGCGCCCCTCGCGGATGGTATTAAAAAGGGTCTGGTTAGAATTTACCGTTGGACCGGCTCAAGCTGGAACATGGTAGGTGATTGGATATGGGGCCAAGAGACCGGGGGCCGAAGTGGTTGGAGTGTAAGTCTTAGTGATGATGGAAATACTGTTGCTATAGGTGCTCCTTATTCATGGTCACACGATTCCCCTAATAGCTATACTAGGGTTTATAATTATAATGGCGGAATATGGTGGGAACAACTAGGTCAAGATATAGAAGAAACTGGCTATAGTGGTAATAGTGTAAGTCTTAGTGGTGATGGACTTACTGTTGCTATAGGTGCTAAGTTTGGTGATGGAAAAAATGGAGTTGATTCTGGTTTTGTTGGCGTTTATAATTATAATGGTACAATTTGGATTAAAAAGGGTCAAAATATTGATGGCGAAGCAGAGCGTGATCATAGTGGTAAAAGTGTAAGTCTTAGTAATGATGGAAATACTGTTGCTATAGGTGCTCATACTAATGATGGAATAAATGGAACTAATTCTGGACACGTTAGAGTTTATAATTGGAATGGTTCAAGTTGGACTCAAAAGGGTTCTGATATTGATGGAGAAGCACCTCGTGATCAAAGTGGTTGGAGTGTAAGCCTTAGTAGTGACGGTAATACTGTTGCTATAGGTTCTATTTGGGGTGGAGAGCTACCTTATGCTGCTTATGCTGGACATGTTAGAGTTTACAATTATAATGGTTCAAATTGGATTCAATTAGGTCAAGATATAGAGGGTGAAGCACTTTATGACTATAGTGGTTATAGTGTAAGTCTTAGTGGTGATGGAAATATTGTTGCCATAGGTGCTCCTTACAATGATGGAATAAATGGAAGTAATTCTGGGCACGTTAGGGTTTATACATCCGGAAACGGGACACCTCCACCTCCTCCACCCCCAGGATCTCCACCGCCACCTCCTCCACCCCCAGGATCTCCACCGCCACCTCCTCCACCCCCAGGATCTCCACCGCCCGCTCCGTCATATGGCACTGTGTCTTATATTAAAACTCTTGCTACTGGAAACATAGGTAACAATCAGACCAAAGAGTTTAACAATATTAACATAGGAATTCCTTCTGATGCTAGAAGGTTGGTTATTTTTGGATATGTCGATTATTTTGCTCCTGGTTATATAAAAACAGAGTTCAAGGCTAATGTTAATGGAGTGGACTATAATTTTACTAGATATGGCAACCTTGCCTATGATCGCTATCTCAGCACAGATTTTAACCCTTATTATGGAAGATATGAAATTTATGTATCAGATATTATATCTGTGGGCACAACTGCTAATATCAGTTTTATTAATGGTTCTAATGGTGTCTATACCTACACCAATAATTTTGTATTGTTAAACACATATGGATATGAACATACTGTCAGTATACAAAATTCTGATATTGCCAGCATTACTACGTCCGTATCTGATAATGATCTATTGTTATTATTTGCTAGAAATCCACAGTATGCTACCACAAGCCCTGGTATTAATCCTGCCAGTATTGTGAACAATTATACATATAAAGCACTGTCTGGCGGCTGCGCACACGCTTGGCATAAACACTCTGGCGCCGCAACAAATCTTACATTTAGCACTACTGGTGCAAATTTTGTTCGCAAAATGACAAACGTCAAATTAACAATGTTGCCTCCACCTCCTCCACCACCACCTCCACCGCCGCCACCTCCTCCACCAGCGTCTCATCCGGGTTCTATGCAACAAGTTTATGCTCATAATTATAATGGAGAAATATTTGCAATTAATGTTAAAGATAAAAATAATCCGTATGTTGTGAAAAATACAGATGGTAGCTTTAGAGGATACAAAGGAGAAAGTGGCGGTATTTCTAAAATATATAGCTGGCCTCAGAGCGCAACATCTAATGATGATTATTTTTGGGGCACTAATTTTCACAATGGAACGTATGGTTTTGGTATTTTATATAATGATGCTGATGACATTTTTCAGTTTGGTTTAAAACTATTAGATGTTAAGCTTTATTATTTAAAAATAGTTTTTAATCAAGCCGTAACGAATTTTGCCCATTATGTTCAACAAAGATCTGATATTAGGCTTTCTTACGACATTAATGCTACGGAAAATGAGGCTGGCTCCGGTAGCAAATTTTTAACGTTAAATAACGTAGAATTGTGTCCTGTTATAGATGAAGATGGATATACCAGAGAGTTTATACTGTCTACTACTACTAAAATACCCAATTACTTTAGTCCTATGGGCTGGTATGCACGATGTGCTACTGATAGTAGTGTTAATGATATATTTGCTACGGAAAACGAATGTGATAATTATATAGCTACTATTAGAAATAACGGCCAATGTCCAGATAGCGGTAGTAATATAAATGCTACAAAAATTAGCTATAATCTTAATGATACCAATCCTTATTACACCTCATTACCATATGCATTTGTACAACAAGATAGAAAAGATTTTTATCTTAAAATCCTACCCAACGGTTATGGCGGCACTATCGCTAATGCAAAGAGACCTTTTTATAAACTCAAAGAGCCTTTGGAATATAAAGAGATTGATCAATTTAGATATTATCACGTTGCTGCTGGATATAATGATCCTACTAAAAGAGGATTTGCTAGTATCCCTAAAACTACTGGAGGAGGATTGGGCCGTCCAGCAACGGTGGGGGCTTGTTCTGCAAGACCAGAAGTTGGAGCTATGACTAACGGTAGAATATCATCGTCTATACTTTATGATAGTGCGGTTAAGGTGGTTGCTGGAAAATATCAAACAGTAGCTATAGACAGTGATGGCGATGCTTATTATACTGGCAATAGAAACTATGGACCACTTGATGCTCAGGGAGAGTTTATTAATGCAACTGGTGGAACTATTACAATAGATGGTCAATATAAAATTCACACTTTCACAGGCAATGGAACGTTTACTATCAATAAGCTTCCATCAAATTCTGAATTTGAAATCCTTGTTGTTGCTGGCGGGGGTGGTGGAGGTACAGATACAAAAGCAGCAGGAGGCGGAGGTGGTGGTGGAGTTATACATAAGGAAAAAGTCATAATGCCTACCACCGGCAATTATACAATTAGAATCGGGGCAGGCGGATCTGCTGGAGCAAATGGTCAAGATTCTTCTATTATTGGTAATGGATTATCTCATGTTGCCAAGGGGGGAGGAGGAGCTGGTCGCTCAGGTGGTTCTGGAGGAGGAGGCAATCAGCGTGGTAATGGTGGTAGCGAAACTCCTGGACAGGGATATCCTGGAGGCTCTGGTAAGCCTGGAGATAGCACTATTGCCGCAGGTGGAGGTGGCGGTGCTGGCGGCCCAGGAATTTGGGGAGATGGTAATGTGGCTTGGGACCCTTCGCGCAATACCGGCCCGGCATATCACATGAAAGGTGGTGACGGTGGATTGCCGTATCCTTGCAACATATCTGGAACTACTAAATATTACGCTGGCGGAGGCGGAGGAAGTCCTGAAAATTATGGATCATACCACATAAGAGGTCTTGGTGGCGGTGGCAGAGACAATCACAAAGCAGGTAATCCAGCCGCACTTACTGGTCCGTGGGCTACAGAATTCTATAGAACCCAAAATCCAGATTATCGATGGCCTGCTTCTGGTGATGGCGGCGGGGCAGGAATAAGTGGTAAGCCAGGTTCAGCCAATGGGGCTAATGGATTACCAAATACCGGAGGAGGTGGCGGAGGAGCTAACGGTCGGGGCGGAAGTGGTATAGTGATTATAAAATATAAAACCCAGCAGACACTAGGCGATCAACACTTTTTTGAAAAAATTCCAGTATTTAAAAAACGACCATCGTTAACCCCTGGAGGTCCGGATGTTTATGCTCCAATAAGAGTAAACTTTGTAGATGCTGCTATTATGACCTATGATCATAAGGGAGCTAATACCTATAGCAATGATACATATTCAGTATTTTTATTAAGTGATGCTGGCGATCTATACGTTTTTGGACATAATTATGGACCATTTTGTATATCTTATGAAGATGCTGTACCTGGAGCCAAAATTATTAGTAGAAATAATACTTACCAATTTCCATTAAAGCATATACAGTCTATATCTGCTGGAGCCGATCATATCATAATCAATAGAAGGGGCGTCATATATGGAATGGGCTCCAACACTAGAGGCCAGCTCGGTTTTGCTAATACTGTTAGTTATGTTCCTGAATTTACTGAACTGCAATTAACTGGATATTCTAATGGCAGAATAGAAAAGGCTGTGTGTGGAGCTTACGGCACAATGGTGTTATTAAAAGATAATCGTGGATTGGCAGTATTACAAACTACAGGAGATAATACCTCTGGACAATTAGGTATAGGATTAAATCCTTCAAGTTCTATCAACAATCACCAGTCTTTTGGCTTCCGCATTATTAATCACACCTATCCCATCAAAGACATATTTGCATCTAATTGTACAGACCCATATTATTATGTTCCTCCTTGTAACGGTAGGAGCGGATCTGGTTGTGATGCGCCTGTTGTAAGAGCTAGATATAATTGTGGGTTTATAGACACAAGAAATTATGTATACATCTGGGGAGACAATAGTTTCTATCAAAATGCGAGAAATGAGTCCCCAACCACTCCAATAGGTAGCGCTGTTACAAATGAAGGCAGTATCATATCTCCTTTATATGTGGCGTGGACTTATAGTGCATTTAGAGGAGATATTACTAAGGGGTCTACAATAGTAAGAAATATTCCATCAGCGTATGCCAATCAGATTAAAGCTGGATTTTATCCCAATATATCAGCCTCTTCTGCTTCATTAACTGCTGCTTCGACCAAGTTTACTGACTCTAACGGAGAACCAAGAACCAGTTTTCCGGTCAATACCAATAGTTCTACCAACTCCAATATCCAATCTGGCATGTGGATACAAACCGGCAATTTAGCGGGTTATGGTACGGGCATACAGAGGGGTCAGATCATATCTTTTGTTGGGAATACTATTACTGTATCTGGACATCACACTCTTGCCAATGGTACGGTTATACATGCTAAAGCTTTTGAGCAATACACAAGAATAATTTCTTCTAGCACAGACGCAAGCGGTAATATAGAAGCGGAATTAAACAATCCTGCTCAGTGGACAGCCACAAATACGGTACTGTATTATTTTTACCGTCTTAGAGCTAAAGAAGCGGCCGCTGGCAAAGATGGTATTGCCGTGATAGATACGCTTAATAGGCCTATCGTTTGGGGTTACGACAAGGCATATAGGGCCTGTAGCACCATAGATGTTCCGACTAGGATACCTTGGATACTAGACTGGCAAAATAATGACTATTATAGCCTATCTTATGGATTAGACCATTTGTGTTTTGTGAGAAAAATCCGACCTGGCACCTGATGAAAAGGTGTATTTTATACTACAGCAGGACCCTTTAAAGAAAATAATATGCAATATTATAAATTCCCACAAATTGAAGATACGGATAAGTACCATCTAGAGGATACAAAATTATACTGTCTAGACTATTGCAAGGAGGGTTCTAATCTAGGCGTGTATCTTAGCGACACAAGAGCAGATAGCTCGATGGAACCTTCTGGTAGAATAGTTTATAAACACATTCAACCCAAATTAGTTTGTTCGCTTTTTGATCCTTCTTTATCTCAATCATCTAATCCTGTTAGTCTTATTGCTGAGTACCTATTTCCTTATTCGGGAAATAATTCTTTGTATGATTTTTTTAGATCTAAAATAAAAATATTAACATATAAAAATGGAACACCAAATATTATTGCTATTACAGCGATAAAAAAATATGATGACTTAAATTCTCTCAATCCTGTGAACGAGTCTGTTGTAATGTTTTTACAACTAAATTTAAACTCTTTGAATCCAGGTGATCCGCTTAATTCTTTTGTAATTATAGATGCAACCCATAAAGAAACAGAAGATGGAATAAATTATCTAACAGCAAATGATTTATCAGTTAATGAACAAGATAAAATATTATATGTATCATATGCAGAAAAAATTATATGCATAGACTACTCGGATTTAGGGAATATCTCGAAGGTTTCTGAATATAAACCCGTACTCAATCCGAATAGACTAAACAATATAAAAAATTTAGAATACGACCCAGAGAATAAGATATTGGCTTGCCTAACAAATAACGCAAATGATTTGTATGATACTATCTTATTTACATATTTTTCTAATGTGACGAAGGAGTTAATATTCAGATCGTCATATACTGAAAATACAAATATGCACTATAGTAATTTCAAAATCATAGATGATTACATATACGTCAATAATATTAATTATTATGATAGTCAAGGAGAATCAACGCTTAGGTCTACTTTGGGCATACAGATATTATTTAATAATGGATCTAACTATCTTGACATACAAAAAAAGAATGTTCTCAGATTTGGAGAATATTGGAATGACACTGTGATGCCCGCCAATTTAGCAGATCCTGGGTATATTGCGTATCGTGCCCATAGACATTATTCAATATTAGGAATATACGATAATAAACTCTATAGCTTTGTAGCGCCTAGCCCTGCTATGGTGAATGTTGATGTAGATAGCATAGATTATGATTCCTATATTGTACAATATGATTTGTCAGATAGAGAAAATCCTATCATGAACGGATCAGATGCAATAGTCCCATCTGTCTATCTAGGCAAAAATAGGAGTCAAGATCGAGATTATATACCTATGAATCTATTGTCTATATATAGCGACAATATTACGGGAGATTATACATTTGTAAAATACGGAGGAATATATCCCGATCAGCCAGAAAAAGCATTAGAAATAATTAAAACAAATCTAGTAGATAGCAGCAACTTTTCTCTGTATCAGCAGATAGATTCTTTATCAGATAGATTTTATGATATGGATTATCTGATGGTGCAGGATACAACAAATCTTTCTCTTAGTCATCAATTTTTAGCAATAGCTCAAGGAACAGATGGTTTTAGATTGATGACAAATGATACGGCCGCTAATCAATACAGACTATTAATACAAATTAAGCCACAACATAACAGCCAAAATATTAAGATTACAACAATAAATATTGTGAATAAATATAATCATTCTACTTCTTTCTCTATAGTTTGTTCAGGAGAGGGTATTGTATTTGTTTATAACGTAGAAATAGCTTCGGGAAATGTATCCTTAATACAGACCATCGATCTGGCAACAGAATTGTCTTTAAGTGATTATGATGAGCTAATTAATAAACATGCACATTGGGATGGATTATATAATCTTTCAATGGGTATTGAAGGGTCTATGTACATGCCACTAGAAGTAATAAGGACAAGGTAGTAATGAGTGATCTTTATCCACTACAATCTATGAGTAGTACACCAACCCCTACACCCACACCATCTATTACGATGACGCCGATCGTAACGAATACCCCGACTGCTACGGTTACTCCCACGCCAACTCTATCTAGAAGAACAAGAAATACGCATTTAATTTATGCCCATACCAAATATGATCAGTCATCAAATCAAATCAGTCTAGAACCACTGAATCATATATTGTTAACAGATAAAGATACTGGCAACCCAATTGCCGATGATATGACACTATTAGGACTATCTTCCAACGCCCGTTCTTGGACGTATGACTCTGGATTTACTCAGAATAGGGTCCTGTGTTTAATAGACAAAAAACCAAAAGATAATAATACTAGATATCTAAATGGCAATTTATATGTGGTCGGTGATTATGCGGCCATTGTTGATGAGCCAATCCAGAGTGTGGAAGCCACGCTTCCTGGTAAAATTGTACCACTTGGAGATTTTGATAGATCTACTAATCTAAATTTACCTCCAACCGGACAAGAATACAAATGTAATATATCTATCAAATCCATAGCGTCCAGAGCTAGAAAATACGAATTCAATAATAGATTAGAGCATAACCGCACCTATGTACCAAGACTCAAATCTGGGGTAGCCATCTTAGATCGACTGGGTTCTTATTTTCCAGATTGGAGTCAAGATTTTAATAATCCTACAGAGCTATCCATTTTAGCTGAAAATTATATATTTGGAGATTATTTATCTGCTGCCAGAAAATCTGCAGTTAGTACTGCATATCATCCTAGATCGGATATGTTAATCGTAGCTACCATAGACGATTTGGGTAGTGGAGAAATAATATTTTTTGACGCTAAAACAACACAGCTACATGAATTATATAAAATTAGTTTTCCTGTTGATGGCAGCGGATTATCTAGTGTAGATATTATTTTTGAGGTTTATATTAAAAGCCAATATTCTCATGAAGATAAACTTTTTGTTAATATGGCTGGCAATAATGGTACAAAAAACATAAAAATATACGACCTGTCAAATATTCTGGATGCTGTCACACCGATACCCTCACCCACCCCCACCCCTACACCATCAAATACTCCAAGCAGGACACCTGCACCAACCAGGACTCCAACATCCACGCCAGCAACTACTGCTACTCCAACAACAACGCCAATACCTCCTAGTATAACTCCCACCAAAACACCAACTGTTACGCCTAGTCCTTCTTTTGAAATAAGATATCGTTATACTAGAGATACTATAGCTTTAGAAAATCTCATCCCCTGTAGAAAATATGAACTAACTTTGGAAATAGATCCTATTCAAGATGGATCAGCCAGTATACAAATTTTAGATTCTGACGACATTAATCGTACTCAATTTGATAATATAATAACATTTGAAAGTCAAAACATACAGAAATATTATCGATTAAATGACAAAAATACACCAATAGCAAGTGATGAAAAAACATATCAAGAAATAGTATATACAGTTTATCACCAGACAACCCTAGATAAGGCTGTTATATCTTTTATATTAAAAGATTTAGAAACTGGAGAAATTACTAAAGAAACAAGAATTGTTAAGTGTGGCAATAAAATAGAATGTGATAAGCCCAGAGTAGACTGTGTTGATCATAATATCAAATGCATAGAACAAAACCCAGATGGTTCTTTTTCTCTTTATGTCGCGCTAGATCCTGTCCCTAATAGCAATATAGAAGACTATTACTATTATGTAAGAGACAACAAGTGTTGCTTCGTGCAGGAGTCAATAAATGATGGAGAATGGAAGGAGTCCAATGTCTTATCTTGTGTTAATTCTATACCTTTGCCGCCTACGCCGACGCCCTCTATTACCACCACGCATACGCCCACCAGCTCATCAACACCCGTACCTACTGTAACACCAACTCTTACACTAACCCTGACCCCATTTCCTACTATCACTCCGTCACCAACAAAAACTCCTACGCCCACGACAAGCCCACCAGTACTGCCTCCAATTACTGATTGTGAGGGTGTTATTTGTGTTGCTTTTATTGATGAAAATGCCAACAGTCCTTCGCGAACCTCTTTTGGAGGCGAGTTTGGTTTATTCAGATCTGCATTTTCTAAGAGATTACTATTTGTTATGGATGTAAGCTGGACAGAAAATAATGGCAATGGCCAAATGTCATATCCTAGTAATTTTCTATCTGATTCTAGAGCTTTTAGCTACTATGACAAGACAGGAAGATATATACCAAGAGGAGGTAGCTCATCTTCTGTAGATGCATATCAGCTCATGCTGGATATGGTCAATGATACTGGAGATCAGCAAATTATAGACGATTTTCTTAATGCTACAGAACTGAGTCTTTTTGTTGATGATTCTGGAAGCATGCGGGAATCCCAGATTATAGCCACCAAAAATTTGCTTATTGAAACAATACAATCCAAGGGAATGACTTTAAGAGAAAATGTTGTTAATGGAAGTGAAAATGTGATATGTCCATTTATTACTACTAGCTGCTGCGGCTGGCATCCAGATGCCGAAACTCTAGCTGCTGGATGTGGGGTAGCGGTATGCGATCCAAAACCTAGTAATACGCCCACTATGACACCGACTCCTACACAAACACCTGTGTTCTATAGACCTCCAAGGCCAGAATGTAATCCGGATCGCCTTCCATTTATACCCAGTGGAATAACAAATGATGGCACTCCAGGACCAAGTAGGTTTGCGGTTTACAATGCGTCAGCCAACGGAACTGCAGTACTCAGATGGGATGGTTCTAATGCCATTTCGGAATATGTTGTAGAATATAGGCCTGACGGCGACGATTCATGGTATCTCGTTACAGCAGACTGTATATCTTATGACACAAGAACAAATAGGGCATTCATCAAAGGACTAGATAGTTCTACCAGTTACGATTTTGCTATCGCATACCTTAACTCTTCTACAGTCAGTGACTTTTCTATATATAAAAACTTTAATCCAAGCACGTCTGCTGCAGAGCCGTGCATCAAAAAGCCTCATGATTTACTGCCAGGTGAAATAATTGTTTCCACAGAATTCGTCGGAGATCAATATTATTATATCTTTAATGGCAAATCTTCCAGAGAACATTACTACTTAGTACAAGAAGGAGATTACGTTTTTGTAAATAACAATCCTCATCCGATTGCATTTTTAAATCAAGGTAAGCCATTAGGATATATTGGTGATTATGTAGGTTTCAGACGGGCTGCTGATGGTAATATTTATAATTTCTATGATGGAAATGTAACTGTTAATATTTCTGGAGATTTTGGTATTGTTTCATTTGAGTGTTTTTATCATGGTTATATGGGTGGCGAACAAGGATTAAGGTTCTATTGTAGTGAAGAAAGACAGCCATTGCCACCGGCATCTCCTCCACTCCTACTTGTTGATAATCTTAAAAGGCCTGATGATAATGAATAATTTTAATATACAGAATCATTTAGAAGATATACCAAACCAGATACAAAATTGTAGAGGCGAGCCGTTCATATCTCATTGCTTAGATCACGAAATATCAGTATCTAATAGCTTGGCGATTAATCCAAATATATGGAGTGATACAGGAATAGATTTGGCTACAGGCGATACTATTACTGTATTGATTAGAGGTTGCATATGTGAAGAGTCTACACAGCTATTAACAGAAAGCAATGAAGTCATTTCTCCGGAATCTGGTGGAAGCATTAGTGCTATGAACGATGGAAATTGTTCTGATGCTGTTGGCTTGGGTGATGGGTCTTTAACTAATAAAGTTTTTGGGACAATACTTCCCCTGGGGATTAACCCAACATCGTCAAATCAGACAGATATTAGCCTATCTCCCAACACATCAGGACATGCGAAAATATATACAGCACCAAATACCGGTAGGCTATGGCTATCTTCATACTCTACCAATTATGATAATGACAACACCTTTTATTATTGTGTGTCTATTTCTGTTGATAGGGTGACACCAACACCAACCCCCACATCGACCCCAACCCCAACCATAACAAGCACATCAACACCAACGCCCACTACCACGACTACCAACACCCCTACGTCAACACCTACACCTACCACATCTATTACTGCCACCCCAACTATAACGCCAACACATTCCCCAACACATTCTCCGACTTTGACCGCAACACCCACAGCAACACCTACGCCTACTATTCCTGATTGCAGCCAACAATACGATAGCATGGAAATTTATGACGGTATGATGGGAGAGATCGATTCGGCTGATCACTATTTGTATTTAGCCGACGGATATGCCGGTATTAAGGTCATAGATATACGTACTGATTCTACTTTGAGAACCATATCATATGTATTGAAAAATCAAAGTATCAATCTATTGTCCCTTTCCAATTTGTATCACAGACTTTATATACCAAGAGATAAAAAAATATCTATATACAATACAGTTAATATTAATTCTATAAGCTTTGTGTTAGATATCGATTTGTCTGCTATATTTACCAATGCTAATGAAACTTGCGTAGATATTAGGACCGATGACATCAATAGTCACTGTTATATAATTTCTAATTATGGTAATTTTGTCATATTAGACACTTTAACAAATTCTGTATTAAATAGTATCTCATTGCATACTGCTCATTATTATGGCAAAAACTGTATAGACATAAATAATGGATTTGTATATATTGCAACAAGAGGTGGTGCTAGTGCTAATATATATAAAATACAGCAAAATACAATCACAACATCCAATCTATCTATTATAACCATACTAGAAAATGATAATAGTTATGGATATTTATATCCGACTGATATTGCCATTATAGACGATTATATGTATATGGCCAGCACACTTGGTAATGTTTCAATTTTTGATATTGCAAATTTTGCATCGATATCTGTACTGAATACGAACGGCAATGCCAATCACATACTCAAGGATTGGGAAAACGATCATCTTTTTGTCTGTAATTCTAGTTCTCCATTAGGTGTTTATGAATTAAATAATTTATCCAATCCAGAGCTTATAAGTACGATAGACAATGGATTATTATCTTCTAGAAATTCAGTTCTGTCTAGTAATGGTCGCATACTAGTCATTATTAATAGTCGAAATATACAGCTGATTAAAAACTGTATTACGACTTTCAGAACTACTCCAACACCAACCCCTACTACAACTACAACACCCAGCCTAACACCTAGCAACACACCCACACAGACACTTACTCCTACACTTACTCCTACAAATAGTGCCACCCCTACTCTTACCCCCACAAATAGCGTTAGCGCAACCGTTACTCCCACAATTACTGTCACAAATAGCCAGACACCAACAAACACACCTACGCATAGTATCACTCCAACATTAACACCAACACAGTCTGTGACTGCATCAAATACTCCGACATTGACACCAACGCCCTCTATCACTCCGAGCATTACTCAAACTATCACCCCTAGTGTGACCCCAACATTAACTATCACACCCACAATCACAATGAGCTTGTCTGCAACAGCAACACCAACCCCAACTATTACTCTGACATCAACACCGACTACAACGCCTATTCCAAGGCTGAATAGAGCTAATTATAATAATGCAGCAATTTGGAACGGCGTTAATGGTAATGTTACAACAGTAGGCACAAACGGAACGTCTAGTTTTTATGGCACATATGATCAGTCTGGCCTATTATATGAATGGACCGATGGAATATTGTCGGGCTCCAAGGTTGTTAGAGGGGGTTATTACGGCAGTGCTTTTCAGGCGCTGTCTTTAGCATACAGAGCTAATACGGACGCTAGATATGGATATCCATATGTGGGATTTAGAATAGCTTGCCAAGAAAATGTAAATAGCTCATTATTAGATTTAGTGACCGTTGGAGATATTGGTAATGCTAATCATATTAGTGGATTTGGCTCAGTAGGATACGGCTATAAGATAAGCAGCTACTTGATCACCAATTCTCAGTATGTGCAATTTTTAAATTCTGTTGCCAATAATACGGATCCTCATATACTGTATAACAATATTATGTCGAGTGATGCTCGTGGTGGCATATTAAGATATGGTTCGTCAGGTAATTATACTTATGTCTATAAGCCCAACATGGGAGACAAACCTGTCAATTATGTTAGCTGGTTTAGTTGCGCAAGATACTGCAATTGGATGCACCATAATGCACCTTCTGATATTGCAGAAAATCCTGATACAGTTACGGAATCGGGAGCTTATGAATTAAATGGTGCCATGTCGGGAATATTCAATAAAAATTCTTCAGCCATTTTCTATGTACCAAGCGAAGATGAATGGGTAAAATCAGGACATTATAATGCTTCTATTGGTGGATACAGGGCATATGCTACCGGCTATGGATTAGCGCCCGCGCCTGTTAAGGCAGATGTCGATGGAGACGGCTCTTTTAATTAGGAAATAAAATATGGTATATAATAAATTTGAGACTCTACCTGAAGAAGTCGAAATCCTACAAAATATGGTCCTGCCTGACCCTAAGGTGATTATTGAATTTAACGGCTCCGGTATTCATACTATTGCGGGTCCTACGCCACTGATATCTCTTTCTAGCAATTTCAACAGATCTGCAGTTGGCCAATTAGATAGTGTGGAAAGAAAAATAACTCTCGAAGGACAGATAGTTAGATCTGCTAGTAGAAACTTTACCAACGCTCCGTTACCGGAAAGTAGTGGTGTCAGAGGCTTGGTTTCTGCCCATGAACAGTTAAAATCTCTATTTTCAGAATGTAGTGCCGGAACAATTGCAATATATTGTGATGGTGATAAATTTTTTGAGAAACACAATGTTAGAGTAGATAGTATAGAATTTAGTTCTCAAAATAATTTTACGCAAGTTGCCGATTATACTGTTAGCCTTAGTTTCTTTGAGTCGGGAGTGCATGGATTTTCAGTAAAGAATACTAGCGATGAGTGGAATATAGAACCTTTGGAAGATTATACCTATATTGATTTCCAAACTACGGTATCTAAAAAGGCCGAACAGCATAATCCTCATTTGAAACCCTTTCCGCCAGACAGATTTTTGCCCAATGCAGACAATCAACTTCAGATAGTCGACGTTCCGAGATATAAAATTACTAGAAAATTATCTGCTGCAGGACTACCCACAACAGGATCTAGCGGATGTACCGATGCTGGCGTTAATGGTTCATACTTAGAAGCTAAGAGATGGGTTGCGTCAAAATTAGTTACTGCTTTTGACAATACTAATAATAGTAATTCTATTCTTAATAGTGGATTACCAGCATTTATTGAAACCCCCAATTATTCTTCTTTTACAAATACCTATTTGTATAATCATGTTAGGTCAATTAACTATAGCATTTCTGAAGGCACATATTCGGTTACAGAATCATGGCTTGCCATGCCAACAGGTATTAGATATACCGAATCTTTTGATATAGATATTGGTACCGATGAAAATTATGTGAAAACCGTCACAGTAAAAGGTGAGGTTCAAGGATTATATCTTAAGGATTTGGACACTATGATCGGTAGTGGCGGTACTGGTCTAGTGCCAAATGAGAATAATATTATTAGCGTAGATTATGACAAATTATTGGACAATGATACACAAGGATCTGCTCCTGGTGGAGGCGCCAATATATCCATAAGTAAGAATATTTATCAAAACGCTATGAGCGGATTTATATATGAAATTAAACCTTATATTTATAAAAGGGCTAGTATTGGAGTTAACGACAATTACTATAACCAATATTGGCATGACCCAACCACTACTGACCCTAGATTAAATTCTAAAAATAACACACCTGGTAATGCTCCACAAATTAGAAATCCTACGTACACTAAAGAACCACAGCTTAATATTATTCCAATCAGCACTTCGGAATCTCATAATATCAGAAAAGGATCGGTGAGCTATACCTACCAATTTAATAATAAAGCAAATATTGCCACAGGAGTTATTAGCTCTAATATTACTATAGACACAACTTTTCCCAATGATGTATTTGCAGAATCTTTCGTACTAGGAAGACAGCTGGGTCCTGTTTTACAGGATCTTGGAACCATTACTACCGCCAAAAAAAGTATAAATATAGAAGTTAACGTTGTTCCGCCAAGAAGTCTGGACGGATATTTAATGGATAATGTTAATTGTCCTTTATATACTGGAGGAAATATTTTTAGTACAATTACCGGTATTGCCGAAGCCCTAAAGCCATATGGTGACAAACCAGCCCATCTCGGTTTCACAAACAATGTTAATGACGCAGGAAAAGTATTTGTTGTAGGTAATCAAGAAAGTTGGAACCCTATTCAGGGCAAATATAATTTACAGCTATCGTATGCTTACCAACCATGTAAATTAGGAAGATCTTTTAGGGATACATAATGCCAACTCAACCATGTAATAATGAAAAGAAAATAGCTCAAACATTATTCCTTGGTGCTAGTGTTGCTAATTTTAATACTAGTCTAGGATGGGGGTCTCAGCCTTCACAACTCACCGTTAACCTAATAGAAGATAAGGTCTCACCATTCTGCGACAAATACGGACAGCCGATAGCTTCCCAATTTCCTGCATACAAGGGAAAGATTATTCCTAATCACTATCATGATTGTTTAGGTGACGATTGTTATATGATAGCGGATGGTTCGCCGTTTGATTCATCTAAACATGCATATTCTGACAGGTTAACATTAGGAAAAGTCTATTATAAGATATATAATAATCCTCCGGTTTTCCCTAAAAGCAATAAAAGCAATTGCGTATTGTCTGAATACTGGTTTAATCCAGATCCAGGATTTATAGGCATTCAGAATAGATTAAATCTAGACGGATCATATCTAAATATCTATGAGCCACTAAATCAGAATCTTAATCCTGGTTATGATATTATCAACTGTCCTGTATTTTTTAAGGTTGGAGACTTTTCTTTTGGAGGGATGGTGCAGTCCTGGAGTAGAAGCCAGAGTAATTCTGGGGATGTGATTACTGTTAATATCAACGATATGAAATCCGTTTTGTCCAATTGTTATATTATTCTGGATAAATTTTCAGGGGCAGTATATAGTAAAGTAAAAGACGCTTTAAATTTTTATGGTGGGCCCAGAAATTGGGCTGGTGATCAGGTAGATTATTTTGGAAGATTATATCATGGTAATGTTCCCAATGTTTTCAATATTTATGGATTCTTGGAATCTTTCGGCACTGCTGGTTTTGGCGGATCTAATAAAAATAAGAATGGGATATCTGTTAATAGTATTGTAGATGCCTTAAGTGTTTTATCTAGCAATATTCCCATACAGAATGATTTATTTCAATCGTTGCAGGCCGGTTATGCCCCCAAAAGCGCCTTCTCTCCTTTTTGTAGAATATTGACAAAAACCCCCCAAACATCCGATACGTTTCAAAATATTTCTTCTTCTTTTAATACTTTTGGTATTATTCCCCCGACACTTAATTTCTCCGATAATGTCGATAGGTGTCAATTTGTTTTAGACCTGAGTGAACTTCCTAGATTTTCAGCTAATTTTAGATTAGCCGATCCTGTTATATCTATTACAGATTTTATTTCTAGAATATGTGAAGAATCTGGAAATGATTTTCTTGTTGATATGCACCCAATAGTTCTAAACGGATCTAATTATAATGTTATTAAAATAAAGCTTGTATCGAGAAACTCTCAGCCTTCTCCCATACAGATTGAAAGCAGTGTCAACCAATTATTGTGTGATGGATATAATGTTTCTTCTGCAACTTACGGAAAAGAAAAAAATGAAACAAATTTAAAAAGCATTGTGGTAGGAGCCAACCAACAGAGACTATTACAAATCAGATCTAATAGGCTGGCATATACTCAAACCAATTTGGTTTTTAACAGTAGAACAATGGAATTTGTAAATTATGACACCCTTGGAAACAGCCCTACCTCTACATACAGATTTCATCATGGACAATACAGGTTCCCATCTGCATTTTCTACCAACAATCCAGATTTATCCAAACAAATCAACCCAAACCAATCTGATCTATATGACTCTAATGAGGTTATTTCAAATACAATAGCAAAAAATGATTTTAGCAGTATAGACACTAAATACAGGGATCCTATTTCTGCTCCTAATCCACAAAATTGCGGCAACTATTATAGCACAATTAATATTCCACAGTCTGTACCTGTAGAATCTAATGATCCTGGTAATTATTGGTCTTTTAACAGTGGTGATGTACTTGGTAAGACTTTAAGATTTTTCCCTATGTTTAAGGATGCGATATGTCCCTTTTTTGGATTTGTTAGAGATGAAGAAGTCAAAATAGACACATCTCAAAAAAATACAGATTATAGAAAAATCAGGCCTGTCTATTTGGATACTTGGACAGGTCAGATTTGTGTTTTGCTACAGGTGCATGAATTTCCGCAGATTAGTTTGGACATTATTCCTACAATAGTATCTAATGGTAAAGGCTATATATTAATTAGCGAAAGTGAAATTAGGGCTGCTTTGGCTGGATTTGATAATTTTTTAGTTTATTGTTTAGCGAAACAATATAGGCCCGATTTGCTAGAGTCTGTTAGACTTGGACATCAGCAAAAATATTACAATAAATTATTATCTGAAGGAATTGCCCCAGCAAAAGCTTTAGATATGGCCAAGAAAAAATATGACTGGTTCTGGAGGCAAGTACATGGAAATATCGCTGGTCCTTTCGGTCAACCAGTGGAGATAGCACCCGCCAAAAATGATGGAGCTAGCTATATAGATCAAAAGGCAATGCAGGATTTGCAAATTTTACATCAATTTGTAAACCAGATAGGATCATATTATGGTAAGCAGTATATGGTTTCTTTACCTAATTTAGAGAGCTATAAGGATTCACAATATTCAGGAATTTCTTTACCTACTGCCGCCGGTGACTGTTATGTATTTAGTGGAGATGGTGATGTATACTACAACTATGAGCCAGTCTCAGAAGGAGCCTGGGAAGAACCTGGCAATATCATTGACGATGCTATTGCTGTAGGCGGCAATAATTACTATGCTTTGTCTGAACAAGATGGCAGGATTGGGACAATACTAGGATATAATACTAACAAATATTTTGACTACACTAAGGCAGAAATGTGTAAATTTGCACAAAATTTGTATAACAATAACTTAGCCGCATTGGATGATCAAAAAATAAATCCGGCCTGGAGTTACCAAATTTTTGATGAAATACTGAATATTAGAGAAACCAGCTGTCCCGAAGGCGGCTTTATATATAATAACGTCAATATTTCTGCATTACCAACAACCGATTATGTTACAACAACTTCTCCAGGTTCCACTCAAGCAAAAGACGCTTGGTCCTATAATATTCAGGCAGAGCCCATTAGGAAAACATATGTTAAAGCGCAAGTAGATCCAAAAATTAATTATATCGATGCTCAGCAGTTTTTGTTGCCAAAGGCTATAGTTACTGCTCCTGGCTTAACATTAAATACGAGCAGTAGCCAATATAAAAAAGACCCCAATAGAACTGTAGTGTGCAATGTGTCTAGCGAAGACCTCATTATGTACATGAAAACCACTAATGAAAAATATTGGGATTATGAATTTATAGCATACCTATTGTATTATATAAGTCCCGTATTCCAAAATATATTTAAGGGCAATTATGCTGTGTCTAGTGATGAATCGGCTAATCATGTAGAAATAGCACCAAAAGCAGCTCATCCCTTTTTTGCCGGTATACCTATTAAGTTAAATAATGCAGTTTATGGGCCATGGTCTAATAATGTGTACGTTGACTATCTACGATCTCCCAATTCCATTTTTCCTCCAGGAACTGAAATAAAGACTTCTGATACACCACCATATGTATGTACCACTAAAGCAATAACGGTTAATCCAGAACAAGCCAAAAATCTTATAGACAATTTTATTGGTCCCACTTCGATTGAGGTAGATGAACAAATGGCTCCGTGGAACTTCGGCGGGTCAGCATACATGGATCAGGTAGCAAATATTACAGCATACTCCAAACTTAATTATCAGAATATCATAGAATCTGCGCAGATCAACATGCCAGGACTGCCATTATTTGATTTGGGTTCTGAATTTGGAGTAGCGGCTATCAATAATAGGAATATCGATCTTACCCCTTTAATATCTGTAAATAATTATTATTATATAGATCAAAAGTTTATATATCAACATGATATATTAGATAATTTTGGCTGGATAGATTTGCCTAATAAATTAGTTCCTAATCTAGGATCTATGATAAACAATAGAACCGCATCAAATATTGATGCTTATTATAATACTATAGCTATTAATACTCCAATTAGTAGTCCAACCACCGTTATTACTAATATACAGGTTAACATCGGCAATGACGGAATAAATACCACATATTCTCTGAGAACATACACTAGAAAACTATCTTTATTCAATAAAACAGAAATCGATAGGATATCTAAACAGGGACAAGAAACAATACAAAGAAATAAACAAATAGCTTCAGTAAAACAGCAAAATAAAAATATAGAAATACAGCAATACAAAACTAGAGAAGACAAGAGGCTGACAGAAAGTAATTCTTATTTTGATAGTATAGGTTTTAGCAGTAAGCTCTTTGGCTGGAGTCCTACTACCGTATTACTAGGTCAAGCTTCTCCATACCTTAAGAGCCTCAATACTAGCCCTGATTATATTCCTCCAGATTCTTTATATGTAAAACCAGATGAATTCGCATCTCTTGGCAAGGGAAGAAAGCAATACGACCTACCAAGCGGAAAATCATTGGGTGATGATCAAACCACCAAAGACCCAGATTTGCTACAAAATTCCGATACTTTTATGCTGACGATGCAAAATACCACAAAATATAAAACTGATGTAGGTATATATGAGCTCAAAGAAATCAGAGCTCAATTAGATCAAGATTATGGCATGCAGTCTGCGATGAGCCTTGATGGAATTCTGTCTCCTGTTTCTTTTTACCCGACCAATAAAAATAGCACATACAGCTATGCAAAATATGATACAGAATTTTGTCCATTTTGTAGAGGTAGTAAAAAAATAAAAACAGAATATAAATGGTATACAAACAGAGACACGTCTTCCATTACTGAGTATATATACTGCGATAGATGTGAAAGAAAAGACAAAAAATTAAAATATAGCCTTTCTTCTAGCGGCGGGGGCGGCGGCTCATCTGAGGTTTTGCCTCCTTATATTATTAGTAATTTGTCTACTTTAGCATTACTAGAACAATTTAAAAGTTTCGGAGGTTCATCCAGTTCACAGTCTTCACAGTCTGGTGGGGGCTCTTCTATTAATCTGATAAGTTTGAACCCAGTTCTTTCTGCACAAGGAGATTTTAGAAATCCTAATACACAGAATTATGTTGGAGAACATCCAGATGGCAAACATCCAAAACTGACTATTGGTAGCAAAGACAGGCCATTTATTGATAGATGTAGACACAGCATTGAAATTGTCGGACGCGGATCGATACCTCAACAAAACATTACCATTACAGACAATACATATGAATATATAGATGGTTATCAGCCAGATTTTCACAATGAAGACTTGGCATTGATGGATGATATCAAAGAAAGAAACACCGGTGCTATTCCGTTACTTGATAAATATCAAATGAATCAAAGATTTATGGGACTGCGGGGACCATTAACAATGCACGCCTGGGGATACGACACAGAAGGATATCCTGTGCCTAATGCTGCTGACGAACCATTGTCTGTAGATAAGTATGGCAGGCCATTAAGATTTAAGCTAAAGGTTAAGTCGATAACAGATACCACATATGGAGAAGCTCCTGATGGATCTGTATATACGTTGTCTGGAAAATTTTACGTTAAAGGAGAAGAAGATAATCCACCAGCTGACAAAACCAAGATCCAGGTTTATGTTTATGAAAATGATTTATCTAGCGCTGGCTATATTACATCAGAAGATTATTCTTCAGACAGAACAAAAGGCTATCAAGGAGATATTGTTAGTAAGACACAAACCTTACAAGATAATGGTCAATATAGCAAAAAAATACAATTAGATGATTTTTATCTGAATTTTGGTGAACGTCCAGATTTGTGGCCCGTTGGTCCAATAGATCTTAGGTGGGATGCCTCTAGAAAAGTATGGACTGTACCAACATCCGCAAACATATATAAAATGGTATACGTTACACTAGAAGAAGACATGATTAAACCAGCAGATCATTATGACGAGACTTTTGCCGCTAGAGGATTTTTAGACGAATTAGAATATAATACGGAACCTTTGCCTAATGGATCTAGGAGGTTAGTATATATTAAAGATAAAACCGGTTGGACCGCACCGAGGGGTGCTAAGTTATTATGTAGATATAATTCAGATACTGGTTTTTATGAACCTGTTTCTAAGCCCTCCTTTACTGTAGTAGGAACGATACTGAATAATCAAGAAGCTAATATTAGTTTAAAATATGTACAAGGTAAAAATGCTGGGTCTATACCTACAATGAAAGTAACTTTCAGAAATAGTCTCAACTTAAATTATGCCAGTGGAGCGAATGGATTTTTTGTATATGAAAGTGGACAATGGACATTGTTTTCAGTAGGATAAAATGAGTTGTATAATAAGCAATACAGATTTTATAGATAATATTTCTCAATATAATATTAGTGAAAATTTTCTGAGTAATCAGCTAGTTAATAATTTTAATCAGAGTATAATAACTCTCAATTATAACGAGACAAAAAATAGCCATCCTGTTTATTCTGGTGCTACATGGCTGGATGGAAGAATAGCTCAAAGTGCTAGTGTTTATGGCACAGGATTCAATAAGTGGTATCCTATTATAGTAGAACCTGTTCAGTCCAAATTTTCTAAGAAAGTAAATAGGAATTTTACACAACAGCCAAAAATACTAGGGTATGAGAATTTCTTTAATTTTAAAGGAGAATTTCGAGATTGGTCATCTAATGACATGAGTGTTGATTGGTTTATTAATACTCCTACTTTTATATTTGAGCCCTTTTGGGGGATTTTGGGATGGATTAAATATCATGATATTACTGCTGATAATTATGCTGAAAATAGCGGGGTTGGAGCGACCATGATTGCTACTGGAGACTTTAAATACACAAGTTTATCTGGTAATTCTGTTAGTGTGAATACTGGCACCAGGTTCACAAAATACAATTCCGACATTTTAGTTAACTTGCAGCCTAATTCTGATGAAGAAAAAATGCTTTCAATTAGTGGAAATAAGGGATTACCACTCAGACCAACATCAATAGGAAATATGTCATTATATATAGATGACGCAGACTTTTTTTGCTACTATGAAAATCCCGGTCAACAGTTCTATAGAGAAGCATATGATATAGCTCCTATATCGTATATATCTCCAACCGGATGGCAAGATTATCAGCACATATATGATGTATTAACTAGGTGCTGGGGTAAGAAGCCAGACGAACAATCTCATTTAGCAATATCTCAACTATCGTCGATATATGCTACGCACCCATTAAAAGACAGAATTACTCATGAATATTTTTCAGATTTTTCTTATCGGTCTACTATTGGTGATTTTATATCTACCAATAATTTTGAAAATTTTCATAAGAATATATTTAATGATCTTACAAAATTAGAAGATCAAAACATTATATCTAATTCTAGTTCTGGTTTTATATCGAATAACACAGATTTGTTCAATAGAATTATTACCAAATACAAGCCATATTTATGGAAACCTGCATCTATTAAATATAATCATACACTACCTGATGGTCCCCATTTGTATGTAAATACCCAAATGACCAACCATTGTGACCGGAATATTAAGGGTCAGGTTTTGTATAATACCGCACAATTTAATTTAGGGCAATATAGTTTTTATACAGATTTTTCGATACAGAATAGTAATTATATTATTAGCCCTACTGATAATACTGGGGGACGAGTTAAAATTCCATTATTTGATACAGGAAAGTCTTTTGCTCTTTATGATATTGATAAAAATATAGGCATGACTGCAGGTCCAGATATTTATATTCCTATCGCTGGAGATTTTAATAAGTGCGACAATGGAAGGATGGGACCTGGAGGTATTAAGTGGCAATCTTACCAAATCACAGAAGATATTTTGAATCCTATTATCGCAGCAAACCATCCCTTTTATTCGCTACAATCCGCTACTTATCAGTGGGAATTAATTTCTGGAGTTGAGGAGGGTGTGAAAATTGTAGACCCAGATAAGGTAGAGACAGAAATATTTTTTAGCTCTTTTGGTAAATTTACTTTACAATTAACAGTTGTAATAGACGAGTTGGCTGTTTATGACTCTATAGATATTTATATTGTGAATATGACTGGATGTACTGTTGGTATTGATGGTGATGGATTACCAGCATATATAACTGAAGAACGTATTACGAACGCCCAAGGTAATGTTATTGGAACTAGACTTGTAGATAATGCAGTTAATTTCATTAATCCAAATGAATATTTACCAGGCAGGCTATCTCCTGTTACATTTAATAGAAATAGGCAAGGCGAATTGGATATATATTTAGATTATCGTTTTTCATCTCCTATTATTGTACCAAACGACAGAAATATTTGTAAGGTTCCTAATATAACAGAATTCATCTTTAGTAAATATGGTGCTGTTATGCCAGCAAAAAGCAACTCTTATATAGAGGTTGTAACTAGCGCCATCATAGCCAATGACGACCAGCAATATCAGACTAGAAACTATGTTGGCAGATTGGATAATGGGAAATATAACAAGTTTTTCTACACCCCGATACCTGCTATCAGCAATTCTTCTGATGCCCGTTTTTCTTTAAATTTTAATTATGCTGGAGGAGTCAATACTAAAATATATAGAATAAGACTAGAAAGGACCAGGGACGTAGGAACAGGTAGATGTAAAGGCATTTATGAGAATAAGCTTTATAGAGAAACGAGAAAATATCCTTTAGCTGAAGAAATCAGAAATGAAACAAGGTTTTTAAGAGACATTCCTGGACCAGTCCGTAACGTAGTGGAATATTCATTTGATGCCGCTAAGAGAATAGGTGTTAAAAAAAGAATAGTACAACTAGCACCTATGCCTGATTTATCTACGCTTGGTACCCCTAAAATTAAACCATTTGGAGGACACGGAGGAGGGATGATAGATTGGCATGAGGGTGTGGGTGGTGATGAAGAAAATATGCCGTCAAATAATATGGGCATTGTGATTGGTCATGACCTTGTCACTAATGACGTAATATGCCATTTACAAGAAGCTCGAATCAAAACCTCTAAAGACCCGTGTTACAAGTACGGCGCCAATAATCCCAATATGAAATTTATCAAAGGGACTTTTCATCCCGGCATTGGATTTATTGAAGGTGGTGGTTCATGGAAGAATAAAACCAGCTCTTTAAAATTTAATACCGGTAATAAAAATAGCTTTACTTTTACTGGTCCTGGATTTTATACATCTTTAAGAGGAGATACAGATTCTGCTTCTGGAATTAATATTTATAATGATGTATTTGATGTTGAATTTGTAGGAAAAAAAGAAGAATACCTAGACAATACAGAACTAGAAGATTTTGATATACATCATGGCTATAGAAGACTGTCTGGAGATTTTGGTAGATTATCCAGAGATCATCTGCTTTATGATGAATATATAGGTTCTTATGGCAATTATTCATTTGCCCTTAGAGGTAGAAGATTTAGTGACAATCTTAGATTACAAGGTAGCAATTTAATATTTGCTAGAATTAGAAATATAGAAGTAAAATTAAATTTTTTGAATCAGGTTAATCTTAAAAATACAGCCATATATTTAGTTATAAAGCCATCTAGACATGTAAGCAAAAGGGTGGAACCTAGAAGTGATGATATTGGTAAAAATAAACCCAAATTTGGCAATGATCCATTTTTTGAGTTGCTAGGATCGCCCGATAGTCCTGTCATATCTAATATTTCCAAAAGCAATCAAGGACTCAAAGACGGTAAGAAAGAAAGGAGCGCAACAACATTTATAAAGCATGAAATAATATCAGAATATTTAGATAATTTAAAACAATATAACGAAACTAGTTCTAACTCCTATACCCTATATTTGTTAAATAGAGAAAATGTAGACTCTAATACTGTTGATTCTGTTTATCATTTTTCTGATAGATTTTCTAAAAATCTTACCCCAAGAAATATGAATAATGTTGGTAATGGCATCAATAAAGACCAAAAGCCCAATGTGACTAATTATATTAAGCTACAACCTAGTTTGGTGGTGCCAGATTATGAGTATCCAAATACTGATCAAATATCTACAGCACTGAAAAATAATGATATGTTTTGGCCAGTCAATAGCTTCATTAAATTTTTTAATCAGCCTATAGTGATGGGCGCAGTTGAGGAAGGCGACCCAGAAGGCAGCATACCTAAACCGGACTCTTCTTTCGGTATCTCATTACATATAGAGACATTTGGTGAACACGATATGGTTAGTTTGGATAATATATCAAACATCTCTGATAAAATAGACACCAATCCAATAGACAATAGAAAAACAGCAAATGTGATTTTTAATTCATTGTGTTCTTGGGAAGTTATTTTAGATATTGATACCAGAGAATTTGCAGATAAAGATTCACTAGGAAAAATAAAATATGGCTGGGAGCCTGCTATACCAGGATATAATTTTATTACTGATGACCTTAATGCTATAGCTAAATTGCCTCAAAGTATCATAAATGCTCCTAATCAACATCTGAACGACTTAACGGATTGTTTTTATGACGAAACTACCGACGAAAGTATCAGCCCCCTACAAAGACCAAGAGAGCAGAGATTTCCTAGTGAGCAACTAGTTATAGCTCTAGGCGCCCTAGCTCTAGGGGCGTTGGGCGGGGTTATAGGATTGGCTATTGGTATAGGAATAGCTATGCCTTCATTTGCATTTATTACAAGGTTTTTGTCTAGTATTAGAAGACAACAAAATGAAGAAGCCCAGTTAAGGGCCTTAGAAAGAACAGTATATACTGAGCGAGGCCATGGTGGTCCAGATAAAATTCTGCTGGATGTAGCAACAAATGAGCCATTTGTATATACATTAGAAGCATCTGTTTATAGATATGGGAACACTCCGGTTTTGGCTAGAAAAGTAAGAAAGTATATCAAGCCAAATAAAGACCTTTTGCCAGAATTGGCAACTTTTCGGTGCATATTGGTCAAAGATCTACTGGATATTTTTGAACCATATATCTTCGACGATACTTCATTAGTCCCTGATCCGCCTGAAGGCTTAGTCATCAACAGTAATATCACACTAAAAGAAGATTCATTAATACTATATAATAATATCTTATATGTGGCGAAATCAGGAAATTGGGCAACATTAGATAATACAAATATCCCCATAGATATTTTATGTGCCAACAATCTTCTGTCTCTAGACTTGACACAATACAACAAGATGGTTTTGATTAAAGGATATAGGGCATATAACTATTTCGATGTTGATGGTGTGGTACAAAGTGAGTCCGGAGACTCATACAAAATTGCGGCAAAAGGAAAAATTATTAAAAATAGCACAGAGTATACGGTTTTACAATTTCATGACGGAGTACCAAATGATGATGATCTAATATTTTTGGATGATGCCGACAATACAAACATAATTGTTTGGACAGAGGTAGAGCCGGTCCATTATAATTCTAAACAAACATCTACAAAAATTCCCAACACGCTATTTCCCAAGGGTACATATGGAACAGGCAGCCCTGTTATAGATCATAATTTCTTATCTAATCAATATATTGAGAATGATCTTTCTACTATATATGATATATTTAATAATCAAGAATGCGATATAAAGCCATTAAATCGGGTAGAAATATATAAATCGGATACAAAATATGAGGATATGGTAGCATATAAAACTGTAGATCCTACAATGGCTTATAATTTAGGAGTAAAAGACTATCCAGATATTTTACAGGGGCTTCCTGGTCCTTTACAATATAATCTAACGGCTGGCTACTCATATAACCTATTTAAGATCTTAGAAAACAATTCTACCTTACAGTCATCAAATTTTATTGCTGCCAAGAATAATAGTGACGAAACCAACTTTGATCTGCCACACCTATTAAAAAATATACATAATCCTGGTTCGGATAGCTATAACGTGGTTGAATTAAAAAACGGTGACTATGCCAATATCGATTCTTCTGGTTATGTTGTGGTAGAAGGAGATTATGATTTAGCATATCCTACATCTTTTGTGTATTTGGGTCTGGACTCTATTGGATCTATCAATGTTATTATGTCAAGATTAAAATATTTAGATTCAAATTCTTCTGGCAGTGATTTTATCAATTATTCTATTAGTAAGCTCGTAGAAAAAATATCCACCATATCAGATATGGATCCTAAATGCGATTCTGCTGAATATACAGAAAAGAAAAACGAGTGTGAAAAATTAAGAGCTGAAAGAGCCCTTGCTTTGCTGTATGCAGAAAAAAATCAGTTACTTAATTTGCTAGATACTAATACAATTAAGTATGATGGTAATTATAACATAATATATATACCAGAGTGTATAGCTAACACAAACGTTGTTCCTGTTAGGACTTATACAATTCATAAAGACTCTAAAGGAGATGACCAACCGATTAGAATTAATGAGTCTCAATCGTCAGAAAGGTATTGGATTAATATTGATCCTGAACAGAGATGTAAGGTTAGTAGAGATGCTAGTATAAAGATTTTGCTGAAAGCAAAATATACCTGCTGGCCGACTTCTCTAATAGTGGCTGGAGACTTAGGCAACATTCCTACGCTGGATAGAGATGCTCAAAATATATGTCCTTCTGAGACCAAATCCGGTGTTGGTTCTAGATTGCAGTTTGATAATGCGGGCAATGTGTTTACGTATGAATTTGATTTGGCTTATATAGCAAGACAAAAGGCGGAATATGCAGCTAAATATGGCATAGGTGACAACGATTGGGAAGAGCTGGTATTCCCTGGTAGTTCACCAACTGGAGCAGGCGGAGGTGGAGAAGTTACTAGGTCATTTTTTATTAGACCCGGAACAAATACTAGGGATATATTGGTAGAGGTAGAAGAAACATATCTTGTGCCATCCGAGGATTATTTCCGCAAAACTTTGGGATTAGGACCAAAACCAGAAATTCCAGATGGCTTATATAGGCCAGACGAGCCGTCATTTTATGATCCCGATGAGATACCAGAAGAATTTCAATCACCATACCAAAAACTATATGGAGAGTATTACGGAAAAGTAAAAGACCTTATTCCTTCTAGAATCTTAGACAATAAGTGCCTAGCCTGCAAAAGTAGAGTTATACCTAGAAAATTAAGAAGGGTAGACCTTCATTATGATAGATACAAACCTGATTTTAACGGTAATCTAGTTAAAGATCTTCCTTCTGGAGGTCCTGGTGGGCCGTTTAGTAATGTATTTCAATTATGGCACTG
>Ga0181567_10000282_pt1 | contig 36802 bp, 55 predicted proteins | sample 101ome_14_FD_133761 | JGI IMG/M metagenome (GOLD analysis project Ga0181567, IMG submission 133761) | Coastal salt marsh microbial communities from the Groves Creek Marsh, Skidaway Island, Georgia - 101403AT metaG (megahit assembly) | ecosystem: Environmental > Aquatic > Marine > Intertidal...
CTCCGAGATACCTTTGCTGCAAAGCGTAACTCGATAGTCTTGAGGTAGCAGTTTAAGGTTATCGGTTTTAATGATAATCTTAAACGTATCGTCAGTCTCTCCGATTTCGACATCATAGTCGTCAGCATTATCGTTTGAGCTGTCGATTGCCTTGAGATAACAATTGCCGCTTTCGCCTACAAAAGCTACCTCACTAAACTGAAGCACACCTGCCGCTTTCAGTACGGACTGTAAATCATCCCACTTCACATCAACAACAACGTCTTCGGAAGGGATCGTAATCTCTTTCTCAGGCGGAGTATGGATCATTGAAATGTCGGCGTAGACATACTTAGTACGTCGTCTGCCTTCTGAGATAATAAAGTATTTATCATGAAATTCCACGTCTGGATCATCATAGAGGCTTAAAATTGACAAAAACCGTGACATGTCATAGATACATGCTTCTGACGGGATCTCGTCGGGAATGTTCGCAATAGCGATCAGTGTTTTCTCGGGCGTAATAGTTTTGAGTACTGTGCCCTCTTTCATTTGAATAGACTTGTTGATACCAGCAAAGCTTTTCAAAATGGTAAGAGTACGTTCAGAAAATTTCATAACAAAGAGTTCTCCTTTCAAATTTAAGTGCCATTATATAACAGTGGGTCGTAAATGTCAACTATTTCTTTTTCTTTTTACGATAAGTTTTTTGGTTCGATGTTTTGTCTGCAGTAGCTGACACACCGAGCTGGCCAAGGGCGGCCATATTGCCGGCAAAGATATATGAGCCGACATGATTGAGTTGCATCCACGGACACATCCAAATACTCAAATCAATTTTTCGAGATTGCTTACAGAAAAAGTAATCTTCGGATAGGTAGCGGTTTGTATCAGGATCAATTACACAATCAAAAAACGCAGTGATTTTTCGAGTGCCGTCGAAGTTTTCAGTACGTACATGATCCGGAGTATAGAGAAGCTCAGGATAAGCTTCTGCGTATTTCTCGAGAGTTTCACGAGGAATGAGCATGAATCCAGTGCCTGCTTCGGCTACCTCAATAGGATCAGACATTTTCATTGAGGTCTGTCCTTTTACTGGATTGAATACATAGTCAGAAGTAAACTGACCTAGGTTAAATGGATTCTCGTCTGCAAATCCTTGCTTAGCAGCAGCTGCTACCTTTTCCCATGCGATTGTTTTCTTGGGATAAGGACCAGTAATGATATTAAATTTTTCGGGATCAGAAGTCTGAATACCGAGAAGAGCGAGTACATCACGAGCTTGGAAGCCAATGTCACTGTCGATAAACATGAGGTGAGTGCACTCTGAACGAAGAAACTCGTCAACCACATAGTTACGAGCTCGTTGCACAAGACTCTCATTAAACAAATAATAAAACTTAAGTGGAATCCCGTGAGCTCCACAAACCATTGCAAGATCAGTACAGGATTTTGTAAACAAACCTGAACACTGACCGCCGTACATTGGAGTTCCAATAAAAATTGAGTAGTCTCTCAACTGCTCAGTGCTAATTTTCAAATTCATAATAAATCCTTAGTCTAAATCAAACTCTGTTCTATGTAGTAATTGTAATCTGAGTACGTCAATCAAAATATCCCAAGCACTATCATGGGCTTTAAAATTTTCTTCCCACTCATCGATCACAAATCCATTCTTTTTAGGGAAGTTAAGTTTAGCATCAATCCACGTTCTCGTATCTCGTACAAGGTAATACTTGAGGTACTCTTCCATGTGAGTCTTTCTACCTTCAGCAGCAAAGAGACGAGTCAATATCACAGGATCAAAAGTATTTGACCGAGTCCACCAATGACCGATACCACCAGCGTCAATCAAGAAATCATGAAATTGCTGTACAAACTCTTTTACAGTCAAGTCTGTTTTCTTTGGTGCAATATTTCTTTTGACTTCTTTAGGTTGAGATTGCCAGAAGTCGAGAACACCTTGCTCGACTTTAAATCCATAATTTTGAACCTGATCACTCACCGACAACTTGAATCTCTTAACGCTGTTTATATCCTTACACGTATAAGGATTAGATTCAAATCGATCCCAATCAAATACCATAGCAGAAACATCGACAACCGCACAGTCTGTCGGATCTGTACCCATTGTCTCAAAATCTAAAATCAAATGTTTCATAAGAAAGCCTCAAGCGTATCTTGTTTTTCAACGTATTCTGATTTCTGGCTGTGATTATACTGTATTACGTAGTCTGTGTCAACCAGCTGAAGGTCACCTTCTAAATATTTTTTCACTTCTGACGCCATATCCCTTGCCGTTTGAACGGGAACATTCTGACAAATGTGATTAGCAGACTTCTTTTGATTGAGAAGTTCAAAGTCTTCGGGTAGACCCATAATAGTCATTGCTTCTCGATAGTTAATGTATCGATCTTCGATGGGATGAGTCAGCATTGTAGGATAGTGACCAACAAAAGCACCAATATGATCCTTAGGGATAATCGTACCTCGTCTCATGATGTTGCCACCATTCTTCAACTTCTCATAACGATAACGACACTTTTCGACTTCTTTCTCGTACTCGTTCTTTTCCATCCACTCTCCGACCTGCAAGTAATCATAACCCATACGTTCTATATATGAAAATACATCAGAGTTACGAACTTTCTGAGGCTCTACAATATCAACAAAATCCCGATGGCTAATACCACCATGAATATGTTCAAGAATAAACTTGTAATAAAGATCATCTTTAGACGGCGTCTTCGGATTAATAGGCTCGGTCTGGAAGTTTGATCTGACTCCTTTGATAACGTCTTCAATCTTGACATGCTCCCTGTTGTAAAAATTCAATAACGGGGTTTTATCGTCACGCCAAAAGAAATAGAATGATCGCTCTCTTATTTGCGGGCCCCCGTGTAGCAAGGACTTTGTACGATATACACTCATTGTATATCCATTTTCCTGGCCAATCTTTCTTAAATGATTTCGAACATTCTCACCGATCTTACCGGCAAAGCCTGGTGCATTCTCACCCCAGAAAACTTTTGGCTTGATCGTACCGAGAACATGTTCGGCAGTAATACTCATCCACTCATTGTTTGGGTTATGGTCACCAAATCCATGTGATAGCTGAGATAAACCGGCACAAGGACATACAGACGAGACCACATCCACAGACTCAGTAGGATTTTCTCCTTTGTCGAGGACGTAATAAGGTACACCACTATAATAGTGTCGTGCATGAGCATCGTTAGCTTCAAAAGCTTCGTATGACATCATATAAGTTGGCTTCTCACCAAAGGCGAGTTCTGAGCCAATTGTTTCACCACCAATGAGTGGTACAATTGAAGCGTGTTTAATCATAGATTCTCCTTGATGCTATTCATCAGGTCTGTGAAAGTGTACTCGGCGTCTTGGTGTTGCTTATAGAATTCAAACGCACCTTCTCTCCACTCATCTCGCAAAGCAGCATCGGCTGTAAGCTTTTTGACCTGTTCTATGACTTGGTCTTGATTACCTTCACCCAGCCATAGTGTATAATTGTTTTTCGATTCCGATAAAGGATCGCCGGTTACTCTATGTATGCATACGTCACCATACTCTTTTCGAAAGACTGGAATAGCACCAGCCGCAACAACTTCTTGGTGAGTATATTCAATTGATCGCTCAATGTATTTTGGCTTAAGGATACTCAACTGATAACCAAATCCTACGCGAGACATACGATGCATGAGCTCGTCGTTAATAAAGCAACCAAATACAGATGCTAGCTTTCCATAACGATCAGAAATATCGAGTTCATCAGGATTGAAATCAAGGCTGTCGTAAAATTCGCTGAGTTCCTTAAAGCCCAACCAAGCAGGTGATTTCTCGATTCCTTCGAACGTCGTCAGTGCACCTTCTTTCATAAGGTAGTTATTATGCCAATCGAACATGAGCTTATAGCCTTTCCACGAAGTCGTACGACCAATCCACTTGTGATGTAGTGGATCAGTCTCTTCGATAGGTTTCCAGTATTGAGCTCGAGTTCCGTCGAAGTCAATACCAGGCTGGAAAGGTAAAATCAACTTATCTTCGGGTTCTTCACCGAAGAATGAGCCTAGGCCTTCTTGGCCACAATGTTCTCTTACCTTTTGTGAAAAATCGTTTGTACGAGCATGAGCAAAGATGAGATCAGCCGCATCGATCGCTTCTTCGAGTGCACCGTTACGATTAATTGAATAAACTGTATGGTCATGTTGAATAAGCACTGTGGGCTTTTTGAATTCTTTAAGAGCCAACTTCCAGTTATCAAGGGCTGCATCACCTGCACCTTTACCTCGTCCATTCCCTTTTGCGGGAAGTGAGTTGACCATAATAACATCAGAAGAGTTACACTCCTGAATCATTTGTTGAAGCTTCTCCGTATCAGAAAACTTAAAGTGCTCAAACTCGCCGAGTTCATGAGCATACTTACGAGAAAAGCTTTTATCTTTTGAAGCGTAGACTTTTACATTATAGCCATGTTTCTTAAGCCACTTGACTTGCTCCACGGTGTACTTGGTTACGCCACAACCTTCTACACCTCGAGCCATAATCACTGATACATTATTCATATAACCTCACTCATCATAAACTATATTCTATATATGTCAGACTGGGATCGGCCTTTCCGTTTCCATTAGCTTTTCAATGAACTTAAAGTGGCGCTCATAAACGTGGAAGTTGGAAGCGGTCCAGATGATATCGCCGGGAGTAACATTGAGCTCGCCAGCCAATTTGTTGAGAACACTACGTGCCCATGCAACATCATTGTTGTAACCAAAGACTGCATCATTACTACGCATGAGATAATGCGAATGAAGCTTGCCATCGCGGATATAGAACGTATTTGCGTAAGTACACATAAAGTCGTTCATACCATCACGATTAAAGTCAAGATGCATACTCGGTCTGTTATAGATCATAGTAGCTCGTCGACTGTTTGGATTGTTACGCAGCTCGCGAAGAACGTGACTAAATTGATTACCATTTTCGTCAGAGTGAATACACCAACCATAATTTGAATTAATCTTACCTTCAGTCGAAGAAATGTCTTTCCAAATTTGTGGCGTTTCACCAGGGATGTCATTTACATTAAGCGATTGAGATTCATACCATTGAAGCTCACGCATAATATACTCAAGGCTGGGTTTACGAATGATATAATCTTCGTCAGCGAGAAATGTCGCGCCAATGATTTCAATCGTTTTAGCACCAGTACGATCAATGACAAAATCTTCGTCGAGATATTTGTCAATGATTTGTTGTCGAATATAATCTACATTGTTCATTTTATAACCTCTGGGTTTTTCTTAATTCTGCAAGTCTATAAACTTCGGGATCGTCTTTTTGTTCCTTGGTGGGAACGAAAGCTGCTTTAGGACTTGTCGTTTCTGTTTGGTCGTCTACCAAATAATAGAATGCCATACTTCTTCTTGGCTGTTGAGTCGGGCGAGCAAGTCCATGATAGCTCGTTTGTGTACTCTCAAATACGACAGCACGATTAAACAGCGGTTCAATCGTTTTTACGGGTTCTTTAAAAGTTTGAGCTCCTTCTGGAGTCCACATACCCAACTCACCACCATGATCTGTCTGCCAACCCGGATTGAGATATACGAGAAAGTTTAGCTTTCTACGATAACCTAATTTTGGATGATGACTATAATCTACATGGGGATTCAGTTTACCACCGGGTGGATGATAATGAATCCCACCACCATGTAATCCAACGTCTGGAATGAGATCTGGTATATCTAATATCTTACCGAGATAATCTGTAAACTTTCTACTACTCAAGAAAGTGAATGCCTGATAAACCGTGGGTGAGAATCTATCCCAGATATTACAGGCATTCTTCAACTCAAAGGGATTAGTGTACGCAGCATTGTACTCTACATCTTTGACTTCAGCCAGTATATTTTGTGCTACATCAGGATTCCAAAAATTATCCACGATCGCGTGTGGATAAGGTTGATTATCCCAAAAGCCTTCTACTGTCAGATTATCGTAATCTATCATTAACCGTTTTTCTTCCTGTTAAATGCATCGTTACGCGAGTCTTGACCAGGGATTTTACCTCGACAGAACGAGACAAAAAAGCTAGCATAGTTGATGAGATCCTTAGCCGAATCCTCAAGTGATTCGAAGTTAGGATCATAATCATCACTTTGCATAGCTTCCATTACAGATTTCATACGTAGCATTTTAGCATGCATGATATCGTGGATAGTCACAATACCATTAGGATAGTACTGTGCCTGCTTTACAGTCGAATTAGGATTCTGATAATCCCGAGATTTTTTCAACTGAAGGTCGATACATTCTTGTAGAACGTTGACCGCTTCGGGAGTGTCGTTGTTTTTAGCCATAATATAACTCCATTGTTAGATGTGCCATTGTATCACAAAAGAAAGCAAATGTCAACTGGCTTTTGCCAGTTGAGCTCGCATTTCAAGTACCATTCGATATTCATCGAGTGTAGTTGTTCCCATATCACGATTGTGCTCTTCTCGAATCATTGCACCCTGAAGAGCATGTGACTCACCGCCTTTACACCACGGGGTATCATGTCCAAACACTGCTTCGTCAAGCTCGAGTGGTAATCCATCGATTGCACACTTAAATCCTTGAGCAGCAAGAGCTTCTTCTCGCTCATTACTATTCAGTGATCGCTTAGTATCAAGCGGAGTGACACCATCCGGTCCATCACGAAACTCTTCCATAAGCTCAAAGACTTTTTGCTGAAGAGCACCGTTAGCAAAATTCTTAACGTTTTTGCGGACAAACTCTTTTACGTAATGTTGGCGACCTTCGTACTCGGTCGTTGTATCCTCGAGGATACGGTCTTGGTTACCAGTCAATCGAGTGTAGACCTGGCGGAAGTTATTGAAAAACTCTACCTTATCTTCGTTGAGGATCGTAAACTTCTTGTACTTTTGCACAAGGCCAAAGTAATAAATGAAGAAAGCCGAGAACGTTGTATCGTTAAAGGTCTTTTTACGATGCTCTTTAAATTCAAGAGCGAGATCAAGGAAGTCTTTTACTTGAGATTGTGCAACCTTTGTAATGACTTCATTGTCTTCAGCAAGAACTTCGATTTCAGATTGACCCGAATCAACTAAGCCCCTGCCCATAGACCGAATAGTAGCCATAGCCACATACTCATCCCATCGACGACGAGGATTCATGAGTGCATTGTCAAAGTTCTTAGGATAAACGTTACCATCAGTTCCAAAGTTTCGAGCAAACAAAGGATGTGGTTCGTTCTTATACTCTTTTACGTAAGTAGTCAATGTACGAAAGTATTTACAAGCTTCTGACTCTTCATCCGACATAATCATTTCCATGAAATTAGTCGGTGTAGTCGTGTTAATCGCCTTAAACAAAACCGACGCTTCCTTTGATGTACATACTCGTAAATCAACAGGAATTTCAATTTGCTCAAAAATGTTTTCTTCGTAATCGTTAAAGAACTTTCCATCGATGTGGAACTTACCTTCAAAGTAAGCTTTTATTGCTCGACAGCGATGACCACCATCGACTACGAGATAATCACACTTATAGATTTTTTGAGCTTCGGGATCGTTACGAATATCTCGAACGGTAAGCATACCACATCCGTATCCGTTTAACATGCCTCGAACGATTTTGATTGATTTTTTGTTGCTTGCTGTAACTGCTGGTCGTTGACCAATAGGATCGGGATTGAGCCTACCAGTGATAAGCATTTGAACAAGTTTCTGCGCGGTCCATACTTCTACATCGTACTTCATACGTTTTTACTCCGTAATAAAATGAATTTTAGTGTTAGCTTTACATTAACTAACAGATACCATTCTATACTAGTACGAAGTAAATGTCAACCGTTTTTTTCACTTTTTTCGTCTTTTTCTTCTGGTGGAGGCGGTATACAGACCTCACCACGAGCATTGCCCCACCCATCGGTAGGTAACCTACCACTGACACTTACATCAAAACAGGGTGCATTGGCGCACCCTCCAAGATTAAGCAGTAGGAAAATAACGATCGAGTACTTCAATTTGATCATCATATTCAGCAATAGCCTCGATTTCTTTTTCAATCGCTTCCATAATATCGGGATGCTCGCCGATACCAGCGGGATTGCTTAAATACACTTCGACATTCATCTTGTGCATTTTGATTTTTCCTTCAGCGTGAGCTCTTAAAGCCTCAAGCATTTGGTCTCTCATGTTTCGGTCTCCATTTGTCGTTGATAGTGTTTATTTAGCTTTTCAAACTTAGCCCAAACAGAGTGAGGAACGACTCCTCTAAACTGTTCATCGACTCTTTTGATTTCGTTCGCGAGCTCTCGAGAAAGCCGGATCTCTTCGGCAGTACCACGGGGGTGTGTTTCAAAGTCTGCCATAATTACCTCGATGATCGGGTGGTTCCCAACCTTCTGGCTTCATGAGATCAGGCAGACCCAACGGATTGGGTCGCCCTTCTTTTACACCGACTCGCTTTGCCATATTAGCTTCGAGTACTTCATCCCATGCTTTATGTGCATCAATACCAAAGGCATCAAGTGTACCAATGGCGACAACACAAAGATCAATCAAAGCGTCTACAACTTCCTCTGGATTGTCTTTGTTTTCTTTGAGCTCGTCGAGCTCTTCTTGTAGAAAGTTAGTACGAAATTCAAGAAAAAGTTTTTTCTTTTCGTCATCAAAACTTTCAAAAGTGTCATGCATGCGATAATATGAGTGCATCATATTAATATCGCTTACCCAGTTTTTACTCATTCGGAAATCCTTCTTGTACGAATACACCAATTGTTCCAATTTCACCATCGTCAAGTTGTGCAGCTTGAGGCCACATCATTGCTGATTGAGGACCAATCACTTCGTTGTTTCGATACAACATCAACTTGTCAATGATCTCATCGGCAGAGAGATTATAGAGAGTTGGGCCAATGCCACCTTCTCCACGTTGTCCGTGACATGCCGCACATGCTACCCACTCATCTCGGATGTCATAGAATCGATCTGCGTTCGCTGAACAAGCAAACATTACCATACACACTGCGATTAGATACTTCATAGTTTATCTCCTTATGCAAAAAAATCTTCAATCGTATTCACCTTTTCAGCCGACCACCCCAAAGCTTCTAGTATATGCTCAATCGGACTGAGGAACACCTTTTCAAATTGCTTGTTATAGTCTATGTATGACTCGAGTCCCATCTCTTTTGGAAGAACACCAGGAAACGATATGATATTTTCCCGCAGAGGATTGGGTAACTTGAGATACACAAACTTGATTTTGTCGCCTGACTTGATAGACTCATACCGCTTGTTCAGGTTCTTTTTAGAAAGCATGTCGTTGAAGAGAATACAACCACGAACATGCATTGGGCAGCCCTTTCTGTACAGCGAAGTTTTGTTCATATACTTCTCAATGCTGTCTGTACCAGAGTTGCGACCCACTTCTTCAGGAGGAAGTCTTTTGAACTCCTCACGGAAGTTTTCGATGAAGCGTTGAGTTTCTGACTCACCTTCATTCATAATAACTTCGAAGACTTGCTTCATTTTTTCACGACATACCTCAGGTGTCGAAGATCGTACAGACTCAAGACCGGTTACACTGATCTTTGGTTTGTCATAGTGTACACCTTCGGAGTTGAGTGTATTCATGATGTAACGCTTTTTAGCGATAAAGATCGAGCGATCGGTAATCTTTTCCCGTTTCATCACCATCGCATTACGATAAGCACCCATGTCTTTCGCAAGCTTTTCATAACCAGCTTCGATCACTTGCTCAATCTTGGTCGAGCAAATCTTATCGAGGAACTCTTCGCCCTTAGCTCGATCGATGTCAGTCGTACCAAAGACTTCTTTAACAAGAGGACCAAAGTTTACGTAAATCGAATCTGTATCGATGTAGACGATATAGTCTTTACCTTCGGTCTTGAGAACTTTGTTAAGGTACTCATTCACAGACTTTTGAGCATATCGAATACTGAGCTGACCAGATGTAGTGATTGCTTCGGCCATCTCATTAATATAGTAGAGGAAGTAGATGTTTGCCGTAGCGCCATAAAGAGAGTTCATCGAAATCTTTATCGCCATCTGAGAATTATGAAGCTGATTGATTTCTTTTTTGAGTTGTTCTTTTTGGCGTGGATCTGTCTCAACCTCATATTGCTGCTCGGCTGCCAACATTTGCTTTTTAATCTTTGAGCGATTGTTGTAGTTCTCATTAATGATCTCGGGAATGATTCCGAGTTTCTCATTATCGAAGCAGACACCATTGGCCGCGACTGACATGCCTTGAGTCGTATTTTTGAAGTCGTCGTTCAACACCATTTCCTGAGTAACAGCCTCTCGTTCATTGGGCATATAGGTCTCAGGTGACATGTTATATTGCATCATGAGATGAGGATACAGAGAATTCAAATCAAACGATACAACCCAAGGATACATGCCGGGTCGAGGATCTTTCACGTACCCGCCCACAAGCTCGCCTGCGCGTGCACCAGGACCACTTTTGATATTAGGCACTACGTTGTCTTTAATGAGACGACGATAGATTGTTGTTTCCCAGATGCCTACAGTTCCGAATGCATCATTGATATTAACACCACCACCATAGGCAACAGTAAGCACAAGAGCCAAAAGGCCAGACTCATCTTCCATACGTTGAATGAGCTGAGTATCTTTGAGATTGTAGTCAAGATATAGTTGTGGATTTTGCTCATAGAGTTCAGTCAAGCCTCCGTATTCAGAGTAGTCCAGTTTCTTTTCACCGAGAACTACGTGAGCAATGTGATCGAGCTTATACGATTCTTGAGGACCATACTTGTAACCAAACTTTTTGAATGCATCCATGTAGTCAACGATAGTGATACCAGAGAGCTGATACGTAGATTGAACTTTACCAAAAAACTCACGAGTGTTTTGACGAATGCTTTTCCACGGAGAGAGTTGCTTAGCCAAATCCTCACCGCAGAGTCGAATGATTCGAGTAACGATGTATTGAATATCAAAGTACTCAACGTTCCAACCCGTTACAAGATCAGGATAGTCTGATTTCCATAACTCGACGAATGCTCGAAGAAGTTGAACCTCGGTATCGAACTTATAGAACTTAATGTTCTCAGGATCGATACCAGTGATAGTCTTATTTTTGTCGTAATCCTTACGACCAAGCAAATAATACTTTTCAGACTTCGAAGACTTAAACGCGATCGAAGTGACTTCCTTATCCGCGGTTTCAATGTCAGCGTATCCATCGCTGATGTCAACCTCGATGTCGAAGGAAGCGATGTTGATGTCGTCGATGTTGAACTCAATATCATCAGGATAATGTTCCTGAATGAATTGAGCTACGTAATTGGTGCTACCAAAGATCTCGAAATTACCGACATCTTTGTATTGCTCAATGAAGTTCTTTGCTTCTCGCATGTCACCGAACTGCATTTGAGTGAGTGTCTTGTTACCGAGCAACGAGCGAAACGAGCCAGGTTTCTTTGGAGAGTGTACATAGAGCGTGGGCTTGAATGGAACGCGATAAGAGAAGCGCTTACCATTGTCGTAACCACGCCAAAGGATGTTGTTACCAAATCTTTCGACTGAAGTATAGAAAGAAGCCATGATATACCTTATTCATAAAGACTGTGCCATTCTAACACAGTAAGCAGTGAATGTCAACCGTTTCTTGATCCATGAAGGTGAGGACCAAAGTCGTGTTTTCTATGTTCGAGTGACTTATTGCATATAAAGATGAGCCACGACTTACCCCAATTCTGATCTTCTATTGACGGGTACATAGATGCCCAGTCCCACTCATCAGCATAAGTCTTTTTCTCTGCGTCTTCCTTGCAGAAACGTATCTTATAATCTTCGAAATCATATAGAAAATCTTTTCTAAATTGCCTGAATTTTTCTTCTGAGTTTTCTACAGTATCGATGTGTACCTCTACGACCATGTGTTTGACGTTTGCTTTGATCCACTCAAGATTCTCTTTCGTAAGAATGTCGTATTCACCACCCTCACAGTCAATCTTAAGATAGTCAATATAGTCGATGTTATATTTCTCGATAAGCTCCATGAAAGATAATGACGGAACTTGACTCTCATCGAATGCACCAAAAGCATTACCTCTGTCGGTTCCAATGAATGCGTTAATTGGAATGACTGGTGATTGCTCTCGATTGCAGATATGTGGGAAAGCATTTTTCATTGTCGTTCGAAGTAAAGTAGGATTAGGCTCAACGGCGTAGACCTTGCTGGCTCCTTTATCAAGTGCCAGACATGTAAACATTCCTATACACGATCCAATGTCTAAACAAATATCACCTTCTTTAACTTCGTACCACCAGTCATAAGTCTTTCGATTAAAGAACTCGTAATACTGAGTATGGATCTCTTCGAAATGATTGTCGAGCCCTTCAAAGCACATGCCCGACTTGTTTAACGCATTCATTAGGCAGCAATCTCACTGAAGTTTTTGACTTTCTTAAACTTGACGTGTGCTGCAAACTTCTCAGCAAACTGATCACCTCGATGGCTGATAACAAATATGTTATCGTCGTTATTGAGACTGTGTAACGTTTCAATTAAGTTCTCAATTCCCACACCATCAAGTGCACCATCAAGAGTTTCATCAAGAATAAGCAGGTTAGTACTCACAGAGTTACGTAGTTTAGCAACAGATCGCCATGCAAGCATAATACTCAATGTGATACGAAGCTTTTCACCTTCAGAGAATGAAGCATACGAGAATGTATCGCGGAAGCGAGACTTGATTACTTCATTAAAGTTCTCGTCGAGTTGGAAATCAACAAAGAGATCGAACGCTGCGAGATACTTATTGATGAGCTTATTCATAACTGGAATATATTGCTTGATAATACGGGCTTTGATCCCGCCATCTTTCAATATCGTACTGATTATGTTAAGCGTCGTTTGTTCATCAAGTAAAGACTTACGTGAAGTCTGGTAATCTTTAAGGCGACTCGTAAAGTCGTTAAGTTGAGTGGTGTCGACTTCCTCAACTTCTCTCTCCGCCGACTCCAATTCGGCCTTAAGGGTAAGTAAAGAATTTTTAGCGCTACGGATGTCCGCTTTGATTTCAGAGATCTTAAAAGACTCGCTTTGGATTTCTTCCTCAACCTCGTTGATCTCATTAATTCTTTTTTGGTAACCTTCGATGGTATCGGCAATTTTGTCTTGTGCCAATTCGATCTCCGCTTTTTTACTGGATTTTTCGTTGACAATATTTTCTTTGAAGTCATGATCAATCCCCTGTTGGCAAGTAGGACAATTATCGTTATCATGATAGAAGCTCAATTGCTTTTCGAACTCACGCTTTTTCATATCGAGTTCTTGTCGCAATCGACTTGCTTCCATATTTTTTTCGTTGACGTCTTTCTTATCACTTATCGTTTCGTATAGAGATTGAATCTTTTCATTGATAGCATCAATCGTATCGTTATGTTTTTCGATCTCATTGATGTGTACATTCATTTTTTCTCTAATGCCATCGACCGATGCAACTCGAATCTTACGGATTTCTTCGTTGTTCTTCTCAATCAATGCAATGTTTGACTCTACGATTTCAATCTGATAGGCGTTCTCGCTCACCTCGTCCTTGTTGGTGTTTAAACGATCCTTTGCCAATAGACCCATTGTACTAAAGACTTGAATATCCAGAAGGTCCTCGATGATTTCTCGTCGATTGTGTGGTGGTAACTCCATGAAAGGAACGTACGTTGCACTACCAAGAACAACGATTTGGTTGAATGATTTATAGTTAATCCCAAGGATACTCGATTCAAGATAAGACTGATAATCACGTTTAGCCGCGTCTTGATTGAGCAGCTCACCATTCTTATAGATCTCGAAAACAGCGGGTTTAATACCACGGCGTATCCAATAATCACTACCACCAACCGAAAACTCTATTTCAACGAGCATGGCTTTTTGGTTGATTGAATTAATCAACTGTGGCTTATTGATTTTCCTGAATGGCTTACCGTACAACCCAAAAACAATTGCGTCCAGGAGCGTTGATTTTCCGCTACCGTTCGTACCACTAATTAGAGTAGTAGGACTCTCGTCCATTTCAATTGTTGTAAAGGTGTTCCCCGTCGATAAGATATTTTTGTATTTTACACGTTTAAACTGTATTCGCATACTATAAGCTAAGTGCCTCTAAATAAAGATCGTCAACTGTTTGCTTGATTTTATTTTTGTCAGCTGTCGTATCGAGTGAATCAATATAACTGTGGAGTATTTCTTTTGTGTCTTTTGTTTCGTCGAGAATATCTTCAACACCAGCAGACTCAAGGTTAAGTGCATCATCAACTGCTTTTACATCAGCAGCACCTTCATCATTAAGCTTACTCATGAAGAGGTCGTAAAGATAAGCGTTAGTACGATTCTTTACAATAACCTTGATATATGTATCTTTCAACATCGATGTATCGAGACTTGCAATGTCATCAATCGTCATGTCTTCATCATCATAGTCAATTTTAAAGAACATCTTATTAGGATTCTCAACCTTAGTCATTTCACGAGTCTCAGTATCAAATACATGGAATCCACGACTACCACCGAAGTCTGACCATGTCATCTCATAAGGTGCACCAAGATACTCGAGATTCTTATAACGAGATGGATGATGGAAGTGACCTGAATAGACGTCTTGGAAATGCGAGAATACACCGAGGTCGAGTCCATGTGTACAGACCGAGCCTTTCATCATTTCAAAACCTTTCATTTCAAGGTGACCCATTACGACATTAGCATCTGACTCTTCGATAAACTTGAGGTTGTACTCAGCATTCTCTTTACTAATCCAAGGTAACATCAAGAACTTCGTCGAGCCAAGAGTCAAGTGTTCGGCTTTATCTTGGTAGAGATTGAAGTTTGGATATTCCTTAAGCAAGAGATTCATGCTATTCACTTCATTTACATTCGTATAGTACGTATCATGATTACCGACGAGTGCATGAAAGTCAATGTCACGCTGAGCTAATTGGTCAAACAAGAATTCTTTACCTCGCTTGAGACTCAAGTAATTAATGTACTTTCTTCGATCAAACGTGTCACCAAGATCGAACACCGTTTTAATGTTGTGCTCATCGAGGTAAGGGAAGAACTCTTCCATAAAGAACTTCCGTTGAAACTCAGCGAAGATTCGACTGTCGCCTCGAGCTCCAATATGGATGTCCGTTACAATTGCTATTTTCATTTAAGATCCTTTCGTCCAAACCGTATGTAGTTATACCACAAACGCTCGTGTCCGTAATATAAAAACATTTTTGTGATGACTTCGATACCAGCGATTCCAGCCGCCCAATCAACTTGTCCTGTAATGAACCAAGCGATAAGAAACGTGTCCGTTGTTGCTAGTACTCTCCATGTAATTGTCTTCGCTAGGTGTCTTGCTCTCACTTCTTAATTTTACTCTCAAATTCTTTAATGAACTCCGCAATATATTCGGGAGGGTCGTTGAGTTGTACCTGTACTTCGTTCGAGTCCATGATCGCTGCCTCGGTCATCATAGCCTGAGAGGACTTGAACTTGATGTACATTTGCTTTTTCTCTTTTTGAATACGTCGTAGGAACGCAAACCAAATGATCTGAGTAAAGTATGCAAAAGGATTCTGAGACTTTTCGGGATCGAAGTTATGAATGTATTGAATACAATTCTCAATTCCATCTGAGATCATGTCATCCTTATACGAATATCCAGAAAAGTTAGGCTTAGTCGCTAGACGAGTCGAAATGAGAAAAATACACTCACCAATGTACTCTGGAATTTTTGGAGTGGGATCACCACACTCTTCTGCTTCTTTGCAATCAGCCTTATATTGAATAAGAGCTTCGAGTAGACTCTTATTATTCACATAGTTCTTGGCCATAATATACCTCCTAGGCTTTTATGAATTATTTAAAACAGGGTGCTATTCTAACACAGAACGTGTCAAATGTCAACCGTATAAATCTTAAACGGGAATTGTTCGTCGCTGTAGATCTCAATGCGCTGTCGGAAGTGCTTGAGTGTATAATTTTGGAATGACCCCACACTGAGATCGTCGGTAATGTCGTAGAGTGTTGCTTTGTCAGATCCATTACCTTTTCGTAGTGTTCTACCAATCGATTGCAACACCTTAATTTCTGACTTGCTGCTTGACGCAAAGATTACATTATCAAGCCGACGCAAATTAACCCCAGTACTAAATACTCCATAAGAGGCCAAAATGTCATGTTTCTTATCAGGATCATTTTCAACCAAGTGTCTAATCCTTTCTCGTTCTTCGCCTTTTGTTTTTCCATATATGAAATGCAACTCCCTGCCATCTTTACGAAGCAATGGTTCGAGAATCTTACCATGCTTTTCTACAAGATCAAACAATATTAAATTATTCTGACCTTCGAGACTGTGAACGAGATTGCGGATAAAGTTATTCCTCTTCTCATGATTCACAATAAATTCGCGCTCAGCCGGATACTTTCGAGTGTTATCTTTGACCTTGCGCAAAGCATCTTTAAATACTTTTCGTTCTGCATTAGAATGAGATAGCACAATCGCTTTGACTTCAAAATCTGCTACTGTACCACTATCCATCAAATCCTTTGTGGCAACATACTTACGTACTTCACCAAAGCAACCTTCGAGTACCATGCGGTGAGTCTTTGATTCGGCCGACTTTAGTGTACCGGTAAAGCCATGCCGATACTCACAATCAGTGAGCTTTTCCATAATGGTAGTCAATGATTTGGCCTGGAACGTATGAGCCTCATCGCCAAGGACAACTCTGAATTGGTCAAACCAAGCTTTAGGTTGCTTGATAAGAGATTGCCATGTTGAAATGACAATCGGTGCTTTAGTGTTTTTATCGACACCACCCTGAATCCTGTAGATAAGGCTTTCATCACACCCATAGTCTACAAAGTCACCTGCCATTTGGTGTACGAGAGAGATCGTAGGGACGATGATCAGGGTTCGGTGACCAAACGCCTGATAATAATGTTGCTGAATCAAATATATGATTAATGATTTTCCGGAGGATGTCGGCGACAGAGATAAAGATCTGCGCTTACGCAGGGCGTTAAGTACATACTCTGTTTGATAGTCTCTTGGTGTAAACTTACAATTAATTTCTTGAGCCAACTGAGTAGGGTAGTCATCATCGAACTCTTCGTCTAAGCCAATGTTATCGGGAACGTTAAGGTGATAATCTCGGGCTTCACAAAATTCTCGAAGCTTAGGAAGTAACCCTACGTAAAGTGTAGGGCGCATGGGTTGATAAAGTCGAATGAGTCCATCCCACACTCGAGCCTTTACTTTAGGATGGAACTGCCACCCTTCGGGCTTAAATGAGAAATACTCAGAAATTTCTTGGCGAATACTTGGATCTGCAGTAACCTTCATATTGACAGCGTTCAAATATTCGACATTAACAACATCACCCATGATATATCCAATTCCTTCACCTTTTTATTATTTATTCTTTTTGGAAAAGTAGGATCGAATGATGAAGATTCGAGTGTAAGCTACAAAGGTCATTACAAGAGTGACAAGAGTTCCAAGCATAACCGGATCAAGTATGCCGAGTATCTCAATATAGAAATAAAGCAACATGAGATTCAGCGGGTAATTAATCGCTATCCCTGTTGCTATTTGTATCGACGTCTCTTTGTGGATTTGCTTTGTTCTTTGATCCATTAAAAATCACCGGCCTGGAACTTCATAACATCAATCATTGACTTGATAATGAAGTTACGTGAGTGAATGGTCTTAATGATATCTTCAAAATAGTTTGCTCGAGCGGTATGGTAATCAATCGTAAGACTCATTTTAATAATGTCTTTGTCTGCCTGGATATACTTGTCAACTTCATTCCGCAAGACTTTCTTTTGATAAGGTCGCCATCCACGTTCTTTGAGATCTTCCTCTGCCATTGACCCATCATAGTATTCTCGCTTTGCAAACTCGAGCTCTTTGTAATCAGCCTTAAGCTTCTTAATACGTAAAACCTCTTTATAGTATAGGTTATAGTATTTGCTGTGCAGAGATGGGATGCGACGAGACTCAGCAACGAGATCTGTCTCATCAATATGGGAATCTCGTGACCACATTTCACTGATGTCTTCAGTGCTCATAATAAACTCCTACTGCCATACTTCATGTCGCCGAGGAACATAAGGACCATTAATCCACGTAATTAATGACCACCTTCTACCACTCGTCACCGGCGTTACTCTATGATTTAAATTCGACGGGAAGATTATCATCGTCCCCTTTGGTTGCATTGCGTGTGGACTGTGGCCTCGCAATTGTAATTCACCACCTTCATATTCACTGCGGTCTGAAAGCTGAACTACCACTGTGTATTTACGTTGAGGTGCTTCTACCATATCCCAGTTTACATCGGCATGCCAATTATATTTACCACCAAAGTCATACTTCAATAAATTCATTTGACTTACATGAGTGATGTCGTGCCAACCATCATTATAAGTTACTACTGCATCGTAGATAGGACGTGTAAGCCAAGGATAATTATCGGGGTTTAAGGCTAGAGTCCTAACGACACGAACTTGAGTATTGAGATTTGACTGACGAGAAGTCATTACTTCTCCGTTCTCAAATGTGCCATCAGATTGTAAGGCTACAATCCTGCCGATTTCTTCATTACTAAAAAATTGATGTAAGATAATTGGACTTTTCATGCCAACCATTCTAACACATTAAATGAGTAATGTCAACTGGTCTTTTGTACTTTCATATCGTCATATCTGAAAGTAACACTAGCCTTAGGATAAGTAATATCTGAAGTAGCGAGATCGAGCTCGAGAGATGAAATGCCTGTTGGGAAAGCGTTAGTAAAAACAAATTCCATGTTTGGATTTTTATGGCTATTCATAATCAATACACGAATGTCACTTACCAGACCTTCGCCTTGTTGCAATAGTTTATACTGGTCTGTACTATCCGGAGTCCCTACACCTTCGAGCCAGTTGAGAATCTCGAGATAGTTTTCCATATTTTCATTAACAACAAAGCTGAGATCGAGATCACCATACGCTAATCGATCACCTGTCGCATACAATGCTTTGAGTGGATTAGCTACTTCAACCGGCGAGGTGGACACATCAGGAATTGTAAGTGTTTGAGTAAAGAACTCAACATTAGGAATTCTATCAATACTGATAATGAAGTTTGCGGGTGAAAGGTAATTAGTAATCATTTTTGATTCCGTAATTCGTCGAGATCAGAGATAAACTGATTCTGTGGTGTTTCTTTTTTCCAGAAGTTGTAATCTTTCTGGGCTTGCCCTATTTCTTTCTTGAGCTCTTTTACCATCTCATCAGTCAGGCTCATAATATTTATACGAAGCAACCTGTCAATTTGATCATCGGTCGCATCGGTAACAGCGAGAATCTGTTTTGCTACTGCCGCTTTCTTCTTGTTCTTAAAGATAATCTTGTCGTCAAGTACTGCTTGGATAAACTGCATCTTTACGTTGAGCCAGTCACCGAGCTCTCGAGCCTCTTCTCGTCGAAGCTCAATTCTCTTTTGAAGAACACCTAAGCGGTAATCACAAAAATCAATAATCAATTGGCGAGGGTCATCATACTCTCGTAGCTTACCTTCGTAATCAATCACTGTAAGGTTTTCGGCAAAGGACTTACTCAGCTTAAACTTAGAAACGATTTTAGCATCATTCCATTTTGCCGAAGTAGCCAACTTGAGTTTCACTTCAAACCGGAAACCATTCTTATCGCAGAGGTCATCATAGCTTACGATATCACCATCATCTTCAAGTTTATCGAGTACCTTTACATAGCTTTCGCGGTCGAAGCCATAGGGCACTTCAGTAATCTGAAGAACAGTCTTAGATGTCTTCTCATATACACCATAAGCGATCCACTTATTATCAGACTCAAGATCTGCCATTACCTTACCCGAGAACTCTGGGAATTTAATCTTTGGCTTTCGAGTAATCTTACCCATCGTAATGTAATCTTCACACTTACGAAGAAGATCTTCTGGATCACGAGGTAGGATGTTTGTAGCAAAGCCAGTAGCAATACCCTTAGTCCCATTCGCTAAGACGAGAGGAATCGTAGGGAGGTAGAAAGCTGGAGGCTCGTGCTCTGGATCTTCGTGAGTTGGAGATAAATCAATATCCTTAATGTACTTATCGAAGTTTGAGTGAAGTCGAGTATAGACATAACGAGGAGCACCTGCTTCTTGAACGAGTCGAGTACCAAATGAACCTCGCCCTTCAATAAGGCAAAGGTTGTTGTTCCACTCAGCTGCCATCAATTGGCCTGCACCTGCCGCAGAAGCTTCACCATGGTTATATCCATAATCACTAATAATACCACTCACCGCAGAGACTTTCTTGAAATCTCGCTTTGAGTTGAGAATCGACGAATAGAGGTAGAACCTTTGGACCGGCTTCATCCCATCAATCATATTAGGAATAGCTCGAGCCTCAACGGTATACTTTGCAAAGGACAACCACTCATTCGAAGCAACCTTCGAGATCGGGTAATCGTTAGTGTTAACTTCTTCAGCGGTGAACGTTGTGAGATCAACCATTGAACATGTACTCCTTTCGCAATTGCGAATCATTACCAAACATCATTTGAAATATTGAGGCATCGTCAACAGTCACTGTATCATAGACTGGATCATTAATAATGCTATCGTACTCTTCTTCTTGGAGTGAACCCAATCCCTTAATGTATCGGTGCTTCCATCCAGCATTGTCTGCCTTAAACTCATTGGCCTCTTCATAAGTATAGAACCACTTAATCTCAGTGCCCTTAGTCGAGATCATGATTGGTGTACGAGTGATTTTAACTCGCTTCTCATGTAGTAACCTTGGCCAAAACTTATAGAAGAACGCGATGAGTAGAGGACTAATGTGGCCAATCCCATCGTGGTCAGCATCGGTCAGAGTTGCAATATTGCGATAAGTCATATCATCGACACTGTCTGGATTGTTGATGTCGAGACCCAATACAGCAACCAACTCACTGAGCTCTTTGTTTTTCAATACATTGGCCGGTGCCATATCCCACGTGTTCATAATCACGCCACGAAGAGGGTAAGCACCCACCTTATTAGGATCACGCACTTTCAGGAGGAAGCCCATTGCCGAGTCACCCTCCACGATCTTCAGAGTAGCACTATCTCGATTAGCTGAGATATGTTTAGCTACCTTTGCCTTACGTAATTTCTTTTGAGCTAGTGTTGCTGCTCGCTTGTCAGCGGCAATCTTCTTGGCCAGCTGAGCCTCAATGATAGGATCAATAATGTCAGGCGTAAGCATAATCTTACGAGCCAATGTCGCAAAATCTTTGACCTCTGCCTTTTCAATATGATCTTTAATATTGCCATAAGGATTTGTCAGCCGTTCCTTTGTTTGACTGTCAAACTTCGGGTTGGTGAAGTTACGAGCAAACTTAATGAAGGTAAGACCACCCTTGATTGTCGTCTTAGCTACCTCGACTTTATGCTTTCGTTTGATCATAGAGACGAGTTCATCGACAACGTTATTGACTACGAAGTCTACGTAGTTACCACCCTGTCGAGTATTGACTCCATTCACATAGCTATTCGTACGGAAACCATCTTCTGACGGAGCAAAGAAAAATGATAGGTCACTCGACTTTTCGATTACACATGACTCGCTATAGAGTGCAGCATACTTTTTCAAGTCAGTCACTTTGATACGACGCTTGTTAAAAGAAAATGCAATCTCAGGGAATGCCATTTGTAAGCTAATCAAACGATCTTCGATCAAAGCGACCGTGTCAAGCTCACTCATGCTGTCGACTTCAAAAAGACTAAAGTCAGCGATGAACGCCACCTCAGTACCATTGCCGTCTTTTTGCCTTTCTTTGACGTCAGTCTTTTCTGCACCATCCTTACATTCGACTTGGATCAGCTTGCCATTCTGCCACGTCTTACCAACGAACTTTGTCGATAAGAAGTTGGTGGCTGCTGAGCCTACACCGTTCGTACCAATCGTCACACGTTCATCGTCAAAGGAAGTACCCGCGTTGACTTTGGTCCATGCAGCTACGGGACGAAGAATCTTCTGGCCAGTCTGCTCATCGAATACTTCGTCTTGTGGGATGCCTCGACCATTGTCAGTGACTATGACTTTGTCACCGTCGATCGACACGTTGATCTTGTTGGCGTACTTGAACTGAGTTCGGATAGCTTCGTCAATCGCGTTATCAAGGATCTCATCGACCATCTTAGACAGCGCTGGGACGTAGGTAGCTTTCTTCCACTCACCAAGCACGAATCGCTCGATCTCTTCTTTTGAAGACGAGCCCATGTACATACCGATTCGCTCACGGACATGTTGCCGAGCTGTCAGTATGCGAAATTCTTCAGTCTGTTCCATTCAGTACTCCATTTCAACTATGCCATTCTATCACAGTGAATTGCAAATGTCAACCGTTTTTGAAATTTTTCTTCGTATATATAATATTAGGTGTAACAATTTTGTAATATTGCACCTGTTCATTTACTCAATTCGTTGAGATCACAAGGAGAAAGTCATGAAGGTACTTACCTTTACTGCGGCGTTAGCGCTGCTCATATCTACCTCTCAAGCATTTGCTTTCATACCGAAGAGGTACGATGCTGAAGCTATGGTCACAAAAGACTACCTTTATATCAAAGATGTGAAGGAAGAGTTCTGGCGTACCAAAACAGATTGTAGCTATTCTATCACAAAAGACAGTAACGTGTCAATAGTTCATTTGGGTAATAATTCCGGTTCTTCTCGAATCGCTCAAATTAAGCCAGACCGCTCAACCCTACTTGTCACTATCGACGGGGCCCGGCAGAGATGTCGAGTTCTGGAGATCTCGCAGGCACGCATGTAGCCCGTTATAAAAGGTCGGTCCTACGGGACCGGCTATCAACTACTTAGAAGATGGTCTTGTAGCCATCTTGAACTAGTGCATCTAAGTTATTGATTTCTATGGATATTGCAAAATAATTGAAAAAAAATGCAAAAAACGGTTGACATTTGCGTCAGGCGTGGTAGAATGGCTACTATCCAGCCAATAACCATATTCTATCTGATGAGTCTAGTTATATGCTTATTCCGAAATGTTCTAAAAAAACGGTTGACATAAGCGTACATCGTGATAGAATAGTATCATGAATTATTGGAGTATGACAGTGAATCAACAAGTACTACTCACAGCTTCTTCCATTCTCGTCTTCATGGCGGTTTGGTATTTGATCTTTAGTTAACAACCATAGGTATATATATTATGTACGACGAAGATGTAGCAGCAGCAATGCAGGAACTTGAGTTAGCAGCCCGCCGCGAAAAGCGCAAGAATGCTAAAGCACTTAAGAACCTCACCAAGACTAAGTCAGACGACTTTGTATTATATATCGACAGAGCCGAAGACTTCGATCTTGCTGAGATTGGTAGGGAGGATCTTTACTACCGTGGCGCAGACTATTAAACAACTGTTCGAATTATTTATGGCTACAATAACATTCTCATTTATTGCGTTAATATTCTTTTTCGCAGTATTCCTTGGTATCGTAGCCAAAGTATTCGAAGTAGCGTTTAATAACGCCTTTCTTATTTCTATCGTATTATTGTGTATCTTATATGCACTCGCTTAGTGGAGTAGTAAATGGATTTATATGTAAGCGGTCCTAGAGAAGGTAAAGTTCCAACTTCACTGCAGGCATCAATTATGCTGGCTGCTAAATCCTTTGCACAACAACTCGGTATTAACCGACTTAAAACTTCAATTCAAATACGTGTACATCAAGACATTGTCGTCGAGAAAGGTACTGCTACTGAAGGCCTATGTGAGTGCGTAGACCCTCGTACCTTCATTGTGGATATCGCCCTCTATGGCAATTGGCTAGGGGTACTAGCCCACGAGTTTGTACACATCAAACAGTTCGCAAGACGCGAGTTGGATCCTCAACTCTCGCGATGGAAAAATAAAAACTACGCTGATACAGATTATTGGAATCAGCCTTGGGAGAAAGAAGCTCGACGGCTACAATACAAAATGGTCGAGCGATATGAGAAGGGAGAATAATGCGCTCGTAGCACAATTGGATAGTGCAACAGCCTTCTAAGCTGTAGGTTGTAGGTTCGAGTCCTACCGGGTGCGCCAATATTTAATTTTATTTTTCAAAGGATATATTATGACACAGCATGAAATCGACACTTATAAATTCAAGTCAGGCCTCACTCACAAAGAAGCAGAGGCTCTCGTAGACAAGCTCGCAGATAAATATTTGAACGGCTATAGTGAAAAGAATGACACTGAGCTCTGTATCTCGATGCTCAAGGTGCATCTTTCTCGGTGTGTAAGGGACTATAAGGATCAGCGGACTATCGTGTCCTCCTGCATCTAAGGATATCACGTGAGTGAGATCATCACATTAACGGATATCATTGAGAGTAAGATACGTAAAGAAAAAGAGCTCGAGCAATACTACGAACATTTGCAAGAGCTTCAGCGTAAAATTGCTTTCCTTGAGCAAGACCTTAAGATCACACTCACGTGTATTCGCATGATTGAAAACGAAACGGTTGTCGAAGTACAACCCTTTAAAGACGGAAAGGTATTGGACCTGAAAGATGAAAACAAAGACGAGAAAGACTAATCCCGTGGCGAAGAACATGGAAAAGTTTAATCGGCCTGCTACGTTCGTTGATCGTAAAAAGGCTGCGTCTCGTGGTTACTCAAAACACAAAGGAGCTTTATACTCGAATGAGTCGTAGATGGGATCGCCGATTCTTAAGTTTGGCGCGTGAGATTTCTTCTTGGAGTAAAGACCCTAGCACACAAGTCGGTGCTGTTGTAGTAAATGACGACAGGCGGGTCCTTGCGACTGGATACAACGGTTTCCCTCGTGGCATCGTTGACAAAAAGAGTAGGCTCGAAAACAAAGAAGAAAAGTACCGGTATACTGTGCACGCTGAAATGAATGCGATTTACAATGCAGCTGATGCCGGTGTTTCTTTGAGAGGAGCAACCCTGTATATCTGGGGATTGCCCGTTTGCTCTGAGTGTTCAAAGGGCGTAATCAGTAGTGGTATCACCCGTATAGTGATGCCTAAAAGCAATAAATATCCTGAGAAGTGGATGGACTCATTTACTCATTCGGCAGCCATGTTTGATGAGGCTGGTGTGAGTTATGAGTTTCGATCTTGGGATAAGAAAGGAGGACAAAATGACAGTTCGACACAGCGAGATTCGACGAGAGAAAACACATGACGGCGAAGTTTATGTAGTCGACCTGTGGGAAGATGGTAAGCTTGTTCAGACCCGCAGACTCGACGGCAAAAGCTTTTACTACGCTGAGGATGTTTCTCGAAACTGGGACAACGGATTAATACAGCAGCTCAATGGATAAGTCTTTAGAAGAATTGTGGTCTCTACTTGAGTCACACGATTGGTACTACAATTATAGTGACGACCATCGCTATTACGTAAAAGGTTCCAACGAAAGAAAGGTATTACAATCGATGGTCCAAGAAAACGGAAAGCTTCTTCGTCTATATGAGGACTACGCTAATTTCGTTTTCAATAAGGCGGAAAAGCCGGACATTGACGACTATAGATAATGTATGGGCATTTCATTATTGTAGGATTACAAAGAACAGGAACGAATTGGATACACTCCAACCTTGTTCAAAACTTTGGTAATCGATATGGTAATCAAAAATACGATCACTGGAAACATCTAACGCCGCTCGGTGGTAATCGCGAGTATTGGCCAAATCGAACAGAGATGCTACTCGATCGTTTGAAATTGCGTGACAACGTTTTTTACGTTGCTACTCAAAAGCCATTTGACTTGTGGCTCTCATCGCTCGACCGGTTTAGTGCTAACTATTGGGAAACCCACGGCCACGGTGAGGCCTCACCACGTAACGGTGGTGGTAAGCGCGCTCAAATAAAGGTATGGAATGCCTGGGAAGAGTGGAAGAACCAACAGTTAGGTAAACCAAACTTTTATTACCATACATATACGGACTGGTTGGAAAACTGGCAAACGTATTTTGAAGAGATAAAAGAAATTACTGGGTGGGAACAAAAAACCGAGGAGTGGGAAAACGTACCTCGAGTAAGTAACTCACCTAATTTTGACATAACGAGGTACATCAAAAATGGATAATCCAGTAGATAACGTAGTAAATATCGGTACTCAGTATCGTGTGAATCCGGCCGTAAAGACCGACATGACAACTCAGGAAAAGAGTGTCCAACGGACTTACACTACGGGCAATGGAGATTACCACGTCCGAGAAATTAATTACTCAGTTACTTGGTACGAAGCGAATGGTAAAGCTTATACATATAGCACGAGTCAAGTATTCGATAGAACAGTTTAAGGAAAATTTGTATGTCTGCAAAGAAAGTAAGAATCGTATATACCCACCCTAACGATCCGAGCAAAACGCTCGAGACCGCTGGTTGGTATTTCGAAGAACAGAATGACGATGGTGGAACGACTGTTACTATTCGTCGTGTCGATGGGATGTTGATTGACTTCCCCAAAAGTTTAATCATTGAGCAACACGATTTGCCTGGATAATTATGAAACCAAAACTTGATTATGAGTGGTACCCTGAAAATTTTGACTGGTATGTAAAATGGGCTGCAACAGTTTGTATGCTTTTGGCAATGACTGCTCGCGCTGCTGGCGTTGATTACCGAGTTTTCGATTTAGCTATTGGTACATTAGGTGTAATCCTATGGCTATGGGTATCAGTGATGTGGAATGATAGAGCGCTGATTATATTGAATGCGACCTCGGCCGTTCTACTTGGATCTACACTTTTAAGAGAATGGTAATGAAGCTAGACACCCAAGACTTGATGAAAAATTTTCAAGCGGTAGCTAATTCATTTTTGCCCGTGGGTGAGACTGAAAGCAATGGCTACCTCAAAATACATAGGCCACCACCCACCTTTATCGAGTGTCGATGTCAATGGTGTGACGAACTCAAGTGGCCACTCATGTATGACCTTGATGGTGAGCAATGCTGGTTTGAAATTCCTCGCAGTTGTTCTGTTACGGTAAAGGAATCGCATCCCGATCGCTTTCAGGTTTTTCGTTCTGAGCCTCATTACAAAACTCTGTTAGATAAGAAACCTATCGTGGTGTTTAGTGATCCTATTGATCGCTTTATTTCATGCATTAACGCTTATCTCATTGAAGGCCAGCGCTATTGGAACTATGGCCATCAGATTGCTACGACAAATAATGTAAATCTTTTTGCTATGACAATCCAAGAGCGAGTGAATTGGTTTATGGATAACGTAGATAAGGTTACATCTCAACAGCAAGTGCATCACTTCCAACCTCAAGTGTTGTTTGTTGATGTAAAAAACTTCAGTGAGTTTACGTTTGTTTGGAAGCATGATGTAGGAAAATTCTTTGGTACAGACGAAGTCATGAACAAGACAGATCGACAAATAGAAATAAATAATTTCTCCGATCGTCACCTCGAGTTCCTCAAAGATTATTATAAAGACGATTACGCCTTTATCGAAAAGCACGGAGTATAGCTCAGCTTGGTAGAGCACCTGCTTTGGGAGCAGGGGGTCGTAGGTTCGAATCCTGCTTCTCCGACCAACAAGGAAGACCATGAAAAACGAAGTTGTAAAAGTTATTTACAAGCACTGGCAAAAGGATATACAGCTTGAAGCAATAGGCAAGCTTATCCCTGTCAACCCACAGAGTGAACGTATTGTGGTCATGCAAGACGATGGTAAATTCGAAGATATTATTAAAGACACCATCGTAGAAATAACGCCGCTATAGCTCAGCAGGTAGAGCAGCTGATTTGTAATCAGCAGGTCCCGAGTTCGATTCTTGGTGGCGGCACCATTATCTAAGGAGAACGTATGATAGCCGAAGCAATTGTAGGCACGTTTATTGTTTTTATTGTGTCAATAGTTTTTGCTGCACTAGCAATGGTCACTTACGAGGTTTACAAGCTGATTAAATTTGACACACAACTACATGGCGTTAAAGCTGATATAAATAAGAAAAAATCTATAGAATGAGGAATGAGCTTTGCGTATTATTATTACTGATGGGTCAACTGAAATAAAGTATAAGAAGACTCAGTTTACGCCAATTAATGTACCACCCACCACATACTATGTTCCCGAGTATGCTCAGGATCGACCAGCCGCCCGTACAATCCTTCGTGGATTTATGTATGAGCAGCTAACGCACTCGTTTATTCAACACATTTGTGCTACCTATCCTGGCAATTCAATGATTCATGCCGGTACATTCTTTGGTGATATGCTTCCTTCCTTTTCGGCAGCCAACGCCGATGGTAAAGTTTACGCGTTTGAGCCTGTTCTTGAGAATTATTTCCTTGCCAACATGTGTGTACAAACAAACAAGCTCGCCAATGTATCTCTCTTTAATGGTGCGCTGTCTAATGAAGTCGGCACTCTTCTTATTGATACCGTATTGCAAGAAAAGCATGCAGGTGGGGCTTCTAAAATTTCAGACACCGGCCTTGTTTGTACCAGCTATACAATCGACATGTTCGATATTAAAGACATCGTATTGATTCACCTTGATGTCGAAGGATGGGAAGCTCGAGCTCTTCAAGGCGCAATGAAAACACTCAAGAAGAAAAGACCAATCCTTGCGCTTGAAGATTACAATGTATCATGTATGGAACTACTCGAAGGTATTGATTACGAGCTCGTTGGAGAGATTCCTGGCCTTAAACTTTGGGCACCATCTGATAATCCCGATTACATTAAGACGATTAACGAATTTCTAGCGCGAGAGCGTGCCCGAGGAACACTGACAAGTTAAATTATGATTGAGAAAATGAAAGGATTCCCGCCATGTCGGGTAATCAACTTGAGAGAATGTGAAGATCGTCGACAATATATGCAAACCGAGTTCGCTCGGCTAGGCATTACCGATTATCAAATTGATCAATACGAAAGATTTGAGAAAGGAGATATTGATGTCATTGGCGAACCAGACGTGCTCGACACGATCGACCTCGGCCCAACCACTTCTCATTTAATGACAATTAAAAAATGGTACGAAGAGACTGACGACGAAATGGTCGCGATCTTTGAAGACGATTGTGATTTCGGTGTGATAGACCTGTGGCCATTTAAATTCCAAGAACTGCTCGATCGAATGGGTCCATTGTGGGATGGGATTTCGCTTTGTGTAATGCATGAAGGATGGCCTGTCATGTATCCACGACATCGCAATGGATTTGATCATGGTCTACAATGCTATATCATTAAGAGACATTACGCTAAAAAGATTATTGATTGGTATTTCTATGACAAGAGAACTGTTCACTTTAAAATGCCATACATCACAAGACAGGCTGCTCCAAAAGATGGGCCGAGATCTGGTGATTTTAAAAAGTGGCCGGCAACGATTGAAAATGTCGTGTTTGGTTTAGGGTATTTCTATATCTACCCAATATTCAACCATGCAATACATAAGTTCCCTACCACAACCGAGCATTGCGATGCAAATGGCGATTACGAGAATGTCGCCGAGAGAAGTTATGATTATATCTATGAGTGGTGGAGAAAGAAGGGGCAACACGCAACCCTAGATCAATTATTTGATTACGATTGGTGTTGCTCCGGTAATCAGACGTTTAATAACGTCATGCCAATAGACTAAGTCTACTTCTTCGCTGCAAATGCTTGTCCACCAAAGAATGCTGCTACGATAGCTGCAACAGAAACAAAGTATGTTGCGGCCATGTCACCAAGAATCTTTGAGGCCTGATCTAATCCAACGAATGTCGCAAGAACAACTGCGAATGGATAGAGTAGCATGCCGAAGAGAGCAAACCAAGCCATACTACGCTGAGCATCCCGCATAGCGTCGGCATCTTCGAGTTCTTTTCTCTTAAACTCGAGATACATTTCTTCTTCTTTTCTACTTACCTTACCGTCGCCATTTGTGTCAGCTGGGTGGTATGTCTTTTCTTCTTCTGCCATTAGAGAATTCCTTATAATTTTATCGATAAAACAATGAGTATAGCGATCAATAATATATTCGTCATCAAAATTTCCAATGCCAAAATGGTATGATACCAGATCCACCTCGTCTTATATGCATTCTCAATGCTAACTTCTGAAGGGTCAGTGTCATCCTTCATTACGTCAATGGGTTGAGGTGGTGCGGGAGGACTATCGCCCTCCCAGAATTTCCATTTCATTTAATCTTCTTTTGTATAGATTGTCCATGCACCATAAGCAATTGCACCATAAGCAATCAAGCCAGCGATAGGCTTGAAGATTAGGAATGCAACACCTGCACCAATCAGAACGGCTCCGTCCCAAGTAGTGCGCTCTTCTAAACGATCTTTTAACCAATCCATCTTATTTCCCCTCCATTGCGTTTTTCGCTGCTTGAATTTCGGCCCTTTTAACTTTCGCTAGCTTTGCCATTTCGCCAAGGTGTTTCCTGGCTCTTGCAGCCGAGGCCTTAACTCCCTTGTTTTCGAATTTCGCGATTTCTGACAAGTATAAAGCATAATGATTCATGAGCTCGCGGTGTGTATCGTCTCCGTCCATTACTTTTTCTCCAGCTTTTTAAGTTTTTGTTCTATTTTTTTCAACCTTGCGTCAAGCGATTCCCATTGCTCGAATTCACAAAGATCTTTTGCAGGGTGACTATCCTTCTCTAACTTTTCTATTCTTTCTAGGACACTTGGTGAACCGATACGCCAGTCCCAGAATGGATCAATCACTGAGAGAAGTAATTCCTTAGTTCTGTTTACCTTTTGTTTGATCATAATTGCTCGCTGTATATGCACAATAGTAATCAGCTCCATGATCATATAATCCATCGAACACTTGACCTTTACGAATAGCTCTCCACCTACCTTTCCACTTATCAATAAAGTCTTCCCAGTAAGTAAATCTCTTCAAGATCCCCGTGTAATTAAAGTACATACATTCGCCGTGATGGCGATACCCCATCCATCTAAATGGAACCGTTGGAACAATATCGTTGTTATTAACAAATCGATAATGCTTTACGTTTTTGCACGCTTCGATAAAGGCTTTATTACCAACGCGTGGGGATCCGTAAGTATATAAAGAATCAATGCGATCCTTCATTCTACTTGCCGCGATCGTGGCCATCGCTCCACCGAGCGAATGCCCACACATTGTAAGCCTTTTCGAGGCGTGCGGTTTTGAGTCAACGACCTTGCGTACGTTTTCCCAAATTTTTTCGACTTCGTTTTGAAAGCCATTGTGAACAAGTCCCCCAACCTCTCCACGATCTGGCCAAGCGTTAAGATCAGCTTTAAGATCACTAATCTCAGTTGGCTCTGTGCCTCTAAAACAAAGTACGATTTCTTCTTTGTTCCAGACGGCATAGGCTTGCGCCCCGTCTTTTTCAAAGAATTTTAAGCCGGTGTAACCTAGAGCTTTATAAAGTGGTTTAGCTTCTTGTATATCTGCATACGCGTGTGCTGACATGTATGCATGCTTAGCTGCTACCATTAATGTTTGTTCTCTGTCGTACAACTCTCGCGCGACTTCATTTAACATCATTTCTTTATCCTATGTTACATGGCTATTTTATTTATATAAATACGTTCAAGAAGAGGTAGTCGCAGCCCCTTCGATTGGTCGCTTAATCGCTGTGGCCCCAGGCTTGCGGCCAAACCGGGGCACCATATTATAATGTGAGGATTTATGACCGTTAACCTTAAACAACTTACACAAAGACATCACGACATGGCCGAGCAGTCTAAGTTTGCTGGTATGCTATTGAGTGGTGATATATCTGCAGTCGCTTATCAACACTATCTTCGCTCTCAATACGAAATGTATAAAGTGCTTGAAGAAAGAGTACATCTTGAGCAAGATTTGCGCGGTGTTTTTCGAGCAGACCGGATACTCGCAGACCTAACAGAACTCGAAGAAAACTTTAACCTTCAATGGATCGATGAAAATTTGCTTACGGTCGATCGATATATTGACCACATCTTGTCACTCGAAGATAACGATGACTTAATGGCTCACGTATACGTAAGACATTTTGGTGATATGCATGGCGGACAAATTATTAAGAAGAGAGTGCCGGGCTCAGGCACGATGTATGAGTTTGAAAATCGAAGAGAGCTTATTTCGGGACTCAGAGAACAACTACATGATGACATGGTAGACGAAGCAATTCGATGCTTTGAGTTTGCTACCGAGCTCTTTAAAGAACTCGACGACATGTTTGGTCATTTATAGGAAAAGACTATGATTGATACACCAATTTTGAACCGGCTAAGAAAGCTAGCCGAAGATATTACAGCCATATTCGATAAAAGAATGGAGCGCTACGATAACTCCAAACACATCCACGAGTTTGAAGGATGGACTGATACGTTCTGGAAGTCTGACACAATTCGTAAATGCCACCTCAAAATTATTGAGCCAATCGAAGGTAAGCCTAAGCTATGGCTCATGCATATTAACATTTTTCCGAATACGAATGAACGTCTCCCGATACTAGGTTTAGACGTAGTCTCTGGTCCAAATAAAATTAGCGGATCCTTTTTTGACTTCTCTCCAGTTACAGATGAGATTGATCCCATGATTCAAACGTTTGCAGCTGCTACCGCAAATCTCGTTTGGAAGAAAGAACGTGAGCTTCCACCTTGGGCCCAAGAAATTTTCTCACCACACATGGTAGCAGCAGGTAATGTACGAGAAGAAGAGACAGAACAGTTTTGTGAGACCGCACTTAATCTGATTCAATACTATGTGATGAGTATGTACTCCTCTGATAGTAAGGCTTATGATACTAAAGCTGCGCACAATAAATACTGCATTAATCAAAAAAAGAATCAGCAGCTTTGGAACTCTCTCAAAGCAATGAAACTTGATAGTGATAAAATTGACCAATATGTAAACAATGTTTTGTTTGAAGAAATCTAATAGGATGTAGTAACTATTCATGCGTTCACGTGAATGCATGCCGTAGTAGCTACTAACCTAAGGAGATTTAAAATGAAGCAGTTATTGCTATCTATTATGGCGCTTGTTGCGACAAGCGCATTTGCACATACCATTACATATGATAATGGTGATGTATATACGGTTGCTGAAGACGAATACGTTTTCGTTTCGAAGCGATCTGAGTTGTGGAGACGCTCTGTCTATAATAACGGTAAAACGATGCGATATGAAAAAATCGTACCGACCGAAAAAGTAGATTACGTCCCACCAGACACTGGTGTAGACGGTGAAGCGTTTGGTAGTCACGAGTGGTGCAAAGCATATACACCGTGGAGCGAAGGTTACACTTTCACAATGCAGTATTGGCAACGTGGTTGCGACACTAACAACGATAACAAATATGGTTGTGGTGACGAGAAATACGATGCCTCAGAGGATGGAGCGGCTTGTCCCTCCAGCTAAACTACAGGGGCTTCGGCCCCTTTTTCTTGTTCAAGTTTTGTTACAGCTATTCCTCAAAGGAATATAATATAGAACAAAAATAAATACAAAAAATACCACTTCTAAGCCGTTCAGGTGTATATATATTACCGTAAAAGGTAGCAACGTGTTACCATTTTACACATCAAGTCCCCCAAAACTTATTTAAGGAGTTGAAGCTATGAAAAAGCTTATTGCATTGTGCTGTGCAATTATTGCTCCTTCTGCGTTTGCAGTCGACAACTATCGTGCGACAATTAATGAAGAAGGTGAGTATTGCGCTAAGGTCAAAATCCAAATCGGTACAGGTTCTCTGATGACACGTAAGTGCCGCACACTCGAAGAGTGGGCTGAAGCAGGTTATGTTGTTACAGATCCAGTATCTGGTGAGAAGGTGGAGATCTAAGACATGACCACAAAAACCGAAGAACGTATTGCGTACTTCGTAATTACTGTAATGATTATTGCATCATTTGTTGGAATGGCAATTCCTCTTATGAACCCATCTTATTACAGTAAACTGATGCCTGGCGTCTACGCCATTCCATTGGTTCAACACAATATCGATATTCAACAGTGTGAGACTACCCCTCTTTCTCGCATGATTGATGTTGATATTGATTCGCCAATTGTAGTTTTTTGTGACAAGGAAACCTTGGTATAAATATCAGTTGACAAAGTACATGTACTTGTGATATAATAGCGGTCTGATGGTGAGTAACTGTCGGACCGTTTTTATTTCTACTTACTGGTTGACATTTGCTGCGTACTATGGTAGAATAGCACTTTATAAATTACAAGGAGGCATTGATGTCCGTCGTGAAAATGACACCTGAAAAAATACATCACGATATTTCTAAAATGATTGCAAGCGGTGTTCCATACATCGATGCTCTTATTCATTATGCCGAGAAGAATAATCTCGAGATTGAGTCCATTGCTGATATTGTTAAAAAGTCGTCGATCTTAAAAGAGAAAGTAAGATCAGAAGCAGTTGACTTGAAAATGGTAAAGCACGATGAGCCTGACATCACCGACCTATGTAAATGATAAATCATTCGAAGCGTATGTAAAGTACCTTGCACTGAAGAAACATTTTACTACAGATGGCTATGACTATCATAAGTATAATGGCAAGGTACGAGCTTCGATGGACGCGTTCCGTTCTCGCAATGATGCTTTCTTTTTTGCAAAGCTCGCTGGTAAGGACGATTACGTAAATAGAATTCTATCTAATATGTTAAAGAAGCCCAATATCTGGGTAAGAGATATACTCGAAAGTGAGGGCGATAACGTATATATAGAATGGAAACGAAAGCAGGAGTCACTCTCCTACACTTTCAAATCCGAACTGAAGTTGCTTGATCCAAACTATCAAAACAACTTCATATCACGTGATGGGCAACACCCTATCATTATGACGATGTACTTGAGAAAAGAGATCTCGCTTGAGACCTTTACGTTGCTTACCCACTACGCAAATATTTTTGCATATTGGGATAAAATTTTGGTTGACAAAATCGTATCACGTGATATAATTAGAATGGCTAGAAAGTATAAACCCTTCCTAGCAATTGATGATAAAAAGTTCAAAGACATTGTCCGCGAACATTTTGTTTAATGATAATATATCGCATATACAACGCTATACAAGGAGAAACTATATGGCACCTACAAACTTCGCTGCACTTAAGAAAAACCGTAGCAAATCCCTCGACAAGCTAAATCAACAGCTTGAAAAAATCTCATCCAAGACCTACTCCGATCCTAACGAAGGTAAGATTTGGAAGCCTGTCCGCGACAAAGCTGGCAATGGTTTCGCTATCATTCGTTTCTTGCCTGCACCTCAAGGTGAAGAAATGCCTTTCGTTCGTATCTGGGATCATGGCTTTCAAGGCCCTACTGGTCTCTGGTATATTGAAAACTCTCTTACTACTTTAGGGCAAGACGATCCCGTTTCTGAGTTCAACTCCAAGCTCTGGAACTCCGGCGTTGACGCTGACAAAGAACAAGCACGTAAGCAAAAGCGTCGCCTCAAGTACGTCTCTAACATCTACGTTGTGAAGGACCCCGCTAATCCTGAAAACGAAGGTAAGGTTTTCCTCTATCAGTTCGGTAAGAAAATCTTTGATAAGTTGAATGACCTTATGAATCCTACGTTCGAAGACGAGGATCCAGTAAACCCGTTCGACTTGTGGGAAGGTGCAAACTTCCGCTTGAAGATTCGTCAATTCGAAGGCTATCCTAACTACGATAAGTCTGAGTTTGACTCGCCTGAGCCTCTCTTCGCAGATGACGATGAGATGGAAAAAGTGTGGAATCAAGAACACTCACTTAACGAGGTGATTGATCCCAAGAACTTCAAGTCTTACACTGAGTTGAAAACCAAGCTTTATCGAGTGCTTGACCTCACCGCAGACGAGCCCGTTGCTTCTTCTCCAATGGAAGAAGAAGACGACCTTGATCTCGGTGGTTTGGCTACTGCTGCTCCTGAAGCACCAGTCGCAGAATCTCCTATGGAAACTAACGTGGTTGAAGATGACGACGATGATCTGTCAATCTTTAAAGAACTGGCACGAGGTTAAACTAACCTATGTCAGATAAACCCGAAACAATACTCGACTTTGATTTTGGCTTTACGGCTGTAGATGCAGACGAGCTTGATGTAGTACGAGAAGCAAAAGCCGCGGTAGAAACAACTTCTGCCTCGGCTGATGCTAATGCTGCTAAAGCTCAACTCATCTATGATGCAGTCGTGCCTTTGCTCAACAACCTCAAAGCGAATCCCGAAAAAGATTATATCTATTGGCCGGATCGCTATGACAAACTTGACGCATTTGCAGACAAGCTATATCAAATCTTGAAAGGAGATTCTTAATGAGCTTACTTGATAAAATGCTCAAAGCAGGTTCGGTAAAAGGATCATCTGTCTTAGCGAAGAGTACATTCTTCAATGAGAAAGACCCTATCCAAACTGAGCTACCTATCGTCAACATTGCTTTTAGTGGTTCATTGAAAGGTGGACTAATCCCTGGCCTCACTGTGATTGCTGGTGAATCTAAAAGCTTTAAGACTTTGTTGTCACTCTATTGTATGAAAGCTTATCTCAAAAAGTATGACGATGGTATCGCCATGCTGTATGATTCTGAGTACGGTATCACACCTGAGTATCTCGAAGGTATTGGTATCGATACAAATCGAGTCCTACACATTCCAATCGAAGACGTTGAGCAACTGAAGTTCGACTTGACTAAGCGATTGAATGAGATTGAGAAAGGCGATCGTGTATTTGTTATGATTGACTCTATTGGTAACCTTGCTTCTCGTAAAGAAGTGGAAGA